>BNJT01000954.1_pt1 | contig 155502 bp, 236 predicted proteins | sample 8540491 | NCBI WGS metagenome assembly BNJT01 (sample SAMD00202455, study PRJDB9452) | human saliva metagenome | host: Homo sapiens
GGGCGTATTGCTGAATGCTGATGCTCACCGCCAAGGACCGAGACGCAGGATGTTGCGGCGGGCTCGACCACGGCGCAGATGACTATTTTACCCAAGCCTTTTTCGCTTTGATGTATTAGCAGCACGTGTGCGTGCTCTGTTGCGACGTCCTCAAGAGGCGCTCAGGAACCGTATTAGACCCGTAGCTGATATTGAGCTCGATACGGTCAAGCAGACCGTGACGCGAGCTGGCCAGCCTATCGCGCTCGGCCAAAGAATTTGCCATCTCGAGCACCTCCTGGCAACAAGAATCAAATCCTCAGCAAAAATAACATTATGACTCACGTTTGGGACTTCGATGCTGATATATTGCCAAAACAATGTCGAGGTTTTTATCAACTATCTCCGGGGCAAAACTCGAAAAGCCATTTCCAGACAGCCGCCCAATTATCGAGGACAGTGCGGGGCTTTTGGCTACATCATCAAGGACGACCCAGCATGAGGCAGCGCCAATGAGCTTTCGCACCACAACACTCCGGCTGGCTGGTACCTACCTTGCGATTATCATGGTAATGAGCCTCGGGTTTAGCCTGGTGTTTTATCAGACGTCGGCTGCGCAATTGGAGCGGCAGCGCCCAGAGTGAGATAGGCAGGAGCAAGAATTTCATTTTACTGACCATGCTGTCAATCGCTTCGCTTGAGCGGCGAGCGGCTGAGGCGCGGCAAGAGCTGATCGCTCAGCTGGTGCTCGTGAATCTCGCGGCGCTGGCAATTGGCAGTGTGGTGAGCCATCTCCTCGCGGAGACTCCTGCGGCCGATCCGCGCCAACATGCGCGCTCAGACGCAGTTCGTTAGTGATGCCAGTCTGCGAGCTGCGCACGCCGCCGACCGCGCTGCGTACCGCAAACGAAGTGGCGCTGCACGCAACCCCAAGCTCGCCCTTGCTGAGGCTCGCACTGTCATAGAAGCGAATGTGACCGATGCGACGCGGCTGCAAACGCCAGCCAATACAATGCTTGGCTTGCTGGCACGACCACTCGGCGGTGCAGCTGCGGCCAGTTGCTGCAAACTGTGGTGAGCGAAGCGATGAACTTGGTGGTGGCACCTGCCCAAGCGAAGTCGATTGCCATTGATGACACCACGCCACCTTTGATGGTGCGGGCTCATCAGCAGCGTCTTGTTCAGCTCCTTACCATTTTGCTCGACAATGCCATCAAGTACAGCCCGGAGCATACCACCATCACCATCACCGCTGGGAGTACCAATCGCTGGGCTGGGGTGCAGATCATTGACCGAGGTGACGGATGGACGCCATGCAGCGTCGATATTCCAGCGCTCTACCGAGCCGACCAAGCTCGCACTGCGGCCTAGGCCAGGCTATGGCCTTGGGCTTGCGATTGCCCAGCAGATCATCACCGAGCATGGCGGCAAAATTACTGTCGACAGTACGCCTGGTAGTGGCACGACCTTTACGGTGAGCTTGCGCCTTGTGGGCAGGCAGAGTACGTAGTAGATAACGTTCTGTAGAAATAAAGAGCGGATGCTTGATAACAAAAGCAAAGGCGCGTATCAAACGGGGCGATTAGCGGTGGTAAGGGTATGCGAGTTGTATTCTCGAGATCAGCTAAAAATCTTCGGCAGAGTTCGTCGCTTACGCTGGGTTGCTATCGTTGCTGCGATGGCGTCAATTTGCAAGCAGTCTTTGAGTTTCGGCAGCGTCGAGCGCAGAGTATACGCGCTCAATATGGCAGAGTTGCAACGATTTGCGTGAGGTAGCGTTAATTAACGCGCTCAGCGTTAGGCCAGCACTTTTTGCAACTTCCCGCTTGGCGCTTGATATTTTTCATCTAATTTTATACGCGTTGTCACCATACTCGTACCACTGATTATGTACGAAGATATACTGCGTCAAGAACGTGCGTTCTTTTTCTTGTATCCTATTAGATAGCACACTCGAGACGAAGCTTATGCAAAAATAGTGTGAACTGAGCACGAGAAAGGCGCGGCAATGCGATGGGTCTGCAAGATTTCACTTTAAAGCTTCTTTTTAACGCCCATTCCTATACTCGAGACCATAATAACGAAAGGAGTATGTATGAAAAATAGAAGATGGCTTTGCAACGAGGAGCGCGTAGTCACGTCGCCAACATCCCCATCGTCCACGCGAAGTGCAGGTCAAAGTGCGGCTAACCCTGGTTTGATCGCAGCGGTGATCGGCGGTGTGATCGTGGGCGGCGGCGCTCAGATTTCTTGGCGGTATGCAGGTCAATAGCCGCAGCATCATCGAGCCAGAGTGGACCTGCTGGCCGCTGGTGGTGATGGGTAGTCAAACCAGCCAGGGAATATGTCGCCACCAGGCCAAGCAGGGCAGTCGGCGGGCAGCGGCAACCAGCCAAAGCGCACCGTCAGATGGAGCAAATACCACCACGCAAACCCAGCAAGGTACCATGCCCCAACAGACCACGCAAGATACGACCAAGAATACCTAATACTATATAATCAAAAGCCACCTCTGATATGCAGGTGGTTTTTGGCTTACTGGAGCAAGGATTATTGTGGTAAGAGATGCCCTTTTCTTTGAGGGCTGGCTCGATGACGAGGCTTGCCAAGGCGTCAGCGCATCTGGCCCACACTTGGCGCTTGCATCTGAGCGCTGCCTGGGGTGAGTGAGGTCGTGCTCCTTTGATCGCATGTGATTGTACATTCCTTTTGAGCCACTGCAAGAGATGGCGCAGCGTGGCGCTGGCGGCATTTTGGGCGCCAGCGAGCGTTATCGAAGGAGGCGATCCTGCTGATCCGGGCACTACTGGGCTAGGTCGGCCTCGGCGAGGTCGGTCTGACAGGCGGTTGGCAATCAGCGCCAAGCCCGTGCCAGGCGGCGAAGTGGATTGCGTTGCGTTCTGTGCCATCGAGGACTGCCGCTACGAATTTTGTTCAGTGTCGAGCTTATCAATCGCATTTCCCAATCTCGCCTTGGAAGCCACACCCCGCTGTTTCGACGCTGCCGCGAGTGTCATCGGGATGGACGAGACTGAGGATCTGTTGCGGAAGATGGGCTGCACGTGAGTCACTTGTATTTTCTGTTGACACACGCCGAGGTGCAGGCGAGAAACTCGCTGAACGCCAGGGCGTACTGAAAGTCTCCATATTCGATGGTGCTTACCTGGGCGACGGTTGCTCGCGGCGTTATGAGTCGGCTATTGCGTCGCCATTTTGGCTACTGGCGCTTTGTACTTGCAATGGGTCGACGCCCGGAGCGATTTATCGACTCACCGGCGCGACAGCCACATGCGAGCCCACCCAAGATTGCAGGCAGAGCACCGCAAAGATCAGCCATGATGTCATAAACGATTTCCTCCTTATTCCTGCGTTCGACTGCCTGGAGAGGTCAGACCAAGCTGACAGAGGTGCTGCACAGGCCAAAAGCATTGGCTCGATCAGGGGAGGCGCTACAATGATGGCATGGAAAACGCTCCATGATCATCATCTTTGCTATCTTGTGGTTGCCCTCATTCTGGCTGGTAGTGTGGCGGCGATATACGCCAGTGGCTAATACGAGCTCGAGCGCGTCGCTAGCAGAATAATCCGCACAGCGATTCACCGAGATGCGGCGCATTGCCGTCTACGACGATCTCGTCTCGCTTCGGCGCTGCGTGGTGGCGCTATTGCTGGTACTGATGGTATGGCGCACTGGGGCATTTGGACAGGTGGTGGTGTGCTGCTGCGCTCGGTGCGGCACTGCTCATGGTGGTGGTGGGCGGATTGGCTGGGTGCACGCGATTGCCCAGCGCCTCATAATGCAGTCGAGCCGAGCTTCGTTAGTTTTGCCGGCGCGCGGTTTCCGCGAGTGGTACGCATTGTTCGTTCGTTTGTGCCGCCAGTAGAGACGAATCTTCGCCCAGGGTCGCGAGCTGAGCTGAACATTCAGGCGCCGTCATGCTGGCACGTCAGTCTGCCGCCAGTCGAGCGTGAGCAAGCGCTGGGGAGCTTGACTTTGCGCGTAAGACAGTCGAGAAACAGTGCGTGGTGCCGCGCAATGCTATCAAGACGGTCGAGCAAGATGCCATGGTGGGGCCGCTGTTACTCGATGAATTGCACCACCGGGCATAGTCGCTTCAGTGGTGGATGGCGACAGTGATCATATTATTGGCGTGTTACACCCGCGACTTTATGTCGCTTAAGGAGGCAGTGTCGGCTCAGGTGCAAACGGTGATGGACCCAAACGTACTGCATCGATGGGGGACAGTCGCTCGAGTGCCTTCAGGTGCGTTTATTAAGACGCGCCAACAGGTCTTCGTGTCGTCAATACGTATCGGAGACGGTGATGGTGACGCTGGACGATTGTATTGAAGCCTTGCTTGGTCATGCTCACAGCGGATGATGACGAGGTATATAGCCAGCCAGTAGCATTGCCCGAACCCACGCAGCCGCGCGCCCTCCCATGGGCGCGAGCAGAATGATGCCTGATTGTAGGTATAATTCAACAGATATGGCCACAACGAATACAGCAACCAAACGCTGGATTACACCGGCCAAAAGCCCATCACCGTGGCCGGCTGGGGTACATGCACGGCGCGACCATGGTGGCCTGATTTTTCATCGACCTGCGACCATACTGGCCTGGGTCGGCTGGTCGCTCGCCCTGAGCAAACCACGGCCTTTGCCCTGGCGGGAGCACGCCCGCGACGAGCACGTCCCTGCGGCCCGCGGTGGGCCAGGTGCGCGCCAGCGTGGTGAGGGCCTGGCCAACCCTACTATTGCCAGCGGCAGCATCAGCTAGCCGTGCGGGCTAGAGGTGCTGAACAAAGCCGAGACGCCGCCCATCCGCCCTTTAGCGAGACCAATCAAGCCAGTGAAGACCTGCGCTTTTGCCCTACCGCTACCGCTCGCTGACCTGCGCCGGGCCTGGCTGCAAACGATGCCGCCGCCGCGCCGATATGTACCGCCGCATGCGCCAATATATGGACTGAGCGCGATTTTATCGAAACCAAACGCCAAATCCTTGCAGGTTCCAGCCCCGAGGGCGCGCGCGACTTCATCCCCAGCCGCTCGCAAGAGGGCACCCCACGCCCTGCCACAAGCGCCGCAGCAGCTGGCAGCTGCTGATGGTTGGTGGCGTGCTGCGCTACTATCAGCTGCCGCTTGCTTCCGCGACGAAGACCCGCGCCGACCGCCCGTATGGTGAGTTTTACCGCTGATCTAGAAATGAGCTTTGTGGAGGATGGCGAGCAAGTCCGCCAGATGATGGAACCACTGATGCGCAGCTGGTGACGGACTTTGCTGGCAAGACGCTGTTGGATCTGGTGATCGCCGCCGGCGACGTCACCCTATCCCGCGCCTTCCGTGCCAAACCACCATGGAAACCTACGGCGGCGACCGCGCCTGCGCTTTGGCATGGGCTGGTTGAGCTAACGGATGCGTTTGCCGACACCGAATTTGGCGTCTTCGAAAAAGCGTCGAGTGCATTAAGGCAATCTGCGCACAAACGGCGCGTCGCCTCAGTCGCAAGCGAGATTGATGGCTTTTACCCACATTGCCATAGCTGAGGGTGCAGGCGCCGGCCTACATTACCTACCAGGACGGCGCGGCCAGGCCCAATTGCTAAAGTTTAGTGAGGACGAGCTCACGCCATCCAAGCCAAACAGGGGCCAAGGACGGCGATGCAGTCTTCTTTAGGGGCGGTACGCAGTGGTCAATGCCGTGCTCGGGCGGCTGCGTAATGAGTTTTGCCGATACTTTGGCTAGGGAAGATCCGCAGGCGGTGGCGCTAGCCTGGATTATCGATTTCCATCTCTACGAGTGGGATGAGCATACGCGTCAAAAGCTCGACTTTGGCCACAACCTTTAGTATGCGAAAGGGTGGGCTCAGCACCCGCAAGCCGCTTCCAGTCGGATGCCAGCTAGCCATTCTGGCTGACCAAATTGATATGGTGATGAACGGCATGAAATCTGCAGCGGCGGTGTGCGTAACCATAATCCAGCCGCACATGATATGAAGTATTTGTCGCCAGGCTAGCCGGCAGTACGTGGAAGAGAAGTTTGCGCCATGCTGCGGGCCTTTACTCACCGGTGCGCCACACGCGGGCTGTGCTTGGCATTGACCGCATCCTGATGGAGCTAATCGGCGAGCATAACGTCCGCGAGAAACCTCGCCTTCCCAAAACGGCAGCGGCGTCGACGTCATGATGGACTCACCCGCACGGTAGAACCTGGGCAGCTCGAAAGGAGTTAGGACTATAAACAAATGAGCGATGGCTCGCTATCGCTACGAATCGGCAACGATAGAACAAAAGTGTACAAGGGAGACAGTGACCCGGCGAGCTGATCTCACCGCAATCTAAAACAAAAGCGTCGTCCAGTCGGTCGACGACCTGACGGGGAAGACTGCGTAGCCGCTCGAGCGCCAGCAGATGATTTCACGAGCTTTGAAAAAGGCTGCCAGCATACGTGATGCGCAGCTAGACACGCGCGACCCGTCGTGGCTTGCTAGAGGAGAAGAGAAGTAGTGATCAATTCCAGCTCGAGCAAACACAGGAGCAACTCATCACTCATGGGCTGCGCGTCCGGGGTAGTAGGGAGCCAACGGAGGTATGGTATCTTATCCAGCAGCTTGGTATGCGGCTGGTGGAGTGGACACACGGCGAGTCCGGATCTAGCAAAAGAGAGCAGCTTCGGCTGCTGGCAGGAGTGGAGCGATCGGGCGCTGCGAGACCTTACAAAAGTCAGAAAATCATAAGTGTGTTGCGCGTGCTAATAAGAATAAAATAGAGACTAGCTGAGCTACGATAGCTCTATCGTTTCTATCCGCTGATACTACTCCAGCCTCACGCTGCCGCTGCAGCAAAAGTGTATCAATCAATCCCTCGCCAGCATCACTCAAGATGGCGTCATGAGCAGGAAGGCGAGGCGTGCGACAGCCCTGCAAGAAACCACGTACCGGAGAATTTGAGCCATGCAGCTACAGGCAGAGCGAGGACGTCAATGGGCGCTGCGGCAAAAGCAAAGGAATCCGCGAGGGTAGATACGATTGCTGATCAGCGCGGCAAGGTTGTGGAGGCGTGAATGTCTGGGCTACCACAGCGTGCTCACCGCCAAAAACTCAGAGCGTGAATGGTCCGATCTGGCGTGTATCACCAGGCATCGCGGCTGTTGCAGCTTTGGCGGACAGAGAGCGTGCCTTCTGGCAAAGATATCGTTGTCCACTATCTACACGATACTCATGAACACCCTATAATCTCTGCTTCAGGAAATGCCTGCATAGTACGCTGTGATGAGCGCAGGGCTGCAGTGGGTCGGGATGCGCATGGGTAATGAGAACTGCCGCTACCTGCTGCGGCATAGCAAAATCGTCGGTGCGCTACATTCGGGTCGATGACCAAGCTCTGGGCCGTCAATTGTAGCATAGTAAAGCAAGAGTGGGCGAATTTCGTTAGGTGTTGTCATACTCATCTAGTATAGCGGAGAAGAGGGTGAAGGATAGTTGCTTCTGCCGTGGTAATTAGCTGAGAGATATTTGATCAGTCGTTTGCCTTATGTCAGTCCTACCCTCTCATAGCGACAGAGAGGGTTATTCTGTAATAAGGATACACAAGTACGCTTCCAAATCAAGCTTCCCGAGTGCGGGAGCTGAAAAAGCATACACCATGGCGTAGTAGCAATTTCTGATATTTCACAGACAGAATAGTAGGCAGGAGGGAGATGGTTCCAGCAAGCTAGGAAACTCATTGTACTATCACTAGAAATGTGACATCATAGCTGTATGAACAAAACAATCTCTCTTTGTAAGCTGGCTTCCAAGAGGGGCGCACCGACCGCGATTAGTGATACACTGTATGAACCGCTGGCGAGCAATCGGGCTACGCGGTGGACTTTGTACCAATCCAATGGCATAGAACTATGCAAAAACAGTGGTTGCAGACGCTACAAGAGTGGTATCAGCGGTGCATGATCCAGCTGAGACTATCCTGGCTGGTTTTCTCATTTGGGCGTAGTGCGTTCTCCTGGCGGCGTGTGAACAAGCACCGGCGAGCTGTGGCTCTTCCGCTGTCACCATCATTTGCAGAGCGCGCAGCGATTGGTCTAAGCGTGACTGGCGCGTGATCGGTAAGCGACGGCTCGAATATGCCAAGCGAGGTGAGCTGGTAGCGGCTGCGCAGCGTATCGCCCTGCCCCTGTGCAGATTTTCGCTGGCTCTGAGGAGCTTTATTATGGGCCAGAGATGAAACTTGTCTTTGATACTCGCATGCGGAACACATTCCCACCGTCCATGGCACAGTGGTAGAAGGCGCTGGCATGCGGTAGATGATCCGCGGTATGTGGCGGCGTGTGCGACGCAATAGAGCGGTAGCTATGGTATAATATAGGTAATTATGACAAGAATACACGACACTTTACCGCAAAAACCTGAAGAACACCTTGACCTTTTTAGGGGGTAAAAGAGAAGGTTCGCCACTTTGCGTGGCTGCGATCACCGCGCACTTCATCGTGTTGAAGATAGCCACTGGGAAGCCTGAGATCCGATAACGCGCTTCACTCGTGTTTGATGATAATGCACTCACGATTTGTCAGAAACTGATGGATTATCCTGAATATCGCAAGACGACACCTATGCGATGTGATTGGCGGGACGATGACGGTATTTTGCACCAGGCGAAGAAGAGGGTTTTGCGAGCACTACGTCAGGAAGATTAAGTAAGCAATAATAGCAATAAAGAGCTACGCTAGCCGTTTCTGGCCAGCGTAGCGTCGTGCTATAGCTTTATTCGTATGTGCTTTTGTCTCTGACGTCCGCCAGTCGCTGTTGTGCCAAAGCTCGGCATTATCACCAGCGAAGACCGCTTTTGCTTCAGTATTATCGCTCAGAGTCCAGAGGAAACCAGGCAGTCATCGGTGGCATCGCCATGTTCCAGCACGTCTTTGTGACTCAACGTGTCTTGCGCCGCGCGATGACACTAGGCTTGTCTGTCATTAAGAGCGCGGAAGTTCTGCTGTAAGTCGCTCATGTGGGCTAATGGCGAGGTTGTCGTCAGCATGTGCCAGCCACTCATATAGGTGGCTGTCTTGAGCTTGCTGGTGTCAGTAGTGCCAGTTGTTGCTGTTTGCGGTGCCATGGCCAACAGCGCTAGCAGTGTAGAGGGAGGTATAGCGGTTACCTATTGCCGTATTTTTGTCGCGGCATTGATAGCACCGGCTCCGCCTTGGGAGTGTCCAGAGCGATACCGATTTTTGTTTGTATTGACGAAGCCCTTACTGGGGTTGTTCTCGGCGGCATTGAGCTCCAGCGCGGTACTCAAGCATGGTCGATGTCGTTGCACCAGTGCCTGGCCAGCCATCCTCATTACCAATGACAACAAAACCCCAGCTGGCTAAATGTCGAAGATTTGACGCATAAGTAGACGCGTAGGTGGCGGTGCCATTGATCTATCAGCACAAGTGGGAAGGTTTGGTCTGGAGCAGTGCGCTGTGGGGTGTAGATATGATACTCTGATGGCACCATACTATCGCTGCGATGAGCGTGGTAGCGCGACGCGTAGGGGCCGGTTGTATATAACGCTGCTCCAATGTGCCACTGGGGCTCAATTTCGCAGCATAACCCTTTGCCACACCATCGTCACGTGATACTTTGGTTAAAGGTAGTTCATATACAGCACGAGTAGCACAAAGCACACGAAGAGTATTGCTATGATAATACCCAGAATTTTCAGAAGCTTTTTGCCATTGCTATATTTCCCTTTTCGCTCCTACTATAAGTGTTAGTATTTACTATACACCGAGTGCATAGTAATGACAAGGGAGAGTGATTACTTTTTCGCTGTATATTTTTGGCTGTAGCTAGTATGAGATCGAGCGGCCTCAGATCTCTAGTTATGGCAATGAGGCGCCTAAGCATTGCACCTCACAAGAGCCAACGGTGATACTGATGAGTATGTACGAACAAGACTTTACTACCGCGCAGCAGATTGCGCGCGAGGGCGGGGCGATATTATGCGCCGCTATTTTGATGGCGACCAACAGCGCCAGACCAGGCGGATGGCACGCCAGTGACGATTGCCGATACAACAATTAACTTGCTAGTGATCCAGCGTCTCCACGAGACCTTCCCGCAGACGATGGCGTCATTGGCGAAGAGGAGAGCACGGCGAGTTATGGCCTTGGGCGGAAGTGGCTAGCGGACTCCAGTCGACGGCACGAAGGCCTCACTTGGGGTGTGCCTACAGCAATGTTTTCGCTCGCGCTGGTAGTTGATGGGTAGCCAACCGTCGGCGTTGGCTATGAACCATGACGGATCGGCTTCACTGGGCGGTGCGTGGGCAGGGTGCCTTTGCAACGGCACGCGGCTGCAGGTGAATCACCGCAGACACTTTCACCGAGGGATCTTTTGCGGCGTCGTCGCAGCCATGCGAATATCCGCCGCCATAAGTGGCGACCAGTTGATTGAACGCAGGTGAGCACAGCAAGCATCAGTGGCGCAGTGAGCCAAGAGCGTCCGTGTGGCTGAGGGGCGCTCTCGTTGGGCTATTATGCCGAGTTGTGAATGCGCATGACATGGCAGCGGTGGCATGTCATCGTGGAGGGAGGCTGGCGGTAAGGTTACGAGTGATCAGGCCGGCCGCTTGATTATACGCGGCCGTTTTAGGGTGCACTTGTGCTCAATGGCGTTGTACACGATGAGCTGATGGCAGTAGTGCACGGTGAGGGCTCGCAAATACCGCACACTGCCAAACGGTATTTTGCGCTTCATCTGCGTGGCAATGCCGAGAGTATCGGCTGGCTGGACGGTGCGTGGGCCGTAGAATTGCGTTGATCTCGTCGATTGCGTGCAGTGAGAGCGTGGCGAGCTGATGGGTCGTCGAAGAGTGCGAGCTGTGCGTCTCGTCTCGTTCGTAAGAAGATACCACTACCTGCCAACTTACAGGCGACAGAGGCATCGATTGGGTGAGCCGGCTTCGACGATATGAAAGAGCGTGGTGCCATCACATAGTGGATGCTCGCGGCGCTCGTGGTTGTGCCAGCGGCCCCTGTTTGCAGCTTTTAACAGAGGCGCACACCACGGGCAGCGCACGTACTGCTGCCGGAGCGCAGCCGCGATGTCTTCGCATAGAACGTGGAAGCGGCGCAAGACCTGATCGTAATTGAGGTCTGGCTGATCAAGGACGAACTGTCGCCCGACTGTCTTTGGAGCGGGCGCTCATCACTCATCTACCTCCCAACCGCGCAGCCGCTTTATACAGTCGCGCCCTGGCTTGCCATGAAACACCATGTGCTCGAGCGCTGCTTCGCTTGCGGCCAGAAAGTCGAGTGGTGTCTGGATGCCAACCTGGCGGAGGCGCTTTGCCGCAGCCGGCAGCAATACCCAGTGAGGCCTCAAGCGATAGTGTAGCGAGTACTGCAGATTACGCAGTGATGCGAAGTCAGGCCGTCGGCTATTGGATGCCGGCAGCAATCGGCCAGCCAGCGGTTGGTGCCAATGCCAACATTGCAGCGCATGTAGTCGCCAACCTCGCTACGGAGGCGCTGTTGATCTCCTGGCTAATCGCCACGCCGCGCGCCCGACATCTGGCGGGCTTTGGCTGAGGTCGATCACCCCTTCGTCGATGCTTTTCATGGTGGCACTGGGCGAGTAGTCGCTGAGAATGTAGCAAGCCGGTGGGTAGACAGACGATACTCTGGGTGGGTCGCTTTCAGCGGGACGATCGTCGGGCAAAGTAGCCGTCTGCGGCAAGCGCGATGCCGGTGCGGACGCCACGCCTTTTAGCTTCAGCTTTCGCAGGACGATAGCCGCATGCTGGATTGCGCCGATTAACGATGACAACTGGTCGGTGGCGGAGCAACGGCCGAGATTGTTCCGATCGAGCAAAAGCAGCTATTGAGATCGATGTGCATCATCAGTGGTGGGGCGGGATTGATATATAGCAGGACATGATCGGCGCGTGAGCGCCATACCAGTGTGATACTAGTCAAACCGAGGCGGTAATCAGCCCGTCATCTGTTACATCGAAGATATGCACCGTACGTGCACCGCGCTGATGCTCGAAAACCCAGGCCGATTCGCCTGATCGTCACTCCCGGCCATGCGCGCCGAAATTTGACTGGTTGATACATGGTTGGCGCCCACGCCGAAAAATCGCCACCACCTCCACGACTTCATCAAGATATAGTTCGTCATCCATTGGCTATTAGTATAGCGCATGAGCTAGACATGGTCGACGAGGAAAACATGGTAACAGAGGTAGAGGTGCTTAGTAGCTGTTGATGCATTACGTGTATTGCTGGGCTGGTGTTTCGCATGTGACTTGCTTCTACTTCGCAAGAAAACATCTGGAGGTGAATAGAACCCAACCTTTGCACAGGACTAAAGCGGAAAATGACGCGCAGCTCTTACATACCGTATTGCCTCGCACAAGAGCATAGTGAAGACGAAGAAGGGATATTTTATGAAAACGAACAGCGCCAGCTATTCTTGGCGGTTATCATAATACAAAGTTAATGTAACAGAGCGGCGCAGCTCAGAAAATTATTTCGCTTACGGCCTCGATAAACATCAGTAATGAGCCATTTGATAACGACGACGACTGCGCGAGGAGTAGTCCGTTGATGATCCATGCGGCCAGCTTTGTGTTGCACCAAGCAGCCATGCGGCAATAATGACAATAGGATTGTGAGAATAAGTCGAGATAGTTTCATCCTAGTATACTATACCGGCGGACACAGCATAATTCCAGGCCGATATGGCACAAAGCCAAGCAGCCTATCGTCCCATGCCGTAGGCGCAGCCAGCAACGCTGTACTGGCGCTGGTCAGTGAGCTGATGCCGCAGCAGAGGTAGCGCGGGTACCGTCCCAGGGTTTGCCGAGCTTATCACTCGCTTCCTGACCATCGAGTCTGGCGGTCGCTCATGCCGCGGTGCCACAGGCCTGGCGGCGTTTGATAACCGACGGGCCAGCATCTACACAGCGCGGCGCAGGCGCTTGCTGCTGGAGCGCCCACCGCACACAGGCCGACCTCGTGGCGTTGTCTCGCATTGGCGCCAACACGGTCTGGGAGCCATCATGAATTACGTGCATCAAACCCCAACCGCCTTTGTAGAGACCAATATCCGCACGGTGTATTTTAACCACTTTTTTGCTGGGCAGGAGCGCGTGGCAGATAGGGATGTGCTGGCGCTGGTGGAGCAGACGATGGATAAAGAGCAGCCCCTGCCAGTGGTTCTGGGCGCTGATGGACCGCGCTGAGCCGAAGGCGGCGGTAAGGGTCAGCTCGGCACCAGCCGGCACTACACGCGGCAGTCGCGCTTTGCTGGCAGCCTGCGCCAGATGCGGGGTGAAATTGTGCGGCGCATGGCGCAGGGGCAACCACTAAGCGCCATTACCCAGGAGCTGCATAGTGACCCGCGTTTTGCTGCTGCACCGATGGACTACTGGAAGATAGGGCTTGTATGAGGAGTTAGCTCACGCGAGCAGAGGCCATCGCGCTGGCGTCACACGGGCGCGGATGCTTGCCGAGATATACGGACGACACGCGGAGTGGAGACTATGGCGATGGGGTGCTTATGTCTGACCAGCTGGCCCATCCGCTCGAGATGCAGCCAGCTGGATCACGCCAGAGGCCGAGCCACCTCCAAGCGACCGCGACCATGCAGTAGACGTCGATACGACCATACCCGGCGAGTGCATGATTGGGAGAAGCTGCTGAGCTGATCGATCAGCCGCCAAAGAATGGTGCGGCAAAATGAGCAGAGTACTACTATTTCAGAGGTGACGAAAACCAGCCATTAGTGATTTTAATGACCATGCTACAAACAATAATGAACATTCACTAAATATATTCATATATCCATAAAACTGCAAAGTTATAGAAGAAAAGATAACAACAGAGGTAGAATCATTAGAATTGTTTGCAGCTCTTACAGTTGCACACCCAGCCATCCGCGAGCACTGTCCCAGCGCCATAGGCCAGGCAGCAGCAATAGCACCGAGAGCGAGAGTTTGCAGGGCAATGAGTGGATTCTCACCACCAACTTTGCCTCTTGACATAGCCAATGCTACAAAGGTGAGCGCCGTCGCTCCTGAGCCGATATAAAACAGCAGAGGATGAGCCGCGCTTGAGCCGCGTGCCAGCACATGGGCAAGATAGGGGATAACAGGCACACTACCAACAACGACAAAGGCAGCGAAGGTCATGAGGCCAATGATTTTTGGTGAGGCGCGTTTGCTTGTACCCGCGCCGATTCGTCGTGCCGGCACCAGTTGCGAGGTAGGCGCGAGCACCGCATCGAGTAGCCATCGGCGATGAGGTTAGCTGCGCCCAGCATCAAGATAATTGCACTCGAGATACCCGCACCAGCACTGGCTGCTACTGCAGCAAAGGTTGTGACGGTACCATCGACTGCACCATAGACAAATTCAGAAATATAACGTTTGAGGACAGGTTTCATATTCATAACTTGGTTAGTATAGCATAGTGTGGTGCAAATGCAAAAAGCGAGCAGCTCAGTGGAGGCATGATGAAGATCACAGATGAAGGTAATGGGCGTCCACCACTGAGGTGATTAATGAATATCTGAACAGAATGTCTCATTGTAACAGTGTGTAAGATAAGCATGGGGGTAATAGATGGACTGTAGATTTAGAGCTCACCTGCCAGTTGCTTGCTTAGGCCAGGAGGAGCCTGATTGCGCTCGGCAGCGTGTCCGCGCCTCATCTAGCAGGGCAGTGCGCTTCGCGAGCTTTAGACTAACGACCCGCACGTACTCACCATCGGTCTTGTCGTAGCCTGAGACAGCAACGAGGCCGAGTTGTTGTCGGCGGCATAAATGACGTTCCCCTTTCTCGCCGCTGTAGTCGATTGCGTTAAAGAGGCTCACATCTAGCAGTGCCGTACCGCGGCCATTGTCCCACGTGGCAAAGACACCAATGCGGCGCTGCACTGCATCTAGATCGGTCGAGTCAAATGGCGTATCTTTATCGATATACTCGATGATTGGCGCAAAGATCATGTGTATCGGCCTTGGGAAGGATCGTCTTGAGTGCGTGGTCATTTGCGCTGAGTACACCAGGGCAAAACGCTTAGTAAAGTCGTACGAGAGTGGTAGCGTCCATCGGTCGACGTGGTGCACTCGACCTGGAGGCGCGAATCGAGGAAGGTGAGCTCAGCGGGTGAGTAGAGTTGGTTTGTGCTCCTCTGTTGTGGTGACTTCATTCGTTACTTGGGCTCTCACCTTTGTATCGGCGTCGGTGTAGACCATAGAATTACCCATAACAGTGACGGGAGAGGCGTATTCATTCACGGCATCCGACTTATCGCGCTTGCTGAGGCCGCAGCCCAGCAAGCAGTTGCTGGATGGTATCGACAGCACAATACTGCGTTATATTGCCCTCGGCATCAGTAATGAGGCAGTCCATCACCATCTCGTGCCCCATGCCTTTGCCGAACTGCTTTTCTTTGCTGGGGTCGCCGTTTTCTCATCTCTCGAGAGTAGGTGTCCAATCTCATGGCTGTATACGTTGCCACCCAGTCTTGTTGCTCAGCACAAGTACTATCGGGCCGTTGCCGCCCTTGGCTTTGTCTCGTCGGTGCTCTGGAAGGCGAGGCCGAGTACATCATTCTCCACACCCGCTGCTATTAACGGCCATCAGCATAAGTGAATGCTCACCATCCCTGCACGTCTAGCTGCTCGCGGTATTCTTCGGCGATTTTTGATTTGGTCGTTGGAGTAATAGTATTCGGTCGTGCCATCTTCTTTTGGTGCGGGTGCTATCTGGCGCAACGTTGCTTGCAAACTCGGTAATGTGGAACTCATACGCACCACGAGTTGTGTGGAGTGATGCGCGCCAGTGTGGACGCGCACTTCTTCGTATATTTCTTCGTTGGTCTTGCCAGGCTCGAAGCCAGCGGCGTTGAGCGCCACAACACCAAGCCGGACAACGACCGGCTGGAATGAATCTCTCGTGGTCTTGGCACTGCTCTGCAGAAGGCTGAGGGGTGTCGTCGCTGAGTAGAGCACTCAGTGCCCGAGGCAAGCTGCTGCCAACACCTCCACGACGCGAGAGATCTGGTAATGTGACTGAGTCGTCTGTACAGCTTCAGATTTTGAGCGAGTCATAGTAACTATATTATATCACGAAAGGGCAACAATGTCAAACCATGCGTACCAACTCACCACCCTTGTAATATAAAAGCAGGCCCCTGTATACTGTAAGATGTACTACCAATTTACAGAAAGGAGACCTGCTATGGCCTATTCTACCAATCCTAACCTACCAAAAGCTAGAGCTACTGCTGTGCGTCTGTTAGTTGTAGACCAGCTACCCGTCGTGGTCGTTGCCAGAAAGTGTGGTGTCCATCGCAGCACCATTTGGCGCTGGAAGCAGAAATGGAATGCTCTCAATCGGTATGTCCAGATGGACAATGGCAACCGTCCGAACAGGCAAGTCAAGACAAGGAGCGGTATCTCTTGCTTTCGGTTAGCTGCTTGTCGTTGGAATATACCAACCGATTCGTCTCGTCCACACACAAGTCCTCGCGCAATCTCGGACACCATAGTGCGTACTGTGTTAGCAGTGCGCACGCAGCTGCAGCGCTGTGCTGAGGTGGTATGGCACTGTGACGCATACGCTAGGAATGACTGTCAGTTTGTCTAGTGTTCGCCGCATTCTTCGCCGCCATCACTGCTTCGACGACGCTAGAAAGCCACGGATTAGAAGAAATAATCCACATCGACCAAGAGCGATCGCCCCAGGCAAGCTTGTCCAAATAGACACGATCCACCATGTCGATCCACACACTGGCAAGCGGTTGTGATTACTACACGGTTATTGACCTCTTTTAGCCGTCTTGCCTACGCTGAGTCACACACCAGTTTGCGCCCTGGGATCGCTGCGGCAGTCGTCCTAAGAGCACAGGAGAAATGGCGTAGCTATGGCTTTTACAACAATCTCTTTGGTGCAGTGCGACAACGGGCCAGAGTTTGGAAGATACTTCGCGCAAGAGCTAAAACGAGCCGGTATCCAGCTACGCCATAGTCGCCTCGGCAGACCGAACGACAACGCCCACATTGAACGATTTAACCGCACGCTGCAAGAGGAATGTATTGGCCATGTCTGGCGGAGACACATCTCACTTGGCTGCCAGCGTCAAACCCTTGCTTGTTATATTGACTTCTACAACAGCAAGCGCATACACTTAGGCATACAGCTGCGGACACCTGCTGGGATGTTGCAAAGGTAGGGAGATTTGTACATGACTATGTCGGCTTTGCGCTGAGTAGTTCTGAGCTATCTGCAGCTTAAGATCCCTACTTCTCATTCTCTTTGTAACATAAATAACGCTGAGCATCTCTAAAAATATTCTCAGCCGTTCTGCAGAGGTAAAAGTAGAGTAATAGAAAAATAAAACCCGCTCATACCAAGCGAGTTTAGTAGGCGCTGCCAGCGTGAGGCGCTATTGCTGCTCAGCTGGTGTTTTGCAGTTTGTTGCTGATTCTCAGTGTCGCTATTGGTAGAGAAGAGCTGGAGGGATTCGTCACCAGGACGTTTGGGATCAAAGGTGCCATCGGCGATCTGCTGCGGCGCTGCTGGTACATTTTTAAACTCGTCGAGCTGATTGCTTAGTAACGCTACCTTCGGTTTTGTATGTCTCGGGCCCAGCATCGCGAGCGGCTTGTTTGCGCACTCCTGGAAGCCAGGCCGACTGAGATCAACCCGCGCTGCACCACTGGTATTGTACATATCCATGGCGATCCACACCATGACGCCCGCAATGGCGATGACTCCGCAGATCATCACCACGGTGCTCGCGCATAGTGCTCAGCTGGTGCTCGAAGTCGAGTTTATTGGGTTGGCTGGGCTGGCTGCTGGACACTCGGCACCTCCTTCTTGACAGGAATTGCTTACTATAAAATACGTCAAACTGCGAACCGTACTGGCTGAGTAGCTGGTTGAGCCGCAAAGGCGACATCGGCCACCCGCTTGCGACGCTCACGCACTGGCTTGATGAGGTAGAAACTCCGACGGCTGATCGGTGCAATCAGTCCGTAGCAACTCGGACAGCTTCTCCTCATACTGGCGATACCGCTGCGGAAGGCGGTAAGCTGAGTATTGTATTCTACCGTTGTCTTGGCAAGCTCTACAACCGTCGAGCCGGTTGAGGGCAATGCGGCTATTGAGTGGTGCCATCAGACGGTGGCAATCACCTCTGCTACTGCTGCCCTTGGTTGACCCGGACGAGCCCGTCGTTGGCATGGATGCGTCGCAGGGTAGACTTCGACGCGGACGCAGTTTTGTTTTATTTGAGTGAGTTGATCGTTGCTGAGTGGTGCAGCAGGCTCGGCATAGGCCGGAGAGCCAAGTGCAGCAGTAGCACCATAACAACAGCAAGAAAAAGTGCGCTTCATAGCTCCCCCATTATGACGCATCAGAGGAGATTGGTCAAATAGTTTGCCCTAGATTGAATTAAATTCTTGTGTCGCCCGGTTGGCTAATTATCTTACGCAGATTTTGCGTTAGCACCTTCAAGCTCAGCACAAAACCCGGGAGTTCTTTAAGAGTGGTGTGATGCCATCTGTATAATAACTACAATAACTGCAAGAACAAAAGCTATGAAAGGTATTGCAAGACCAATCAGCACACACCAATCTTGAGTCCTTGGTCGTCACCATCAACGAATTTGGCAGATGGTGCGTATGTTGAATATTCCACCACCACCAGTTGTAGTGGTTGTTGAGAGTATCTCGAACGGTATGGGAATAATAAAGGATTCCCATACCAGGTGACACACCGGCGCTCAAGGGCGTTGAGTAATCGCGTGTTCGCTCCGGCAAAGTTAAATTGGTTGCGTTGACCGTTGACCCAGATAATAATAAAGCTTGACTCAGTTCTTGCTTTGGTAATCTGCTGTGGGTCGATGTCAAAGATAACACCGATTGATTGACCCATCGAAGCATCTACATCAATAGCACGGATACGGTTGGTGCTCGTCCATTCTGAGAACACAGGGTGTCTCATTGAACAACCAGTGCTATACCAGACAAATGTTGCTGCAATGAGTGGTGTGCCATCAAAGACGCTGCTATAAATCTAGCCTCAATAGTAGGTTGCAAATGATTGGGCAGTAGGTAACCGCATTGGCTGCATAATGGCTGAGGGAGAGGGTTTGCTGCAACAGGAGTCCGACCAATTGGTGGTGCGGCTGCATAGCTGGTGCTGGTGGGTAGTAAGGTGGTTTGCGGGTATACAGGCGTCGTGGGCTGCTGATTCATGGAAGTATTATACTATATAACTTGAGATCGGCAAGTACGAATATGTTTTGCGGTATATATTTTTGGTTGTAGACTTCTATAGAGTAACAATGCAGGAGTATGCCCTGCATTTGCTGTATCTATTATATGAGGTGTTGTGGGCGCTGTTGTTTATTAGAAAATACGTCAATCAGCTTGCTGGAGTCATCTGGTTTTATGATAATAATGCTCATAATAAAGCGCGATAAGTACTACTATGATTGGTGTCACAAAAAGCTCATGATGAGGCCAATGTTGACGCCATTGTTGATAATCATCGCGTCGCGCTCGAAGCCGTCAATAATTTTCAGCATAGGGTGCGTAGGCTTGAATGGCGCCCACCACCAGTCGTGAGTCGTTGTCGAGCGCACGCTCGACATTGTGTCCATAGAGAACACCACCAATACCTGGCGATACTGCAGCGCCAAGGCTCAGTCAGCAGCTGGGCATGTGCTCCAGCAAAGTCGAACTGGATGCGCTGGCCATTGACCCATATGATGATAAAACTTGCCTCGACGGCTGCTTTGGTGATCTGCTGCGGATCGATATCGAGTACCACGCCGACCATTTGGTTTGTTTTGGAGTCGAAGTCGATGGCGCGGATACGATTGGCCGTCGTCCATTCGAGAATGCAGGGCACTTGCGCAAAGACGGTGCGGTTGTGATAGTGCGAGACGGGCGTCGCCATAACCAGTGGTGTGCCGTCGAAAACACTGCTGTAATTGGTATCCATCACTGCCGGTGCCGGCTGGGCTCGCTGGCTGGACAACAAGGTGCGGGCTGCTGAACGGGTAATTGCTCGGCTGGCTGCGCAGGGTTACTTGGGGGGCGTTGGAGTTGCCGGTTGTGGTATCTGCAGCTGGTGCAGGCTCGCTGCTGGGCTGGCCATGCCGGTGGCTGTTGTGGCTGTGCCTGCACTGGCTGCTGGATAATATGGAGTTGGCGGCACAGGCTGAGCCTGAGGTGGAGCTGCCAGCTGTGATTGATAAGGATAAGAAGGAAATTGCTGATTCATGAGTGTATTATACTATACTGGTAAATACGCGATGTGTCTTAACAGAGGTCATATACCTTGAGATCAGGACTTCATTAAAGCATAATAGCTCAGCAGGAGTATCCGCTACGCAGAATGAATTTTTGTTGTGGCGGGAGCAATGCATACGCAATAGAGATTACTTGTGCTTGCCTGGCGAGGCTGCACCGAGCTCGATGTGCTCTTTTTCAAACTCACGCAGGATCCGTCGCCGCATCTCGCGCCGTGAGGGCCCACTGGTCGGATGGTTGGGTCTTGCCAGAAACAACGAGGCTAATCGACGACGCATTGAAGTCGCCAAGAATGTCGAAATGTGGCGGCTCGATCACTTTGTGCTGCCATTTTTCCTCACCAGAAATTTCCTCACCGATCCGATTAATAATATCGCTGGCAGTGCTAATGTTGGTGTCGGGCGCAACGGTAATGGTGAAGTATACTTTGCTATAGCCCATCGTCTTGTTGATGACATCTGCACCACACCGTTAGGGAAGAAGTGGACATTGCCCTCGACGTCGCGGATCACTGTGGAGCGTACACCAATTCGCTCGACCGTCCCGCCAAAGCCATCGATCTCGATAATATCTCCTACCCGATATTGATTTTCGCTAATAATAAATACCCCTGAGAGAAAGTCCTTAACGAGTGACTGCGCGCCAAACCCGAAGGCGACACCAATAATCCCTGCGCTCGCAAACAGTGGCGCAAGAGCTGCACTATTGAAAAATGAGTAAAAGATAGCATAGCCCGCAATCACCACGACAATAATGCGCCACACGTTAGCAAAAAGCCCGCCCAGCGTCTTGTGCCGCTCTCGAGATCTTTCTTGGGCAGTGTACGCTGATATGTGGTAACGAAGGCATGACGCGTCAGCCACATCACCACGCGTGGTCCCAACCAATACAGTGCAATCGCTACAATAATAATGATAATAATCTCTAGTGCAGTGATCTCGGGTGAGGTAATTGGCTTCATAGTATGGTAGTATAACAGATGTGAATGATGAATTAAACCAGCTTGTGCTTACCTTGCAGCGTGGTGGCGTGGCAGTACTCCGGACTGATACGCTGTAGCGGGCATTGTTGCCCGGGCAGATGACGAAGCGGCAGTAGCGCGAGTATATCGCCTTAAGCAGCGTGATAGTAATAAATCATCCATCATCCTCGTGGCTGATGCCAGCCAAACGTATGCCGATGTACCCACCTTACCGTCGCTTAATACCTCTCAGCCCACGAGTATCTTGCTCGACTCGCCCCATGCTCCGCAGTGGTTACGCCGCGCTAATGATATGCTGGCTTATCGTCAGCCGCAGCTGCCGTGGCTCCAGGCGGTCTTGCACCAGACTGGTCCGTTGATCGCCCCCGAGCGCCAACCTCGAGGGGCGGCTGCCCGCTCGCACTATTACCGAGGCTCGTGCCTGCTTTGGTGATGGTGTCGATTACTATTATGATGGTGGTACTGTGCCGACTGATACGCCACCATCACGCTTGGTGCGGGTGCTATCTGATGGGGTAGTGGAGCTGCTCAGGTGAGTTATAATATCTAAGCCAAAGCCTGAGAAGCTACCCAGTGATGTATGTATTACAACATTTTTTTAGAGCGGTTCTCACTTCTCGAGTGAAAAACATGCTAGACCAATAGTGAGTTCTCATACCTCACCCCAAATAACGTGGAGCGTGGAGCCACCCGCGAAAGAGGCCATGTGATTCAGGTATAATAGACTCATGACGTATCTTGACCCTCAGCAATTTATCATCACTCGCAAACGCAAGAAATATCGCTTTGCTAAGTTCCATAACGCCACCAACTGCTACGAGTGCGACGAATGGTGCCAGAGCAACACCAGAGGTGCGGCAGAGTGCGACGGTGCTCGAGGTTGGCGCTGGTACCGGGATGTTTGAGTGTGGAACTAGCGGCGCAGCATCCGGATGAGGTGTTTGTAGCACTGGATGTTAAGGGCGATCGCTTGCAAAAGGTGCATACACAGCGCTCGAGCGTGGCATCACCAATGTGTTATTGTGCGGGCTCAGGGCCGATCAGATTGGCGAGCTCTTTGCTGCTCACTCGCTCATACAGTTGTGGGTGACTTTTTCTGATCCATTCCCTAAGCGGCGCAGCGCTGGCCGGCGTCTTACCCACCCAACATTTTTGCGCCAGTACGAGCGGGCTGCTGCGGCCGGGTGGCTCGCTCTTGCTCAAGCATGACGATCGTGATTTCTTTTTGTTGGAGCCTGGAGCAGCTCGTTGCCTGGCAGTGGTCGATTCGCGAATTATCTTTCGATCTCCACGAGTCGTCACTACCTGATGAATACAAGACGCTCACTGCCTACGAACAGCGCTGGATGAGTGAGGGAGAGCGATTGGCTGCGTGCGAGCGACGACCGGTAATGGCCAGTAGTGCCGCTCCGTGGCAAGATTACATACTCACCTGACTGAGTTCTAGCATGCCGTGTTGCTGGCTCGCTAGTGCGTTATTTTTGTAGCGTTGATCATAACTAATATCTGTGCTACACCACTCAGGGAGGGTAGAATGTTTCAGCACGTAGTGTCGCCTCGGTCTCGCGGCCACGAAACTCAACTTCAGCAGTGACGAGCTTTCCTTCAGGTTGCCGTGGTAGATATCAAGCTCGATTGTATGCTCGTTACTATCAGGGTCGGTGTAGGGTACATGGTAGCGTGTTTTTCGATGCGCTTGCCCCTGGTGAGTGGCCATAGCGAAGCAAAGGTTGCTTCATTAATAATGATATTTTGCTCATCTCGCACGACAGTACCACCCGATTTTACCGTGAGCTCAAAACGTTGCCCATCGCCAAAAACGCCGGACGCGTGTCTCCGATCCATCACTACTGTGCGCGAGGTAGCCCTGACTGATGTCGATATGATCATATGAGTCAATATCTGCTGGTATCTTATCAAAATTGACTAAAAATTTACGCTCAACTTCTTTGAGCTGATTAGGGCGCTCAGGGACGTGAGAACTCATCATGTCGGCAGATTTTTCTTGTGTATAGCATGTCTCAAAATGATAAGCGAGGTTTGCATACAGCTCAGCAAGCTCAGGAAATTCTGTGCCAAATCGCTGAGTGAAGCTCTCGATGAGCTTGTCGTGTGCTGCTTGCAATTCAGCAAGATTTTTAATGCCATAGTCCTCTTCGACTACCCGCACCCTTGCCCAACAATATCCATCGCTACTGGAAGAATCTTATCGACTGCTCGTACAAAGCGTGCTTCGGGTGTGTTTTGTGCTTCGTAGCGCTCTAGCCCCTGACGCATAACGGGCGGAAGGCGCTGTAATAATGTGTGGGCTGCTTGTTGCTCGTTTTGTTGTTTGATGGAAAGTTGCACAGGGGTAAGGTCGAACGTTGCGACATCGCCAGTGGCAATCTCGAGCAGCTCGTGGACAGTTGCAAATTGCTGCACCGTATCATTATCCAACTGCGGATAGAGACAGGCACGTAATTCTGGCGCAAGGGCGGCAAGCGACCAACTATGCTCTGCGTCATTCTCGCGCTCGCCACCGGGCCGGCGTGGCACGCGCACTACATCGGCCAAATCACAGCTTATCTCCATACTCTGCAGTGCAATATGGCACAGCTGACTTTGGACTGGTGATGGTGTGATACCTCGTTCGTGTGACGTGTGGGGTGGATAATTGTGTTCTGGCAGCCAAGTCGTTGGCGTGTGATTATATTAGTTATTATTGTGGTGACTATTGTATGGCAGGTTATTCATATCATTACCATAGCGTGCTATAGTAAATATAGATAGATAGGATAATTTGAGTCAAATATGTTTGAGCAAAATATGATTAACCACCACATCCAAAGGCGTATTCTTAGTGTGCTATGCTACCGCAAAGTGGCTCGCTTTCGTGATCTGCGTCCGCCACGGGTGGATACCAATCTCTTTAGCTATCATCTCAAGGTACTGCTGCAGCACCAGCTTGTTCAAAAGGTGCCGGGTGGCTATAGCCTAGCACCGCGTGGTTTGGCGTATGTCGATCGGGTTAGCACAGACACTATGCTGGTTCGCACCCAGCCCAAAATTGTGACTATGCTCGTGGTGCAAAATAGTAATGGTGACGTCTTACTCCAACAGCGCGCAAGCAGCCCTACATCGATACCTGGACGCTCCCCTATGGCAAACTCCACATCGATGACAGATCTATCAAGCGGCGGCTCAACGCGAAGCAGCGGAAAAGCTTGGCACTATGGATCTCGCGCTACGGCATGCGGGCGAGTGCTATATTCGTGTTTGGGTAGACAAAGCGATTCTCTCAACCACACTGGCTCATGTGTTTTATGGGGCGACTGATGACATCACTCCGCACGAGCGGCTCGTCTGGGCGCGCCCACAAGCTGGCGCAGTACGCGCTTGCGCCGGCGGTGGAGCAGATTGTAGCGCGGGCGTTCTTTTGTGACCCGTACTTTTTTTGAGGAATTTGACGACGTTTTTAGATCAATAACAAGGAGGATATATGAAGATCGACGACTACGCACAGCAAGCAATCACCACCCTGAGCAGCGACTATGCCTATGGCGATGCTAATGCCCAGCTGATGGGTATGGTGCTGGGCCTGGGCGGTGAATCGGGCGAGTGCTTGAGAAGTTCAAGAAGCTCCTGCGCGACCAGAAGGGTGAGATAACAGAGGTGACAAGCAAGCGATTATCAAGGAGCTAGGTGATATTTTGTGGTATGTAACGGCAGTGGCACACCTGCTTGGTTCAAGTCTTGAGGAGGTTGCTCAGCGCAACCAACGCTCGCTCAGCCGCCAGCAGCGCGGCCAACTGCAGGGCAGTGGGGACGACCGGTGAGTGCGCACCCTGGCTGAGGCCACTACAACTCACCACAACCACCACTCGTGGATAGCAGTGGCGGTGTGAGAACTCGTCAATACTTTTGAGGTGTTTATTTACCCTCTTGCGCGAGCTGCTGCCGCACCCAGCCATCAATCGTGCCTGCGCCCATGCAGAGCACGAGCTTGCCCTCGGCGCGGGCAGTTTGGATGGCGTGCCCACAAGGTATCATCTAGCTCGGCGTAGTGGACGCTGCTGACGGTTTTGTTAGTTGCTCGGTCAGTTGCTGTGGGGTGAGAATAGGCAAGGCTGGGTCTTCGCGGCTGAGGTAGGTTGGCAGCCAGTAGATTTGCTCGGCGCGCTCCATGCAATCGGTGTATTGCTGGCGGATCTCATGCTGACGGACGTTTTGATGTGGCTGATATACCAGCACAACGTGGTCGGACAATTCTCGTGCCATTTGCAATGTCGCGGCGATTTCTACCGGGTGGTGGCCATAATCGCTATACAGTCCAGCCCCCAAAGCCGCTCAAAGCGTCGCTGCACTCCTGGGAAGGTATTGATAGCCGCTCGAATGTGCTCGGGCGAGCCAAGCCGTAGCTGCTTACATGCCGTTGCCACCAGTGCTGCGTTGGCTCGGTTGTGGGCCCTGCGGGGTAAATTGCTGCACGTCCTCATCTTCCAAGACACGCGCCCGTCGCCGTGGTGGCACAACGCCTGCATCGGCATCGCGCTGCCACATGATAGTATATTCGCTCTGCTCGAGAGCGGCTAAAGGCATCGGTGTAATCCTGCTTGGTAGGGTAGGTGTCCGGGTGATCGTAGTCAACAGAGGTTAGTGAGCGTGAGATAAGGGTGGAATTGCAAAAGTTGCGGTCAAACTCATCACACTCATACACAAAGTAGCGACTACCTGGCACATAATGCCCACTGGGGCCGAAGCTCAGCGTGGTGCCCACCGAGTAACTTACTGGCTCGCCCAGCTGGCGCAGTGCCCACACCATCAGGCCAGTTGTCGTCGTCTTGCCGTGGGTGCCAGCGATGGCGATGAGCTGGAGGTCTTTTTCGTTGATGAGATAAGTGAGGAGCTCATCGCGCTTAGCAGTGTAAATGCCAAGTCGGTGCGCTAAGACGAGCTCGGGGTGATCGGGTGGCAAAGCTGCTGTATAGATAAACCAATCGATGGGGGTTTGCTCGTGGCGATAGGCCAGGTATTCGCCTGTTTGGTCTTGTGAGACGGAAATGCCACGCTGCTCGAGCTCTTGTGTTTCAAGCCCAATATGGCTATCCGAGCCAAGCACATGGTGCCCTGCGTCGTGCGCCAACTCAGCCAGTGGCCCCAGGCCCACGCCGCCGATTCCAGAAAGTAAATATTCATACCTTCCATTGTACCGCCTCTGGCACAAAAACCACCAGAGGTAGCTAAGGGTGTGATCGCTCCACCTCGCGCTACTGGGTTCAATATTGAGGTTATGCTATACTAGACCAAAGCATAAGTGGGCATACGTAGGGTACATAGCATGGCAAATAAACAGCAAGTCAAGCGGTCGATGAAGCGGCTCCGGCGCATCAAGATGTGGCATCTGGTGCTGCTACTTATGGTGCTGCTTGTGCTGTCTGCTACCTTTGCGACTCAATAATGTGGGGATGACCGAGCGGCGGCGGGCAGTTCTCTCGGCAGATAAGGCGGGCAATATGGAGCAGATCCGCCAGCGCATCGCCGACCTCCAGCAATACGCCTCCGCTCATATGAATGCCGATACTGGCCCTATCTACCTGCAGGAGCAATACAATCGCGACGCCAAGGCTGCGCTCAACGCCTCGATCAGCACCGCCAACCGCGCTGGCCAAACCGCCAACGCCAAGGCTGATGCAGTGTGTAAGCCACGCTTCCACAGCTGGTCGATCGACTACGTACGGTGCGTTTATGAGGAGCTCGGCAAGCTCAGCGAGTACCAATGCTGGCCTTCAGACTGCCAAAATGCCCGACACCAGCCTCTATCACTACAACTTCAGCGCGCCACTATGGTCGCCCGATTTTTGCCGGCTGGACGATTCTCCTCACTGGCGTGGTCATCTCAGCCATTCTGGGGCGTATCGTGGGGATGATTATCCTGCGGATTATGCTGCGCATTCAGTATCGAGCAGCAAAAATAAATAGCCAAAAAAATAAAAATTACAACATAATTTACAACACGTACAACACGCAAGATGGCTTTGAGCGAGCGTTCGCTAGACGCTCCATAAAAATTTATGCTTGACCCCTGTTTATCGTACAAAAATAGTACCAACATCTATCATACACAATAACCATAAGCAAAAACAAAAATTACTTACCCTTGGCCGTTATCTCTGTAAAAAAATCGTTACCAAAGTGTTGACATCCATTTTATGAGCATGTAGGCTAGGTTTTGTAAGATCAAATGGGAGGAGCACTGTGAAACACAAATATACTAATTCGATCGGTACCGTCTACTACTTGCATACAAAGAAGGACACGGTATTGCGAGGCGGCGTGAAGCGGACGATTTACTACTTTTTCTAAATCACCGAATAACGAGAAAGGTGAGCCGTGTGACCTACCCGAAGGTTACTACGTGAAGGAGTATTCGCGCAATAAGTTTCCTTTTGCTGCTAAAAGGATACTGCTAAGGCGCAGAAAAAGACTGCCAAAGCAGCCAAATAAGCTCGGACGATTGATATGGAAAGACTCTTCTATAACGGAAGAGTCTTTTTATTAGTTTGATGCAAGGGAGTACTACACAGCAAGTGGAATATGAGATGGAGTGAGCCGCGAGCCTATACTGTGTGACGAGAAACTAAACTTTGCGCCGATAGACACGCTTTCGCACCACTCAGAGCACCAGAGAGCGGCGCTCAGTGTGAGCTGCGGTTTTCTCTCGTTTTGCGCCGTTCGCAGCGAGAGGAGCATGAGAGGAGTGTGAGCGCATAAGCTGCGTATTAGCAATTAGCTATATGACATGTTATGCATTGGTGCAGCACTCCACATGCAGTGCCGGACGGATGCGCATTGGCGAACTGCCACGAGTGGCTTTGCCGAGACGTTGGCGCACTTGGCCATGCAAGACTGTCCCTGAGACAGCGCTGCCATCAATCAATGCTTCACCGGCAAAGAGCGTACTCGTCCAGCGCTTGCGTTGTTCGCAGTCTGGTGCTTGGAGATTCTGCAAGACGAGCGCACACCATAGTTGCCGGGTCATCAGTTGGCGCGTGTCGGAGCCGTTGACGGTGTATATATCTCTGGGCTGTGCGGTGATATCGTTGTAACTGCCCATTGCTAGGCCAGCATCAGAGATAATGGTGACAAATAGTGTCCAAGGAGCTGCAAAGGTCAGTATGGTCAGCGCCAAGAGGAAGACGCTCGTCGACGAAGTCTGGCTTAGTTATCTCAGGTTGGCTGCTGCGGATATGTCTGCTTTGAGGATCGGCGCACATCAAATAAACGGGCGTGCGGCACTAGGAGTGGGCCATAAATAGCCTCCTCAGCGAAGGGGTAACTCTGAAAGTGTCGTGACAGATCGCTAGATAGCGTTGCAACCGTATCCCAGACCGATATGTCAAAGGCGCTCCGTAGATAAGTTTCAGCTGGTACAGGAATACCAGCTTCGGTTAAGGCACGGGCAATTGATGAGCACTGGGTCCAGCCACTGCTAGCGAGTTGAGCGAGTATGACTGAATGAGACATATTCACTCCTTTGCTGGCTAAATATTATGACGACGACATATCAACGACTGCCATACCTGGTACGAGGTTGCGCTTGTCTTCTATGAGATGGCAATGTATGCGTGGTTATTTCTGCCGATCCTTTGATTAAGCTGCACCTGAAGGTCAAACACTGCTTACCAAGCGAGTCGACTGCGCTGTGGTAGTTGTTTTGCAGTGCTACGGCCCAGCCGATAAGCGACAGGAGGCCGATGGTAAGCACTGCCAGCCATGCAATGATGATCTTGTCGGATAATTTTTGTTCTTCATAGCCGTAGTATAGCAGAAGGTAACGACTATATGAAATGAAGTTTTGCAATAAGCAATAGTATGATGTTGCTATATATAATCGTAAAATTCCTGGCAATTACTCCAACCAAGCTGCAGGAGTATTGCCCTGCTGGGTCTTGAAGATAAAAGCGCGCTTTTACTGTAGCCAACTTCGTAGCATCTCGGGCTGGAAGCTCGATATAGTCTATGCTTAGCTGCGTTACTCATAGTCCTATTAATACCGTTTGCGCGTACTAAAAACACGCCACTATGGGCGTGCTACGACTAAGCTTTGCAATGGTGGCCCTCACCTCTGTCACCAAGAACTGGCAGACACTACTGAAGTTCGCAAGGACGCTGCCGCCCGAGGGCGAAGTCCCCCACCGCTACTGCCACCACCGACGGAAGAGTCCCCACGGCCGCAAGCCCAGCAACCACCGACAACGAAGCCACTACAACCACCATAGCCACTCCCCCGTCTCAGCACCTGCGCCAGCATCACACTCGCCTTACGCCAGCACAGAAGGATGAGGTGATCACCCCTGTACCAGCAGGGCACGCCAGTCGCGAGATCTGCCAGCGCCATGGCATCAGCAGGCAACAGGTCAGTGACCTCCCGCGCCGCTCGGGGCATCCCCTGCCGGCCACGTGGCTTGAGCGACGAGCAGAAGCGCCAGGCCGAGCAGCACTACCTCGCCGGCCAGTCCTGCGCCACTATCGGCCGCCAGTTCGGCGTGCATGCCGAGACCGTCCGCCGCTACCTCCACACCGCCGGCATCGCCCTACGTCCCAGGCCCGGTGCCGCATGAATAGCACACAACAGATGTCAGCAACAGGCAGAACGCCACCGGCCGACGACGCACTCATTGTCAGCAACGACGTCAGTCAGCCAACCCCGCCCTCGTCTCTCGTCATGGATATATCGCCCTCAATGCCCGCACCAGCCGCCGTGCACTCTCCAGGCTGATGTCCAGGCCATGGGGAACCGTCGCCGATGTAGAGCCAGGTGTCGTCGCCAGTGCGGTACTGGTAGCGCACCAGGCTGAGCTCGACGGCGGCCAGATGATGCTGGATGGCGCCATCGTCATAGGTGCTGCGCTCCAGGGCAATGCAGGGCACGAGGGCTGGGGCGGCTTCGTGGACGTGGTCGCCTATCCCACCTGGCCCATCGGCGTCGTAGCCGATGCACCAGGCTGGGCAGGGTGGCGGTTAGCGGTGCGTGCTCCTCGCTGCGATCTTCTGGGTGGTCATGGACTTCCTCCTCCATCTTCGGTATGCGAGTGAGGCTGTCAGGGGAGAGTGAAGCGGATGACGAGCTGAAGCGGGGAGGGCGGATGGCTAAGGGAGAACAGAGGCAGAGAAACACGAAATAATTAAAGAATAAATATAACCATAGCACTGAAACATCTATTGACACCCGCGAACCAACCCGTAAAAATACTCATGTCGCCTATTGCCCCAACACGAACCCGAAAGGAAACTCAAATGAATTCAGGGCACACGGAAAGTTGCTCGCACGCCTCTATAACGAAGCCAAAAGAGTGCAAATGCATTTGCGGCGGAACGCTTCATGGAGGACCGAACTCAGAAAGAGCGCGCGATTGGTTTGGAAGCAGGACAAAGACCGAAAATACTCACTCACATCGCTCGACTACTCGAAGCGCCACAAAAAGCAACACGAAAAGCAGAGGATGCGATCAAAAGATAAGACAAAGCAGCAGTTCGGCGTTGAATGCACCGATTTCGCTGTAACATACGCCATAGATGAATTAATAAGCAAAGAACTTGAGGCCGATCAAAATGCGATTAGGACGTTGTCGGTGAGATCATCGAGACATTTTTGAAGACTGCATCGTTAAAGAAGTCAAGAATTCGAGGAAGAAGCTCAAGAATTGCGAAATCGACACACTGGAAAGCATTATTAGAGAGTATATTTTGTGTGTCATTTGTGCCAAGTTTCTGAAATTATTATCCGAGATCAGTAATGCCACATCAGAAGGGTTGCAAAAATATATGACGAAATATGCGATGCAGTGATTGCGTCGCTGGGGCTCTCAAAAACAAGATTACCAACATAATTGAACACATCATTCACGTTGCCGTTAAGAAAAACTTGCAGGAAAAATCTTCGACTATTTGATTGGTGCAGCGGCCTCTGGAGGTCCCATCAACAAGAAAGCGATTCAAATCCTGGGATTCATGAGCTGTCCAGATGTATCGCAACATGACGACGTGGAAGAGTATTGTAGTCAAACCATTAGTAAAGTATATCGTGCCAGACGATCTCGATGACTGGATCTCCAAGGATTCCCTGAGAGCCACAGCGTTTTTGACGTGACCCAACAACTCTTAGAATATCATGCTGAAAGAAAGCCGGAATTAGCGTCCAAAGAATTACCAGGTAGCTTGAGCGCCAGATTGAAATATGATATTCCTGAACTGTCGCCGCGTTGCTTTGCCCTCTGCACACTGTCGTCGATGCTGCTAGCATGCAGTCATGTTCAATGAATCCTGGCCGTGGAAGCGCGATCTCGCAATGACTGCGGATCGCCTTGAGCAAGCTCGACTCGGAATAGTACATGAACTGGGCGACTTGGAAGGCAGCGATGATGTCTATGCGCAAGAAACTGAGACCGTGTACCGGATAGAACGTAACGTGATGTCCCGGCACTTTTCGCGTGTTCGCCGACTCATCGGAATGCCGTCGAAAGTTACGAAAAGACTAGAGCAACGAAAGCAGTTGGAACTAGGGTTTCCGCTACGTGACGGCGCAAAGGCTCCTGACCGCGGGATGCACTCGGAAACCTTGATATGTTACGACACAGACACACCACAAGACGTGACGATCTCAGTAAATGCCCCTATGCAACCCTCTTTGTTCAGAGTCTGATTCTTCGATTGGCTTGGGAGTTCGACGATATCCCATCGTCTGATAACTCATCGCCGTATGGAGTCTGACCTGCAACGTAACGAAACCCCTACGAAGCTTATCTGGCCTGTTGGTCGCGTCCGACAAGTCGGAGCGCCAAACACCTAACCTTTGTGAAAGTTACCGAACTTGTGCGCATCTTCAGGCTCTTTTGCGACTGACGAAGTTACGCGGCTCGTGGGGCAGCGTGATCATCGCGGTCGATGCAGCATGACCGCACTATAAACATTGGCTGGTTTGATATTGCGAGCCGATGACGCTCTGCAGGAGTTCGCTTGGCAGGGAACGGGGAGGTGGAGGTGGAAACACCAGACAGTCCATTTGCACAGCGGAGCGGAATGAGATTCGAAGGAGCATATCGTGCTGGTATCGGGTCCTCGTCCATACACCGCCCTCAGCGCGCTGGTCTTTCGTCTGGCGATCCAGCGGCGTAGCTGGCTGAGGGGAGGGAGGGCTCAAGCATGGCGGCCTGCTCGAGGAGCTGCTCGCCTTGGGCGATATTAGATTGGTGACGAGATGCTATCGATTGTAGGGCTGAGACTGGAGAACAATTACTTCGTCTACAAATTTTCATGCACGTTGCTTAGAATAGCCTACTAGGCAGCATCGCTGGATGTTGACTCAGGGTGCGTTGGCAACATCTTCGCCTTCAGCCAATGCGATATGGGCTAGTACTGTCCCAATAAACTTCTTCTCAAGTCTCTCTTGCTCAGCTGTATCCTTTGGTCCAGTCCCATCTGGGCCGTTGAATTCTTCGATGGCTTCAACGATATCTCGTACATCATCCGGATCGTCAAGCCCATCAGACTCGAGCGCACCCCAAAGGGTCATGTAGTCCTGAGTGTACATATACTTCAGACCCTTTTTGATGAGTATACTCAGATTCTTTTTGTTGAACATATCTCGTCCTTTCGGCGTAGATGTTAGTATTTCGAGAATTCACATTATAGCATGTTGGTCTTGGTGCTAGCAACCTTGACTTTCTTCGAAGATCGAGTGATTTAGATAGATTTGGAGTTGTCGTGGAGGAAGAATTGAGTGCCTCTAACGCGCATGATCTAGTGAATAGCTCAATACCGGCGAGAATCCACCCATTGACCGCTTTGGTTTCCTTGAAGTCTCTGCCAATATGTATCGCTCTTCTGAGGTGGTTATTAACAAAACACCAACGGAGAATATGGGCACCGCCCACCCCCAATCCGGACCAGAAGAATATCGCTTCTTTGTTATTGCCCAGGCGATATAGACGCACAATGAAACAAATACTGCCGCCGGCGTTATCTCGAGATAACAAGGGAACGTTGAGAAGCCTTCATCTTTACCGGAAGGGCGATACTGCGAGACCAAGCGCAAGAATCGCTAGTATCGCTCGAGATTTGATGAACGAGTTGCTCTTTGTCTATCTCTTTCGTCATGACTATCATCATAGCGATCACCAATGCTGTCAGTCCGATCATTCGCAGAGTTGAGCGGCCAGGAATTTCTATAGTGCGTTGTTTTGAAATAAATGGGCTGTTTCATAGTGATGCGTCGCCGATAAAATAGATTCGAGCGAGTGCGTACGGTCTCTTTTTGTGCCAAGGACCATTTGAAGTAGGCGTACGTCCCTAGGTCTAAGACATATACATGGCCCCACGCTCGTCTCTTGTTAGTACATTGGAGGAGTTTCCGGAGAAGAATCGTCCATCCGGCGCATGTATGGAGAGCGTGTAATGAGTCGTTCGTTTGGGCCAGGAAAGGTGCTAGCCATGTCGGGAGGAAAGGCTGCGAAAGTCGAGTACTTAATCGAGTCTTTTTAGTTTACCAAGTTTAAAACCCATCTCGTCTCAGGCTGCGTTGATCCCTCTTGCCCTTCTTGTTTTCTTATTATGTCGAAGTCTTTCTTGCTTTGAAACTCCACGACATTCGGCAGATTATTCCGCTGGAATTCGTACCAATGAGTAGGTATTTTTCTTGCAACTAGTTTACAGAATCTGAATAGACCTTCAGCGTTCTGGGAACTGAACACCGCTTCATGCTCTTCAGGTAAGTCTCTTAGCTGCTTACGGTCCTTATCAAATAGTTTATGAATGTTCTAATGGCTTCCACGGGATTATTTTTTCGGTATCTCGTTCGGTTGAGTGCTATTCTGACGAGTTTCGGAGAATTTCGTTTTTCTTATGGATGCTGACGTCGTTTTTGAATCTCAAAGTCGGAATTAATGAGGCATACCTGGTGGCTATGCAGCGTTGAGCTGCTCGAATGTACCGTCGTGTGTGGCAGGCGAAACCCCTGTGTGTGTAGCATGTCGTGTGCAAATCTCCTTTGTCAGGATTTTCTACATTTAGGTAAAACCATTCTTGTGTCCGGTAGTTGTGCCTTGCTCGAATCTGGACCTGCGTTGTCACGCGTCAATATTCCAGTCGTCACGCGGCACCGTTCGTGAACGCCTCAACCATCGGAAGTAGGATCTCGCATGATTCGCAGAAGCGTGTCTTCTGGCGACCGTTCTTGACTTGGAGCTGAATCACTATGACAGTTAGCATGTGGTTCCTCCTCCGTGACAGCTGGAAGCTCACATACAGGCGCTAGGCTGTGCGTCTCCGACTAACTCTGAGAGCAGCAAATATTGCCTGTGTAGAGCATTCGGGCTTTGACTATCTGATGGGTGTCGTACGAACTAGGGACTGTGCAACAAATCTGGCTCAGCGTGTCGTCCCTTCGGTAATTAATCTACCTCGCTCGCTATAACTTCGCGGACCCGTTGTCGTAATGTTGTCGAAACCAACAATTAATATTGAGTGGCACCATCGCTCTAGTCGGTGCTGACCGTCTCACCTGGTGGGACAACTATCCTCACCACTCCCACCCGAACCCGCCGAACAGCCCGCCGCTGCACATCGCGCTGGGTGAGGGTGGCGTTCTGCTGGGCGTCCAGGTGGGTGCGGTTGTACTGGTTGGCTGCCTGGGGGCGGGCGAAGGCTAGCCCCGGTGAACTGCCAGATGCTGGACGGCACCTCCCCAATGAAGCGCACCTGGATTGTGGTCAGCAGTGAGCGGGCATGGATGCGGCTGGCCAGCGAATCATCGAACCACGGCGACGCATCGGTGACGCCCCGCCAGACGCATCGCTACGCTCAACCATTCACACCCTCGGCGCTGTCTGGCGGCTTGGCGCTGCTTGTGGCGGCGACTGCTAGCCCTTCTCGGCCTCTCCTGCTGGCCGCGTGTCCAGGTGGTACCACTGTCGCCCGGTACGTCACCTACTCTGCTGGCCACAGCCATCTGATGGTTCTGCCCGCAGCTGGAGTAATGGCCGAACCAGCAAGGCTCCCACACTGTCCGGCGTTGATCTCCGTGTCGGGTCCGCCATCGCGCTGCATCGGGCGGCGAGTGCAGCGCAGGCCGTTCCAGCCAGCAGCGCACCACGCTCGCGCCGTACTCGCTCCCCTTCTGTCGTTTCCACCCTGTGCCGCCTCTTCACTCGCCCCTACTTCGACCCTGGACTTCGCGTCATCTGAGCGTCAATGGAAAGAGACAGCGCGGCTAGGGCGTGGCTGGTATGTCCAGACAAACGGATAAGTGAAAAGGAGGATGTGTGGCGGGAAGCAGGATCAGCACTCAGGCGGCGCGGTGGCAGCCGGAGCTGATCCTTCACTACCATGGCGGCGCAATTGACCTCAAGCGCGCCGTCTCCATACATCCGCGTCTCCACCCGTGAGCAGGCCCAGCGTGGTGGGTCGGAGGAGGCTTCTCCCTCCCGCTCAGCGCGAGGGCCAACAAAACGCAAAGGCCCGGCTCGATGGGTGCCCTGGTGGTTAAAAGAGTTCGCCGACCGCGGCGAGTCGGTCTCGTAGTGCGAACCGCCCCGAGCTGCAGAAGATGCTGGCCTACCCAGGAAGATGGTGGCATCGACTACGTCATTGTCCATAAAGCTCGACCGGCTCGCGAGAAACCGGGCGGATGATGAGATCAACGGGCGTTTGAGGAGGCGGGTGGCGGTGGTGTCGACGTCGGAGAACATCGACCAGACGCCAGGTGGCATGTTGTTGCACGGCATCGATGAGCCCATCGCCGAGTTCTACGCAACCTCGCCAATGAGGGTCAGCGAAGGGATGGAGAAAAGGCTGGAATGGTGGCACACGCAAGGCGCCGCCTCGGCTTACGCGAACGTCCGCGGGAGGGACGAGAACGGGAAGAAGTCCGCACCATCGCCTCGGATGAGAACGCACCGCTCATCCGGCTGGCCTTCACGGAGTATGCGACGGGGCAGTGGACGACGAAGAGGCTCGCCGCGCACCTGCACGATCGGGGGCTGACGACCGTGCCGACGGCCCGCAAGCCGGCCAAGGCGGTATCGGGTGCCCAGCTCCATCGTGCATGCTCCGCCAATCTACTACAAGGGCGTCATCCCCTTCCAGGGTCAGCTACGCCGGGGCGCACGAGCCTCTCGTGACACGCGCCACCGGCGCAAGACATCCTGACCGCGTCATACCAGCGGCGAGCGCCAGCGCATGCACAATCATCATCTCAAGAGCACCATCGTCTGTGGCCTCAGGCAGCCCGCCCGCCTGCTCGTGCAGAACGCCACTCGCGCGCCAGCGGCACCTACCACTACTCGTCTGCGCCCGCCGCCATCGGGTACACGACTGCACCTTCAAGCGCAGTGCTCATCGACGAGGTGGAAGCCCGCGTGGCCGAGCGCTGCCCACCGCGAGTGACAGCCCAGTAGCGATGACCGCCGAGAGATAGAGCACTATCTGCGCCTGGAGTTCGACCACATCCAGGCCAACCGCCAGCAAGACATCCAGCGCCTGACTCACGCGGCAGCAACAATTGGAAGACCAGCGCCACAAGCTGCTCGAAGCCCACTACGCCGGAGCCATCCCCTGGATCTTCTCAGAAGGAACAAGACCAGCCAACCAGCGGCATCCTTGCCATCCAGCGCGAACTGGATGGCTGCAGCGGCTGACGCTGCTCTGGTGGAGCAGCGCCTCACCCAGGCGCTCGACCTCCTGGGAGGACTGCCACTGGCTGTACCTGGCGGCACCGGATCGCCGAAGAAGCTGCTCAACCAGGTGTTCTTCGAGCGCATCCTCGTCAATCCAGCGGTGGACGAAAGGATGGCGCCCCATCATCCCACCACCAGCGCTGCAGACCAGTCTGAAGGCGAGGCAACGAACCGGAGCAGTCAGCACTGGAAGCGGCAAGCAGACCAGCACTGCGCAGAAGGGCGCATCCGCAGCGGCGAAGAGTGAGCATCGGCTATCGGATCAGGCGCTGGCGGCCAGCTCGGCAGCAGCGACTGGAGAACAGCCACAGCGAAGCGTCAGGCACCACAGAGCGAGGCAGCATCACCACACAGCAGAGCGCACCGGCTGAGCCAAGCAGTGACAAAAGGCAGCCACCCCGGAGTCAACGGCACCCAGCCAATATCTCATCATCGATCCGTACAGCCACAGCCCGGCAGCATCATCGGCGAATCTAACCCCACCCTTCGACCAGCCCAGTAGTCAGCAGCTGAGGCGGGCAGCGCAGCAGGCGGCGGTAGGAACTGTGAGCCAACATGGTGCTGCCGTTGACAAGCCACCGATGGAGCACCCACATAAGAACGCCCTGTCCACGATGTGGACGGGCGTCGTCGATGCACATTCAGGTAATGATTCTGGCTCCTGCCCTGTTATCTGCAGGGCCAAGGGTCGCATACGGAGCTTGTGGTAAGGCAGCTGGACTTTGGAACCAGCGACCAACAGGTTATGAGCCCGCTGCTCTGACCACTGAGTACGCCCCAGATCCACTTGCCACATTATACCGTATTGTTGGCGTATATGCTACTAGTAGTCGAGTTTCTAGGGGTTTTGGTAGTTTTGGACGCACTTTCACATATTCTCCAGCGGCGGCATCCTGGGGGCTGAATAATCTTTTTCGTGCGCTTCGCTCTGGCCTATTGCTGTGCTGGAGTGGCGGTTTGGGATGGGTGAGTGGTTTTAGCGGCATCACGTACTTTTCGGCGGTAGCAACGATTGCATAGAATTGCTCCGGTCGCGTGCAGCGGCACTTTTCATACTCTCTGTGGTGACATGCCAAAAAGATGGTTGGCAATGGCGTGATCGAGCTCGCCGCCATACTGATAAGTTCCGGGGTGGAACGACGAGTGCGTTTGCGCCCGGCGCATTAACAGAGCGTTGTTGGGCAAGGAGATCATCAAATGTAGGCCGCTTTTGGCTGCGTTTCAGAGGTAGAACCATCTGTGGTATGAGTGTTGAGATGTATTGCGGGTATAGGCCTGGCTTTGTTCATGATCGGCAGAATAAGCAGTATCGCTATCACCAAATAGCTCGCCTTGTATTGCCATCTGGTCACCCATACTGTTGCATATGTCACAGCACCAACTACCGTTTTTGGCGGCGTTGAAGATTCTAGGCTGCGTTGCCAGCAGCCTCTTGAGAGGGTTGTTTGTGGTCATCTTGCATTGGTTATAGCACAGAGGTCATGACCTGGCAAGTCTATGAGCGATTTTTAACCAAAATTGTGGTGCGGCGTGTGCTGGCCCGCAGCTTTTGCAGCAACTGCGTGGTCTACGGTATAATAGAAGCCTATGAGTTTGTGTTCAGCGACTACCAAGCGCTACATCATCTACAAGATCAAGCATGATTATTCCAGCTCAATACCATTGTGCTGGCGCTTGCGCTCGTGATTGCGACATACCTTGCCTGGCAGTCGGTGGCACGTCTCCAGCAGAACTATACGCGGCAGCGCGAGCTAGAGACGAAACGGCGGCAGCCTGTCCTCACCGAGCTTGAGACGCAAACGCTGCAATACCAAAAGAATTTCCGCGAGAGTGACGAGTACAAAGAGCTTGCTGCCCGCGAGAAGCTGGCATTTGCGGGTACCTGGCGAGAAGTTGTAATTGCGTACCTAAGAATAGTGCTGAGGCGCACGATCCACCAACCGATGCATGCACTAAACCGCATACACAGAGTAGTAACTTTCGAGCAGTGGGTAACCTTCCTCTTTGGTGTGCAGCCGAGCAGGCCTCAGCAAAAAGGATAAATAGCAGTGAGGGAGCGGAAATCTTGACATTCAGGTGGTAAAATCCTGACAATCGCATTCATCACTGGTGGAATAAGAACCGTAACGCGGAGGGGAGCAGCCAGTTAGCTCGGTTGGCTCATAACCAACAGGTCGCAGGTTCAAATCCTGCCCCCGCAACTCAGGTAAGGACCCCACCACACGGTAGGGTTTTTGCTTTGGATTATCTTAGGGAAGGTAGAGATGGAATGAGGTTAGTATCAACCCCAAAACTATTCTTGGTGCCTTTACCATCATGCGTCCAATAGAGTGCAGTTTTCGTTCAAATGAGTGGAGATTCATTACTGGCGCATGAGTTGGTAGGTACTGCTCACCTTCAATACAGTCAGCGGCTATTGTTTCTACCGTGAAGACCAAAAGACAAAGAGGGTGTAATGTAGTAATGACAGACCTTCAGGGTGGCCTGCACAAAGTACGATACACAAAAGTTTCTTAGATAAATGATAAATAACGGGGATAAATAAGGTAAAAAGTAAATTAAGAAGCAACGTTTTGCATTTTATGTCTGTATATATGCTAGAGGATCGAGGTAGGTCGATAATGACAACACAAAAAGAGGGTAGATATGCGAAAAAGACGAAAAGGAAACCATACTTGCCACCTGGAATCGGTCGCGTAGTATGGCAGAGCTGCGGGCATTCATTGCCGCGCGCCACAGCAAATTAGCAGAGGTAGAGCTCAAAACGATCGAAAGCACCTGTGGATGCGCCTGAGGTGCTTTGAACATATCCTATTACCATTCATCCTCGCACATCCAAAATAGGCTATAGCCTTGGATAAAACAAAAAACGGCGCACTTATCACGTACGCCGCCTATCATACCTGGTAGCACCCGACTGGGATCGAACCAGTGACCCAGGCTTATGAGTCCTGCAGCTCTGAAACTGGCTGAGCTACGGTGCCAAAACATGACGCATTATAGCAGAGAATTGGCAAGAAGGCTAGGGGCTCAGGCGGGAGTGTTTTCGGCGTTCTTTTTGCCCAGGCCAGTGGTATAATAGAAAACGCCCAATCAGGAGTTAAGGAAACCACCACATGATACGACGACCACGCTACGATTATGCGATTTGTTGGTGCTGGTAGTGGTGCAGCTGGCAGTACTGCAGCTTTGGTGGCGGCCCGGGCAGATAAAGAAGGTGGGGTTGATTGAGGCAGACACCTTTGGCGGTGGTGCGCCTAATTGGGGTGATATCCCCGTCAAGACGCTGCTGGGTGTGGCACAGCTCTATAACCGCATCCAACAGGGTCACCAGTTTGGGCTCGATACATCGCGAGTGGATTTTGACTACCCAGCCATCCAGCACTGGAAAAATACAGGAGCGGACTGGTGCGGGCGATAACGAGCACCATTATAACCAACAAGGGATTGATACATTCTACGGCAAAGGTGTCTTGCGCGACCAGCACACTGTAACGATTGGCGACCATAGGGCGAAGTGACGGCAGGGGCATATTTTGATTGCAACAGGGGCACGTGACCCAGCCAGCGATTGCGGGCATTGAGACAATCGACTGGCTCACGCCGCGTACCGCCTCAAACTGAGCCGCCCGCCTCGCAGCCTATTGATCATTGGTGCGATGACGACGGCGATTGAGCTAGCGCATTTCTTTGCGACCTTTGGTGCGCACAGTGTCGGTGGCAGAGCAGTCATCACGCATTTTGCCGACTGAGGATGAAGAGGTAAGTGAGGCGGTGAGCAGCCTCCTGCAGCGCGACCAACCACTGTCGGTCCTAACGCAAACGACGATTCGCTCCCTCATGCGTGGCCCTAAGTGGTAATGTGATCGTCCAATATATCCGTGGTGGCTGAGCGGACGATGGAAGTAGAGCGTGTTTTGGTAGCAACCAAGCCAGAGCCAACCATTGATATTGGGCTTGATAATGCCGAGGTAACGTATTCGCCCGATGGCGGTGTTGAGGTCAATCAATTCTTCCAAACCAACGTGCGGCATATTTATGCGGCGGGCCATGTGCTAGGTAATGATGTGCCAACCCACACCGTCTTGAGCGAGGGTCGGCCAACAGCGTACAACATCCTTCACCCTAAATCGCAAATGACGCTCGACTACGAGTTAGTGCCGCGCGCTACCTTCATCTATCAGAGGGTACAGTGTGGGCTTTAATGAAGATGACTGTACAAGCGCGATCCCAGAGATTAATAAGGTGTTGGTACCGCTCGGATGATTGCTCGTAGTAATACAAGTGACTTCCGTGAGAGGAAGTTCGCTCGCCGATTGAAGCGACAAGCGTTAGGCTGCGTTGCTGGGACGATCGTCGCCCACGGGCCAGTGAGCTCATCCACGCAGGTCACGCTCGCTACTCGCGATGACCTTACCGCTGAGCAGGCTGGCAGAGCTCCCGCATCGCTTTTCTTAACGTGGAGCGAAGCGCAGTGCGAATCGGCGGCGAGTAAGCTGTCGCGTAAGTAGAGAGAGATCTGTTTTCGTAGGCTGAGATATTTTCGCCTCTTAGCCTTTTGACTACTCTTATTAGTCTAGGATTGTGAGCTTTTTTAGCTGACACCATCGGTATTGCTTCACTTTGAGGGTGGTGTGTGTGGTTTGTTGGGGGTTGTTTTGTTTTTCATAAAACAGAGAATATTATGATTCCGTGATCGTCAAAATGCAGCCGATTGCTCGCGGTTGTACTAAGAGAAATTATGACCATATTGCGAGACGCTGGAGTCAGTAAGCATAGTCCACGCCATGAAGAATGACCGACGCGTCATATACAACTATGAGACACGGCGTATTGCTAAATGGTCAAAGTATCCACTTTCAGCTCAGACGCATATCGGCGAGGCATACCACCTGTCGTAGCACACGCAATACCTCCTCTGTCACAGGTCCCGCCACTCTCGCCGGGCGCGCTTGTGTCGGTACGTGCTATGGAACTTTACAATGCGTAGTGTACGTGCTATCAATATACAGCGTAAAAGGGAGTTATACTGGCAAGTCGACAGAGGGTTATCCGTCCCATAATATGTCGCAACAAGGGTGACGGGCAAAACCGAAGCGGTATCCGCTTTGAAATTTTATACTGGACAGTAGATACGTACGGGTACTGCAAAATCTTGGAGGCAAGGGCGACGATAGTAACAACATTATTAGAAAATCTCATGGAGGATATCAGTAGCAACCTCTGTAGAGGTACTTTCCTGCACATACGAATGGGATGGTATTACGCCAACTCCTGATGATGCTACAGGCATCGCTCGATTCTTTCTGTTTTGGCGAAACTGAGGCGTAGCGCCCAGTAAAACTAGCAAAGATTAGCATTTACCCTCTTGGCAAAATGAATATCACTACCACGCCGGGCGGCATATCTTGCTGCAGTGTCTGCGGTGGTGGATAGTGTCGCGTTTTGAGCGGCTGAGCGGCGCAGGCGACAGAGCTGCTGATTGTGGCGGCAAGGTCGATCATGGGATCCGTGAAAGCCATCGGCGGCGGATGCGCTGCCAGGCACTGCGGCGGCGCGCTATGGACTACTTTTGTGCCCACCCGGCGAGAGCTGGGGCCGAATGCAAGCGAAGCAGCAGCGCGAGAGGCTCAGTCTGATTTTTCTGTCAATACGCAGCGCAGTACCAAGGACCAGTGGTATCGGCGCGCATCATTTGGACGACGGCAGGAGACAGTGGCGCTTAACTTGGCAGGCGTGGGACGGCTGGCGTGGGCTGAAGGTGCGCTGAACCGCCCTGGGGTGGAGCGGCTACTACTGGGGCTGGCGCAAGGCAGATATTCGCGCTCATGCACCGGGCTCAGTCGCCTGGAAAATGGTAGAAGATGAGACGTAATGCGAGTGACCGCTACACGCGCACCTCGGCTGCGGCGCTGCGTCCCAGCGGGCTCACGCACGGTGAGCAGGCGTGGCGCAGATTACCGCGCGCTGCTGCGGCATCGGCAACTCGCCCTGCGCTTCGCGGCCGATTAATGATGCGGCGTACACTCTCTGCCGCAGCTGCGGCCCAGCGCCATGGGTTGATTGCGATTGACGAAGCTGTGCGCTCAGGAGCCATGGGTGCGATGATGTGTCTAAGCGCGCGCGCGCCCAACCCGCCGTCCGCGGCTCGAGCGCGTGCGGTGCTGGCCATCACGTCTGCTCGCCCGGGTAGCCGCCATGTGGCAGGGCGATGGCGTGGCATTTGCAGTTTGGCCTCGGCACCACTGTAGAAGTGGTACAATAGATCAGATTACTGTGTGAGAACGCAAGCGATCGAAAGGAGTGTGGTTCCCTCGATGAATAAAACCGTCGAAAGCGACTAACGCCCTGCAGTTCAGGGCTGTTTTGCGATTAGAAATAGGTGTGCTGGGTGTGCTGGCGATTAAGACGCCGCAGGCCAACCTCAAGGAGGTGCTGCCTCGGACGTGGGTGGAACTGGCAATCACGGCAAAACGGGCAAGATCGAGATCCAAGGCAATGAGCTGACCGTTACGCTCCAAAGGCCAGCGTCTGGGCAGTTTCTCAACCGAGCGCAGCCTCAAAGAAAATGGCACCATCTACACCCAAGGGCTCAAACACGACGCACAGAGGTGAAGGTGCAAAATGAATCACAGACGGCTGCTGTTTTGGAATCTTGCGCCGATTGTCCTGTCGGTCGTGCTGTTTGGCGAAGCGTCTTTCGTGCTGTTTATGATGCGCGGCAAGCCCAGCAGAACAGCCACGCGATGGCTTTTATAAGAGCAAGGCCAAGCTGCTGGCCTTGACAAAGAGCGCGTAGTATTTGATGACATCAGTGGTAACGAAAACGCCGCGCAGATCGCAAAGAGGTGGTGGACTCTCAAGCATCGGGTTAGTATCAGTAGCCTGCTGTGTTAAGCGCATCCCTAAACGCGATTCCTCCTTGTTGGTAAAACTCCCTGGTACCGGTAGCGATGTTGGCGCGAGCGCTGCAGGCGAGGCTAACGTACCGTCTCTTCTTTCCATTAGTGGCCTGAGTTTTGTGGAGATGTTTGTTGCGCAAGCGTTGCGCGCGACCTCTCTTGCTATAAGGCCAAGAAGAATGCGCCGGCCATTATCTTCATTGATGAGAGATTGACGCTGTGGGGCGCAAGCGTGGTTCTGGTGGGCGGCGGTCACGACGAGCGCGAGCAGCAGACGCTGAAACCAGAGATCTTGGTCGAGAGATGGATCGGCTTTGAGGCCGATACAAACGCGGATTATCCCAGCGGCAACCACTCGAGCTCGATGTGGCTCGACCCAGCACCTGTTGCGTGCCCAGGCCGTTTTGACCGCCATACGACGATTAGCCGCCCGAGCGCAAAGACCGTGCAGGCGATCCTGGGCAGGTGCACTTCAAGAACAAACCAACCGATGCGTCGGTCGATCTCGACAAAGCTGCCGCTAAGATACAGCCGGTAGCAGTGCGGTGCCGACCTTCCTCGCGAACATGGCCAACGAAGCAGCGATCATCGCAGAGCGCTGCGGCAAAAGAAGACGATCACCAACCAAGATCCGACCGAAGCCTTTGAGAAGGTGGTGGCGATTGGGCCCGAGCGCAAAGCCAAGGTAATGACCGACCACGTAGAGAGAGCCACGGCGCACCACGAGGCAGGTCACGCTATTGTTGGGCATGTCGGCCTGATAGCGATCCAGTGCATAAGGTGACCATCATTCCGCGCGCGGTGGCACGTGGGCGGGCGTGACATGGTTCTGCACTCATACTGAAGATAAAAAGCTACACCCAATGTATACGAGTTTACAGGATATTCTGGGTCGGGCGATGGGTGGCGCGCATTGTCGAGAAGCTAATCTATGGCGATGATGGTGGTTGACGACGGAGCGGGCAGAAATGATCGCTACGTGAAAGCAACGGAGATTGCCCGCAGGGTGTGGTGGAGCGAAGCAGTATGGGCGCAAAGCTCCAGCGACCGAAGTCTCCGCACGAAGATAACGGTGGTATGGTGCTGACAAGACTCACTCACGAGCGGCCAGAGCAGATGCGGGACTGCCGAGGCGATTGGACCGATGAGGCAGAGGCGCTTTATCGCAAGTGCTCGCCGTGCTGCGATTGTCCTCTCGCATCAAACTTGTCCAGCGCTTGAGAAGCCAAAAGATGAGCTGCTTGTTCACGAAACACTAGAAGACGACGCTAAGGCTGCAAATGGCAGATGCCACTTTGCAGGTTACGTGGAGGCCAAGCTCCACTAGGAGCAGGAGTGTACCAGTGGCACTACGCGGAGCAAATCGTCGGCGTGTCCGCTCAGTCGTCGCCAGCAGTTAGCAAACTAAGATCATGGCACGCAGCTGCCCCACTGGCAGGCCCACCGCTGCTATCGAGCGTCTGGGGATGTATCGTGAGCGGCTTATTAAATGGTATGTTGTATTACGATACCACAAAGTAGGTGCTGACGCTTATACCGTAGCCTTTTACCATCCCCGATTTCAGCACGTTCTTTGTGCTGGTGTCTGGGGCGCTGAGCGTAATCCTTTATACCGGTATTTAACCAGCGCTTGGCATCAGGTAATAAAACACGTCTGCCTGGGATTTGAGCTCGAGCCGATCAATTTCTGGCGCTCACGAGGACCTTAGCGGCGAGTATTTTGATTATGATCTTTGCTGAGCCGCTCAGGTGAATGCTGGTGGTGGGGCTGGGCTCATGAAGTCAGGGCGGAGCCTCGGCGGTGAGTATGATGCGCGGTGATCGCGGTCAATCCATTCCTCTTTCTATCTCCACCCGTCATTGCGAGCATGCGCAGTCGATTGGGCGCTGTACTTTCTGGGCGTTGGCACCAACGATCTGCTGGGCCATTGGCATCATCGTTGCGTACCTTCTTTACGGAACGCGCACGCATCAACGATCTTTTGGCTGGCAGGTGTCGAGGCGGCATTATGGGCGTGGCACGCGTGGTGCTGGGCCTCGGTGCTGCCATGCGTTGATTGTGAGCACTGGATTGCTGCTGCTGATCGACTCACCGCTTTGGCTGACGAAGCGCAGAGAGAGCAGCCGCCAGGTGCTCCGCCCGCTGCGGACGCGCTTCGCTCGGACCAAGGGATAGACTACCCAATGGCCCTCGTGGAGACAAACCCGCTTCGCGTATGGCTGACGGACGGTCCGAGTCGAATCGAACAGGCGTCGGCATCACTGTCGTTGATGCCAGGAAACCTGACTGGCGTGGCGATCGCAATGCCGCCTCCCGCAAATGAGACGGAGCACCGCAGGGCGCGAGGATCTCTTCCGCGTGCGAGCTGCAGCGCGATGATCCGGCGATTATTTGCCGCACTTTGCCAGTGGCGGTCATTACCTCCACTTTGCACGGGGCTGTGGTGAGCTTTTATCCACAACGGGGTGACCGCAATATCGGGCTTTCTGTGCTGAGCCGGTTTCTGACGATATCCGCACGATTTATCATTATATTGCAGCCCGTAGCTTCTACGCGCAGCAGGATACCAAGACGCCACTACATCTCGTGGCGATCGCTCATTATTATCCCGGCGATTATCTTGCAAACTTCTCGGTCAAAGAACCAAAAATCCAGGCTAAGGCTTTCAGTGGGCACAGTCTATCACTCGCTGTAGTGGAGGTGAGGATTGTCCTCTTCTGGCGTCATGCGGCGCATGCCAAGGCTGCTTTGATGCAGCTTCGCCATTGTGCAGTCTGCTACAAGATGGTCATCGCTGCAGAAAATGCCAACTGGTTTGGCTGCCTCACCTGAGCGTGTGATGATCTTTGGTGCGAATGACAAGAGCTTCTTCCTTTGCCTTCCTGAAATTTAGTCGCAGATCACAGTAGTGAGCTTTGCGGTTTGCGAGAGTATGGTTCAGCCGTCGGCCGCGGCTTCAAAGAGGCTGGAGCCAGTACTTAATCGGTTGCGGCAGATCTTCTTTGCTGACGGATTAACCTTTGGCTGTCTGAAAGCGCCATAGTGTATGGAACATGTCCGCATTTCTGCATCATCGCCCACATCGACCACGGCAAGAGTACCTCTGGCCGACCGCATGATGGAGCCGACGGCACCGTTACCAAGCGGGATATGAAGCAGCAGTTGCTGGATAGCATGGATCTGGAGCGCGAGAAGGGATTACCACCAAGCCTCGCGCTCCCAGTGCGGGATGAAACTATGAGTATACATCGGAAGCGGGTGCCGCCCCGTCGACTCGCCACCCGCTTAGCATCGCCCGTTGATTCAATTGACGGGGCAGAAACACCGCGCCCCCAACCCGGCGCCTTCCACGACCTCAACCTCGATTGACGACTCGGCCACGTGGATCTTTTAGCTACGAAGTATCGCGTAGCTTGCAGGCCTGCGAGGGTGCGGTGCTGGTGGTGGATGCCAGCCAGGGATCCAGGCGCAGACGCTCGCCAATGTACCTCGCGATGGAGCAGGATCTCACGATTATTCCGGTGCTGAATAAGGTTGACCTGCCAGCAGCCGATGCGTACCGCGCGTGTCTAAGCAGGTGATTAATCTGCTGGGCTGCGATGAGAGCGACATTATTCATAGTCCCGGCCAAGACTGGCCAGAATGTATCGCAAGTGCTGCAGGTCTATCGTTGAGCGTATCCCACGCCGGTGTCGCCACTGGCACTGCAGGCTGAGCATACGCGCAAGATGGCAAGACGCCGAGTATACCAACCCGCGCCCTGATTTTTGATAGCACACGATGACTACCGCGGGGGTTGGTCCTCACGTGCGCGTGGTGATGGCACAGTGCCCAAAGGTGCGGACATCACCATGATGGCTACCGGAGCCCGCGGCCTCGCCCTGGAGGTAGGGCACCTGAGCCCAACTATGCAGCCCGACCCACTGCTTGGCACTGGCGAAATCGGCTACATCGTCACTAACCTGAAAAACTGATGCGTGAGGCGCGGGTAAGGATACGGTGACACTCAAGAAATATATGACGAAAGAATAGCGAGCACGATGAGCGATGATACAACGAATAAGCATACAGCCTCGCTCAAAAGGAGGCGCACGCAGTCATCACAAATACTCTTCGAGCACCCTCGGTTCACCGTCGCAGAAGATACAATAGAGCTACCAAATGGAAAGACCATCCAATATATCCATTATCCCTACCATGGGCACAGGTAATCGTAGTGTCGCCGAGGCACATTTTTGCAGCAGAGTATTCGTATCCGGTGATGAGGTGTTGTATCAGTTCCAGGCGGGAAGATTGGAAGCGGGTGAGGATGTGTGCGGCGGCGCGCGAGAGCTGGCTGGAGGAGTCGGGCTGGCGATGACAGGTGCGAGCGTGTGGTTGGCTCTATGCCGACAATCGTCGCACCAGCGCGAAGCCCACAGTCGGTTTACGGCGAATATGCTGAGACAAACCATCACCACCAGCCAGATAGCACCGAGCAAATTATCTCGAGTGGTTGCCAATCGCCACCATCAACCACATGGTCGCTACTGGGTAATCACTCAACTACGCCATGCTCGCCGCCTGGGCCTTGCTCGCCAGGCACCCTCCAGCAAGCAGGAGATTCTCGTGCGGACGAGTAGTGTGGAACTGCCATCGTCAGCGAACCGCACAATGATGCGCCAAGAATCGCCACGGTTAGCTCGCGGCACCAGGATTATCTTGACGCACGGCCATGGTTGTTTGCGGAACTGAAATGGACTGCACATCACGCTGGTACTGATATGTTGTCTTTTGATCATTATGCGGTGTACGATTTTGATGATACTATATCGAAGCTTCACCGCTTTACGACACAATTAACTGATTACTCGCTCAACATGCTCATCACAGCGAAGCTGCAAGCACCTGTGAGGTGCTCGGTAAAGGGCAACCCACCAAGGCGGTCGGATGTCACTGGTGTTTGGTTCGGCAGAGAATCGCGAATTGCCACCGTGCAGGGAGCTGTACTGCTGGTGTTGTTCCCAAAATAACGATTGCTGGTGCCTCGCCGCTGGGCAGCCTACGGCAAAGCGTACATGGCGGTAGCTTGGCGCATGGCGGGAGTATGCTCATGGCCATGGTGTCCCGGCAAGAGATATCATCATCGAAGATCAATCAATACTATCCCAGACAATGTGAAGTGCAGCATTGATTGCTGGGAAGCGATGATGTTGTGGTTTGGCAGCGTATTACACTGGTGACGAGCGAATTTAATGTTCGCCGTGCAGAGATGAATATGTATAAGTTTGTGCCGTGGCCAGTAGAGATCTACACAAGCCCTGAGCCAAGCCCAGCCTTAGGGAGTGGACACATGGATAGCAACCGACCGTGGCCGCTGTCTCATCCTCAACGAATATGCTAAAACTCATAATAGAAAGTACCATTGATCATCTGCTGGCGGCAGAGAAGGAGGTGAATATGGGGTACGTTGGCTCGTATGTGTGGCAGTTGCGCCAGAAGGTTGCGATAAGAAATTACCACGACAACTGTTGATGTCTTGCCTGTTGATGAAACAGGGCGTGTCAAGCTCATCTACGCTCAAGCCTTTGATCGATGGAGTACAGTAGGTGGGCATGTCGAAGAAGGCGATAGTTATGCCAGTGCGGCACTACATGAACTACGTGAAGAAGCAGGAATCACTGCGCGCGCCAGCGACCTTGAGCTCTTTGCAACACAGTCTGGCCCAGGACGGGTGTATCATTATCCTGATGGCGAAACGCAGGCCTTACCGGTAGTGTTTTGCCCTGCAATGGCAAAGCGAGGCATCGCACACCGACACTGAGGAAGTAGCGACAGGCCAGTGGTTCTCGCTAGACGAAGCATTGCAACTCAATACGAATGACGCTACACGCCAAATTCTCACTGCCTACCAGCGGTATAACGAGACAGGTGGTGCAGATGATAGAGGAACGGTAACACTTTTGCCTAGTAGAGGATCGGTATGACACAAGAAAGACTCCTGACAACATATATCCTCTGTGGTGGCGCAGAGCGTTGGGTGGGTAACTTTGGTAACTATTTGCAAGATTTCTTTGCAGGATGGCAAGATGAGCTTAAGATTCTTGATGTGTTCTTTTGCTAGCCCGCATGAAGAATGGCGACAGAAGTTTGATGATTGGGCGGGCTGGTATAATCAATATTTTCCCTGTAGCGAAACGAGAATTGGCAAGCGTAAAAGCCATTTTGTTGGAGCAAGTTCAACGCGCTCTATTATCTACGTTCATGGTGGTAGGACAACCCGACTTTGCAAAGAACTTCATGACTTCTCAGAGGTAGAACGACTACTGCGTGGCAAAGTTTATATTGGCTCATCAGCTGGAGCGAATTATCTTGCACAGCATTTTTGAGTCATCAAGGATTGATACTGGTTCGGCCATCTTACCAATGAATATCGTTGTCCATTATAATGCTGATAATCCTGCGGAGCGGCGTACTGTTGCAGATGCCGATGCGCTCGCAACGGCGTTTCCTCACGGTGCCAACAGTGCGACTACATGAAGGGAATATATTCACATAGAGAGATAACCACAATGAGCAAATTCGACGCCATGGCACCAGAAGAAATTGGCCAGCTCTTCCTATAGAGGTGGTACCATATGCTGAACGGTGGCAACAGTTATTCATGGCTGAGGCAGCGCGGGTAAGTGGTGCGCTGGGTGATGAGGTGTGCGCTATCGAGCATATTGGTAGCACAGCAGTGCCAGGATTGGCAGCCAAACCAATCATAGATAGCCTACCCTTGTAGAACAAGCTTGATAGCAGAGCGAAGCAACGGTTGATAGAGAAGCTTCGCCCGCTTGGCTACGAAAATATGACTAATGCTGAGACAGAACTGACAATGGAGTTTGGCAAAGGATATGACGTAGATAATCCGCTGCAACAGAAGTACCATCTCCATGTCGAGCAGATAGAGGCGATGCCATCGCCGAAGATTATCTTCGTGATCGCTTGCGGAGTAGCCCTGTCTTGCGTGAGAAGTATACCAAACTCAAACATGAGCTGGCACAGCAGTATCGGCATAACAGAGAGGCATATACGGCAGGTAAGGCGGCTCTTTAGTGCGAAAAGTAATATCCAATTTATTTCCTTCAACTTAAGAAGCGACTAAATGTTAGGTAATGGGGTAGGGCGGTACCATTGACATTTATAAACAATAGTTATATCATGAGATTCATTAATAAGTTATTTATGGAGTATCGTACTGAGAAGAAAAAGCGTAGTCTTTTAAAAAAATATAAGTGCTTCTGGGATATTATCAGTCTTGGTGGAAATGTTCTTAAATTCAGGGGGTAGATCAAAGGATGCGCAGCTTGGTAAATTGTCGGCTGAGCTAGCTGAGAAGGTAGAAACCGGTGATATGGATCCTGTTATTGCGCGAGGATGAGATGAGTAGAGCAGCTCGTCCACAGTCAGCCCAGGAAGCAATGCTTACAGATCCCAATGCTGAAAAAGGCTAGCATACGCCTTAGTCGTCTTGCTGAGGGCGGCCACGTTGACCCTATAGTAGCAGAGGATCTTCTTAATTCTGGTTTTCATCGCTATACCACAGAAAAGACTTTAGAGCATATAAAAACACAAGAACCCTAGATAGAAGTGTAAGCTGCGAGCTATGTATCCCCTGTCAGCCAGCAAGGTGCTATAATATAGCTTAATATGCGTCGTTAATAACCGTCCAGCCTCCCTGGCTCACAAAGAAGTCAAGCCCTTCGTCTACGCAGGATTCTTTCCAGTGTCTAATGAAGATTATAATGACCTCAAGGAGGCGATTGAGCGGCTGAGCTTGAGTGATAGTGCGCTGCAGTTCGAGCCAGAGAATTCGCCGGTGTTGGGTTATGGCGTGCGGATTGGCTTCCTTGGCCTCTGCATATGGATATCATTCGTGAGCGGCTTGAGCGCGAGTATAATTTAGACCTCATCGTCACCAACCCAGTACCGACTACCAAGTGAGTTTAACTAACGGCGATGAGCTGGATATCAAAGTCTGCCAGCGAATTGCCTGACCCAGCCCAGATCAAGGAGATTCGCGAGCCGTGGATTGATGGTGAGATCGTCGTGCCTCAAGATTACATCGGCGCGGTGATCCAGCTCATCGTTAGTAAACGCGGCCGGCAAAAGAACCTCAGTTACATCGACGAGCGCGCCCTCATTTCCTTTGCGGCACCACTGGCTAATCTCTTGACGGATTTTTGCGACCAACTCAAGTCGGTCACCAGTGGCTACGGTTCGTTTAATTATGAGCTTAGCGGGTACCAGCCAGAGGACCTGGTGCGCGTGGATTTTCTACGTGGCGGGCGAGATGGTCGATGCGCTCAGCGTTATGTGTCACCGCTCGGAGTCGCAACGGCTGGGGCGCGAGGTGGTGAAGAAGCTCAAGGATGTGGTGCCACGCCAGAGCTTTTGAGGTGGCACTGCAGGCGGCGATTGGTGGGAAGTTTATTGCCCGCGAAAATATTGGTGCCTACCGCAAAGATGTCACTCGGCTATCTCTACGGCGGCGATGTGAGCCGCAAAAAGAAGCTCCTCGCCAAGCAAGCTCGCGGCAAGAAGCGCATGAAACGCTTCTGGTAAAGTCGACATCCCCAGCGAAGCCTTTACGGTAATGCTCAAGCGAGACTAACAACTAACAGGAGCTGTGTGCAAGTGCAGATACGTTATGATCGATTGCGTGGCCGATATAGACAGAGCACTCGTGTATGACAATGTGCCACCCGCAGAGAGAGATTATCGGTATTGGCGAGCAGTGAGCTTAGCGCGGCTTGCGCCAGAACTGAGCAATGGCAACGATGCGCTTATTTTGATGGCATGCCAGTGCATTTTACTTGTCACTATGCAGACGCATGGCGCACGGCGCAGTCAATTTCCCGTGGCCGGTGGACATACCAAACGCGCGCGGTAGAGAAGAGGGAGCTTGCGGCAACGGATTCACTGCGAGTTTCGACCTGAGCAGCAGCTCCAACTGTCGCTGATTATTGCTGCACAAGCGACATCACGCTGTAACAAAACCAGATTATATGGGGATGCCTGATTGTGTGCGTATCGGAGGACACATGATAGATATCGACCAGTACTCTCAAGAGTTCCTGAAGACTACTTTCAGATAGATCTAAACAATATCAAGAATAGCTAGCCAGCTTCTTATACTAAGGATGAGAAGCCATTCTCTGTGATGTGCTATCATAAATATGATATGACTATGACGAATCTTCAATCACTTATCGAACAGTATCAGCCAACCGAGGCAGTGCGCCAGCTTGTATGCGACACGAGGATTGTGCTGCTCGTTGGCATTTCTGGGGCTGGCAAGGATACGACTACAGCGCGGTTGCTCGCGAGCACCGAGTTTTGCCGTGATATCGTCTCGTACACCACCCGTCAGCCTCGCCAAAACAAAGGTGTATGGGAGCAAAAAGGAGTCGACTATCATTATATCGATGAAGCAACTGCCGCAGAACTGTTGCAAAGCCGTGCTTTTGTAGAGGCGAAGTTTGTCCATGGGACGCTCTATGGTACAGGGGTCAGGCAGATTTCAGGATATTCGCGATGCGGGTAAGATTGCTGTGACAGATATTGATGTGCAGGGTGTTGATGAGTATAGAAGCTTTCTCCAGGTGTGGTCGCGATATTTCTCTGCCGCCGAACTTTCAAGAGTGGCAGCGACGCCTCAGTGTGCGCTATACTCGCAGGCGGAGTTTGATCGTGAGTGGCCCAAGCGCTATACCAGTGCAATTCGCGAGATCACCCACGCACTCGAAGTCCCATACTACCACTTCGTCATCAACGATGATATCGACGAGACGGCGCGCATTGTGCGGAGCGATTGCCTCAAAGCCGGATGTGTATAATCGCAAGGACGACGAAGCTCGCTTTGGCGGCGCGAGACTTGCTCGATAGCCTCTGCGCGAGCACCCGGAGCATGTGCGAGTAAGTTGCCACGCATGCTGCCGCTGAGCCAGGTGATGTAGAACATAAGCAGCGCTCATCTCTGGCGCTGCGCCGACCAGTGTGGTCGCCCACGGCGTTGGTCGATCAAGGGTTCTTTATCTTTGCCGCGGGTGGCGTCGTTTTGGTTTGTTTAGCCGGTGTGGCGCGAAGGTTGGCACACTGGTGGCTGGTGGCTGGTAGGGTTCTTTGCCGTGGTGTGGGTGATTACGGCGTATTTTTGCCTGCCGCGCTTGCACCGTATCTTTAAGCAGTATTTATGTGCCCAATTATTTCATTGGCCGGACGCGCACCCCAGATGGTCTCCCTTGGCGACCCGGTTAATCTCGCCTCGCGGCAGCGAAGCTCAGCTCCACCGTGCCATGACGGCCGCTGCTGGGCGCTGGCTGATGACGTGACGGTGCGCTCATCATCGGCGGATTATCTCGCCACACCGACCCGCCGCAGCCATCCTAATGCACCCGTCTCACCCCCTAGTACTGTTTGGCCGGCAGCAGGACTTTGCCTACCAGCAGGAGATTGATGGCAACCCGGCAAGCGCCACCATGTGCGCTTCTGGCGCTGCCTCAGGGTGGTTGTTGCCCGGCGGGCATCAGGTCGACTTGGCTCGCGGCTGGTACGTCACGACAAGAGTGTGGGTTATCAATCTTTACCCTTGCAGGTGACGCATAAGATCGACGAGAACACCGACATCGAGCGCGACTACGTCGTCAAGACGGTCACGCGTGCGCTTCGCTCGGATTGAGCTAACGGTGCTGGAGGATTTCTCAACGGGCTACCACCACGCAACGGGGTGGGATAATATTATTACCGATGGTGACCTGCCTGTCATCGAGCTTGGCCGTGTCCGTGCCAAGGCGAGCGAAGACGAGGACATGCCTTCCGATCTGATTCTCGATGCAACGGCGCATGAGACTATGCCTGATGAGCACGCTACTCCTGTCGCACTTTGAGCCGCCCACCGCAGATTGCCCTTTGGGATTATTATGATTGGCCTGATGATTGCTGTGGCTACGATGAGCACCTCTTCGAGATTCTCAACTTTAGCCACTCTACGTATGGAGGTGGTGCGGATTTTTCTTTTACGAGAGTGGCCTGCCGCTGCAGAGCATTGAGAGTACCACGCATATCGTGGCGACTATCTCGGCCATTGTATCCACGACGTGGATTGGCATCGTGATTTTTCTTGCGGCTGACCTTCCGCGGCAGCGATCGCTCGCGGATTTTGCTGATGAGCATCGCCAGCCTCGCAGCGGTGATTAGCTCATTTGGGTTAACGATTGGCAGGGTCACGTGGTCGGCGGCTGGCACACTGCTCTTCATTGGCGTCAACATTGTTATCGTGTCTCATGTTCTCCACCGACGCCGCCCGACGCTTCACGCGGGCACGCAGTGGAAAGTAATGGCCGCAAATTTGTAGGTTATATCCGGTACTGTTACGCTGTTTCTACTCTGGTATGGTGAGAGGGATAGGCTACTTCATCTGATGGAGCTACTATCGATCGTAACAATTAACCCTGACCTCAGGGAGAGGAGCTGAATAATTACGAATAATATTCATCCTTACCAATCTTCCAGGAAAGGGGTGATAACAACGAGAGGTGGAGAACTGGCAAAGCTTTGGCAGCTCAAATTTACTCAGATTGACAACAGGGCAAAAATCGCTACACTACCTGATATTGTGACAGAGCAGATTGGTGATTTTGACGGTATTGTCAAGGGTCTTAGTACTGGTCCTGATCTTGATAGTTATATTCCCTAAACAATGTCGAGAGTGCCCACAGCTAGCAGGGGATAATAGAGGCGCTCAAAATGGCATTAGCGCAGAAGGAAGCGCTGGAGCGTACTGGCGCTGGAGACGGCAGACAATATTACAACATGGCTGGCTGAGTGCAAGGCATGTCTGAGGAGGAGATAGAGCAGATCCTAGAGGACCCAAAGCGGCTAGAAGAGGCACAAGCTAGGTATAGGGAGTTTGCAAGGATGAAGCTTTGCACTGGGCGATGCTGCGCTCAATCAGCTACTGCCAGGCATAGAAAGGCAGACAGCAGGCTGCCTTGGAATTATAAAATGCATGAGTCGAGATGACGGTTGTAGAGGTGTGCGGCTCACCTGCTATGCCTAATGGAGAGTAGCGAAGCAGCGATAGTCGATCGTACCAGCAGAGGTAATCAGAATCTGTTCGAATCAGACACCTCCGACCAATAGCAGTCTATTTGCGCCAATAAATAACGACAGAGGGATATACAGAACACACCAATGGCATCAGACAAAGAACGAGAATTTAATGGTATTGTGGAGGGGCTTGATAGGCCAGACATATCTGCGGCTTCTTATATCCCCAAGCAGTGCTATGGCTGCCCGCGAGCAGCCGAGCTGCGCCGTAAGATAGCGATGACAGCCTGGACGTATAGTGATCTCTGGAAAATTGCTTTGATATTGCAGATGGCGACCCTGAGCTAGGCAAGGCTATCGTGCGTGCTATCGGACAGGCTCAAGCAGCAGAATCAGCAGGCAAGAGACGAGCTAAGCCAGCTCATTGCTCAGTGGTGGGGAGCGCTAGTTGTGATAGGTAAAATAGTGAAAAGAAATGGCAGAGTGACAGAGGTAGCAGCTGCTGCATGTATGTCACCATCACCCTGCGCCGCACTCGACGGGCCAAGGAGCGGAGGGTAGATCGCTGTGACACGTCTCGCTAACAGACAAGGCTCAGCAGCAAGGAATAGGCTACATCTTCCACTAGCTCATTAGCACTCTATTGACGAGAGTGCCAACTCTACGCTATAATGCGACTATGACCGAACGGCAACAAGCGATTCTTTCTGCCATCATCGAGCAATCGCCGAGATCGCTGCCCCTGGGGAGTGTGACGCTAGCGAAGCTATTTGGTGTGTCTAGTGCAACCATCCGCAGCGAGATGGCCAAGCTCGAGGAGATGGGCTTCGTTAAGGCGCTGCACACCAGTGCTGGGCGTATCCTCACCAGCAAGGGCTACCGCTTCTACGTCAACGGTATCACTAACGCTCAGATGAGTGAGCTCCCCAGCGGAATTGACCGCGCACCAAGGCTATCGAAGCGCATGTCAACTCACATCTCGATGCAGCCGATCGAGCCATTCGCAGTGCGGTGGATAGTCTCGTTGAGCTCACGGGCAACCTGGGCTTGCTACCATTGGCAGTGAGCTCTATATGAATGGCATTAGTCGGCTCTTTAGTCAGCCAGAATTTCTGAGGGCAAGCATGTCCAATCAGTGGCGCATTTGATTGACAATATCGAGCCGTGGCTGCGCGAAGCTCGGTCCCAACGAGCCGCTCAACGTCTTCATCGGCAGTGAAAACCCCATCGGCAAGAGCAGTGATGCGACGCTCATCACTAGGCAAATTTCGCTCGCCCCATAGCGACCGCAGCCACATTGGTAATTGGTCCATGCGCCAGCACTACCGCCGTACCATCGAGCTCGTCAAGCGTACTGGGGTGATGCTGAGGAGATATTATAATGACACGACCACTGTTATTTGCGTTGCAGCCGTGCTATACTATGAAGGATAATGACGACTGAGTAGCCTGCTCAGTACCACAGGCAAAACCACTAGGCAGGAGGAATGATATCGATGACAAAAACACAAGAAAGTGCCAAATACAACGGAGCTTGAGCAGCAGATTGGCGAGCTCACCCAGGATTTGCAGCGCACTAGAGCAGACTTTGAGAATTATCGCAAACGTGTTGATGCCGAAAAATCCCAGGCCAAAGCAGCAGGTGCTCAGCAAGCAATTCGCAAGCTCCTGCCTGTGATTGATACGATCGAGCGCGCCACTGCCAACGTCCCCAAGAAGCTCCAGAACGACACATGGGCAAGTGGAGTAGTAGCGATGTCGAAGAAGCTCGATGGCTTGATGGCAGAGTTCAAGCTTGAGCCGATCGTGGTTGAGCTTAGCGCGACCGAGTTTGATCCAGACCTCCACGAAGCTGTCTCAATGGATGATGAAGGTGGCGACAAAGAAGTTATTAGCGAAGAGCTGCAGCGCGGCTATAAGCTTGATGGCCACGTCCTGCGCCATGCTATGGTGCGGGTCAGCCGGCAGCCGTAGGAGTGAGTGGGATGAGGCGTTGGCTGCTTGCAGGAACACTCATCATATTAGCAACACTTAGTGTTGGCAGTGCTCGACTCATGCAACGCCACTGGCCAACCAAGCTGACATTACAGTGGTTAAGCAAGCGAGGCACAGCCTATCAAGCCTTTTACACGTGAGCTTTATGCCACTCAGCCCAAGAAGGACTCTATTGATGAACGAGCCAAGCAGGCTGCAGCAGCCTTTGCGGTAGTAGCCGGGCACTCATTTTCGGCGCAGCTTGGCGATGAGTACAGCCGTCATGCGGCAGCTGTGAAGGAAAAAGCCTCCAGCCGTCAAGACGCTTTCTTGAACGTGCTCCGCAAACCTTTGCTAGCAAAGATACGCAGGCTGCAGCAATCTATTTGACAGATGTAGAAACAGCGGTAAGTCAGTACGACTCCAGCCGTTGGTGTGCTTAATACAACAGTCGACGATGCCAACCAGCGACGAATCGCCTCTATTTGTTTATGGTGATTGGTGCTGGACTCGTGGCGGCAGTCGCTGCAGTTCAGCGCGGCGCCAGCATACCCCGGACATTTGCTAGTAAGCGTAGTGCGGGCACGCTGGGCGGTGGTTGCAGCAGCGGCAGCACCACTGGTGGGTGCAGTTTCGCTCTATGTAATATTTATCCAGGGAGTGATACACGGGTTGTGCGCGGCGTGGGCTACGCGGTGTTGACTGGTGGTGTAGCAGTTCTTATCTATGCAGTGATGGCGCATTGGCGTCTCCGGCGGGCTGAGACGCTCGCTGCGGCAATTACTGCGGGCGATGAGATCTACCAGTGGTGAGCAAAATCTATTAGCACCTTGACAGCCGAGTGCTAGCTCGCTATACTAAACCTATTGGCACTCGACTCCAAAGAGTGCTAGAACAGACAAGATGTTAATAGCCGAAACAATCAAACCAATAACGTTGCGTCGCTGACAGCAGGGCAGGCGCACAGGAGGAAACCATATGGGTAAAAACTATCGGTATCGACCTGCTACAACCAACAGTGCCTTTGCGTACTTAATCGCGGGCGCCAGAAGTTATCACTAATGCTGAGGGCAACCGCACCACACCGTCAGTGGTAGCAATCAACAAAAAGGTGAGCGCCTTGTGGGGCAGGTGGGCCCAGCGCCAGCGCGTGACTAACCCGAAAATACAATCGGCGGCGTCAAGCGCTTGATTGGCCGCAAATTCACCGACAAAGAAGTTCAGAAAGATCTCGACATCATGCCATATGAGATCGTCAAGAAGGGCAATGCCGTTGCCGTTAAGCTAGGCGATAAAGAATACACGCCAGAAGAAGCGTGAGCGCCATGATCCCTGAGCAAGATCAAGGCTGATGCCGAAGCCTTCTTGGGTGAGAAGGTAACGAAGGCGGTCATCACCGTGCCAGCCTACTTTCGACGATTCGCAGCGCCAGGCTACCAAGGATGCCGGTAAAGATTGCTGGCCTAGAAGTCGAGCGCATCATCAATGAGCCAACGGCGGCTGCTCTCGCCTATGGTCTCGATAAGGGCAAAGAAGAGAACATCGTTGTCTTTGACCTTGGTGGTGGTACCTTCGATGTGTCGAGTGCTCAGAGACTCAACGGTGATATTTTCCAGGTGCAGTCAACCACGGCGACACCCACCTTGGTCGGTGAAGACTTCGACAACGCCATCGTCAACTACTTCCTGGATGACTTCAAGGCCAAAGAAGGCATTGATCTACGTAAAGACACGCCGCTATGCAGCGCCTCAAAGGACGAAGCTGAGAAGGCAAAAGAAAGAGCTCTCGACTGTTACTGAGTATGATGTCAATATTCCATTCATCACAGCTGATGCCGATGGGCCAAAGCACTTCGAGATGAGCCTGACGCGAGCTCAAACTTGAGGACTTGGTGAAGGATCTACCTGGACCGCCCTCGATGGGCCAGTAGAAAAAGCGCTCAAAGATGCAAAGCTGAGCAAGTCTGATATCGGCAACATCGTCATGGTTGGTCGGTATGACTCGTATGCCAGCAGTGGTCGAGCGGGTGAAGAAGCTGTTTGGCAAAGACCCAATGCAGGGGTGTCAACCCAGACGAAGTGGTGGCCGTTGGTGCGGCCATCCAGGGCGGTGTGCTGGCTGGTGACGTCAAGAGCTGTGCTGCTGCTAGACGTGACGCCGCTGTCCCTCGGCATTGAGACAATGGGCGGTGTGTCAACCAAGCTAATTGAGCGCAACACCACTGTGCCAACCAGCAAGAGTGAAGTATTCTCAACTGCAGCAGATAATCAGCCACAGGTGGAAATTCATGTCTTTGCAGGGTGAGCGCGAGTTTGCCAACGACAACAAGAGCCTAGGGGCCGCTTTTGTACTTGACGCATTGCGCCAGCACCACGCGGTGTGCCACAGATTGAGGTGACCTCTAACATTGATGCCAATGGTATCCTCAGTGTTACCGCTAAAGGACAAAGGCACAGGCAAAGAGCAGTCGATCACCATCCAAAACTCTGGCAACATGAGCAAGGAAGATATTGAGAAGGCACAGAAGGAAGCTGAGCTCCACGCCGATGAAGATAAGAAGAAGCGTGAAGCAATCGATGCCAAGAACCACCTCGAGAATGCCATCTACCAGGCAAAAAAAGATGCCCGATGAGTTTAAGGACAAGCATCTCGAGCGACGACAAGAAGACGCTGGAAGATGCCATTGCCGAAGCTGAGAAGCACAAGAACGCAGAAGACAAAGACGAACTCGAGGCTGCCACCAAGGCGCTGGGCGACGTGACAATGTCTATCGGTGCTAAATCTCATCAGCAGCAAGCTGAGGGACAAAAAGCCGAAGAAGAAGCTGACGCCAAAGCGAAAGCTGGCGACGACAAGAAGCCTGGCAAAGACGAACCCGTCGAAGGCGAAGTTGTCGACGATAAAAGCAGCGATAAGAAGTAACATCACGTTATTAGCTAGCAGCGCAGCAGGAATGGCCACCTGAAAGGGTGGCTATTTACTTAGTATCATAAGTGACTAGGTGGTGACGAACGCCTTAAGTCAAATCTAGAAGAAAATAAGAAGCTCACCTGGTGTGAGCTTCTTATTGCGCTGACCTCTGTTATTTAATATCCATCAACTCAATGTCGACACAAGATCGCTATTAGGCGGAATGTTAGCAGCGGCGCGGACGGAGCCGTAGGCCATGTCGCTTGGGATGATGAGCCGGCGCATGCCACCAACCTGCTGCCAGGCACGCTTCGTCCAGCCACGGATGACTTGGTCGAGGCCGAAGGTGACGGGCTGGCCAAAGTCGTGGCTGCTCTGGAAAGATGATGCCATTACACAGTGCACCAGTATAATGTGCGGTGATGGTTGCGCCAGCTGGTACCTCGGCACCAGTGCCAGGGATGATGTCGATGATTTGCAGTGCGTCGACCTTGGCGATAGGGTGTAAAGTCGGCGAGTTTGGTTCCTTCGTATTGTGTCATGCGCTCTATTATACCATTATGCGTACCGCTGCGCCACGCAGTTGAGCGGTGGGATGGCTGTGCTGGTGGAGTGCGATCGACGACTATCGACCCGCTGTAGCTGTGGATAGCGTGCGAAGAGACGACCAAGCGCGCGCGTCATGGTGCTGGGGTAGCGTTCTTCATCTGGCGCTGCGGCATAGAGGAGCTCCCTCCTCGAGCGGCGTGTCGCCCAGCAGCAGCTGGCGTGGATGACACGAGTGTCTTGGGGAGTTTGGGGTATTGGGGTATTGTATGCCACAACCCACTAGATCGGCACACACAGCAGATAACGTGCGGGTACACTGCTGCCGCAACGTGTTGCTCGCGGTGAATGTCCCCGCTCGGCTGATGAGCTAAAAATCGTGCGTTTGCGCTCGCTACGCGGCGTGTGCCATTTTGGATAATCAACAAGTGAGTTGTAAATTTCATCCGGGTGGTACTCTGGTGTGCTACCACCAGCTCCGCTGTGGGCATAGAGGTAGAAAGCTCTCAGCTCGGTGAGACGGCCATTTACCGTGGCACGTTGGTTTGGGATTTCAGGCAGATCCATGTCTGCCGTCGTTAGGAGTTCGGGGCTGATGAAGCGATGGGCGGGTGATCGGCAGCCGCTTTTGCGTATCAGATCCATGTACTCGCGCCAGTATTGGCAGAAACACCAACAGCTGGTGTTTCTGATGATAGCTGCTCAGGGTAAACACACCTGTTTGGCGGTGCCACTGGATGTCATAATGGCGGGCTTGTTCGCGTAGTCGTTTATGATACATAACTATATCATACGATATACCAGTCTGTAGAGCAAACATACGCAAAAATATCCCAATAGTATAGAAGAATTGGTGGGTGTTGATGAGTAAAGCAAGGAATGTGGCAGCTTTGACGGGTTAGCTTTGGCTAGACTGTATATCCGCACATGATGAATTGTGATTATAGATTGATATCAGGAAGAGGTTAGGGCTCCACACAAAGTATTCTTTATTGATACCGCCACTGCGCCATATCACGATTATAGACGTCGATGATTCGCGGTGTCAGTAGGGTAGAGATGTCCGCTGGGGGTAGGCTTTCGCGGGCGCTGGCGCAGGGTGTAGTCGAGCAGTTTGGTATCGGTGTAGCTGAGCCCAGGCGGCAGCGGCTGGCTCAGTAGGCTGGCTTTATCCTTGGTCGAGAGCACAAAGCCCCATTCGCCAGCGCGAAGCGCACACATCGCTAAAGGCGTGTGATATGCCGCTGGGGCTGGGCGGATGCGACAGTGCCAGCCACCATTGCGAAGGCGTGTGGCGAAAAAGTACGATGACGTCGCTTGGGTGATCATCACGCCACTGGGGCTGAGGATGCGCGCGGCCTGGCGGTAGAATTGCCGCGAGTAGAGTTTGGCGAGGCGGTCAGTTCGATGGGTCGACCAGGTCGATCAGGAATGGCGTCGGTAGGCTTGGTGCGTTTTGAAGGCAACAAAACGCGTCCTCGTTGACGACGCGCACTTTGGGGGCTAGCAAGCGAGCGCTTGTTTTGCCCAGTCAGCAGGGGATTGGTGTACGCCAGCTGTGTCGTGGCCGGGTCGATATCCACCAGGGTGATGTGCTCTACGCTCGGGTACTTTCATGATTCGCGCGCGAGCAGTCCGTCGCCACCGCCCATAATCAACACGTTTTTTGGTTGCTTGACCGCCGTCATAGCCGCACCAGCCAGCGCGTTTCGTGGTAGCGGGCTTCGTCCAGGCTAGAAAAACTGCAGGTTGTTATTCAGATACAGGCGTAAATCCCCGCTTTGTACCTGGTGAGGACAATCTTTTGCAAGCCGACTGCTGGTAGAGAACAACTGGGTCTTTATAGGCCTTTGGTATCAATGCGGTGCTCCAACCAGCTGGCACCAAAGAATAGCCCAAGCAGCAGAATGGTTGCGATTACACTGGCTGCCAGGAGTTTGCGTGAAGTCTTGAGCTGTAATAGAATCAGCACTGCCACGGCGATGTTAAGCGTAGCGATCAAGTAGGTGCTGCGCATCAGGCTGCAAGGCTGGGCAGCAAGCAGAGCGGGAAGATCAGCGAGGCTACCAGCGCACCAAAGTAATCAATTGCGAGCACCTTACTGAGGAGCTCCACTGAAGACGGTCGACGTAGCGGGTAAAAGCATCTTGACGAGTAGCGGAATCTCCAGGCCAATCAACACACCAATCACCAGGCTAATCAGCGCAAACACTGGCCAGTGCAGCTTGTCGCTTAAAGGCGCTGTATAACAGCAGCACTGAATTACCACCCACCAGCCTGAGCAGGATTTCATTCACGGCGAAGCTGTGGCTGGGTGCCAGTGAATATGTCGCACGAGCAACGACCCCCACCCCCATGCCAAAGAGGGTTATACCAGCTGCCAGGCTAAAAACTCAGATTGAATCACCCACCAGATACTGAGGCAGCCGTACCCAGGATGAGCTCGTAGATAAGCTCCGCCAATTGCCACGAGGAGCGCTGCCGCAAACAGCGCGATATTTTCCTGTTGGTGATACGCTTGGTGCCTGGTGGCGTGACGCGAGTATGTGCCAAGTGTCTTTCGTCTACCTTTCGCGCCCAGGTTACTCTACTCACGCCGCTGCCACCGCTGCCGCCATAGAGCGCTGCGCCCGTGGTACGTGCCGGTGCCGTGCGAATCATCGTGGCCAAAGAACTCATCGTAAATAGCAACAGCAGCGCGCCAACAAAGCTGATGATCATCACCCAGCGCCAAAAATAGCGGCCAGTTGCGCGGGCGAATAAGCCGGCCAACACCTTTTGCTGCGCATCGGACAGCGATGTTTTGCGGTAAACATCGTACTCACGCCGGTTGTATTTTCTACCGGGTGGTGGTAGCGCCGGTCTCGGCATCGGTGTAGTGCAGGCGAGCGTAGCCATTGGTCTCACTCGAAGACCTGGTAGGCGTTCTGCCGTGGATAGCCTATACGGTGCTCGCCGGCCTCGGCAACGGTAATGGTTTGCACCGTGCCATCCTCGAGCGTGATGCTAAACTCATTGCCCGCAGCCAGGTGCCTGGCTCTGCCGCTGGGCAAACCGCACTGGCTCGTAGAGCGACACAACCTGCTATCGTGGTCGTATTCACCCAGCTATCGTAATTTTTCGAGGCCCGTCAGCTCCCACCTTCCCGCAGTAGGAGGTTTGCTTGGTCTCAGGGTTTTTCTTTGAACACAGCAACCCACCGCGCGGAAGTTGGTTCGCGTTTGCCGCGCAGGACGTCGTTGATTTTGAGGCGAGCTGTGCGTTTGGTCATAATACAGCGCTTTCGATCGTTATAGTGTTGGTATAAAATGCGTCTGCACGGCTTTGGCGAAGAGTCTCGATTGTATCCTCGCCTAAGGGTCGGCAGCGGCAATACTGGAGGTATGCCCGCGCGGCTCGGGCCAGGTGGATGGTGGCGTGCGACTCAGCGAGCAGTAGCGACACTCACGCCTGTGGCGAGAACTGATGCGAGACAGACTCGAGCGCGTGCAGTGCCAGCTCAGCTCGACAGTGCGCGCATCCGTCTTTTCGGCGTGCGCAAGGTCATCTAGCCGCGTGGCATCCGCCTGGCGAATCGTAAAATCAGCTGACCTGCTCCATTTGCATCGCATGCGTTATTATACCACTTATGATGCTAAAGAGCGAGCCCACCTGTTTAGTAGCAAAACCAGCCAGACTGGCTGGCTGGTCATGTGTAGCGCGCAAATCATTACGGCTCGAGAGTGACCGTGATACACTTGCGCTCGACTCGGGCGAGTTGACCGTCAGTGGCACAACAAAAACCCCTGGTATTGGGCGAGTGTCACGATGTCGCCAGGCTGTAGCCTCGTCGCGGGTGTCGCCATCGGTCAGTAGAGCTCCGCAACGCGGGCCGATGCAACATGAGTCACGCCATCTTGCTCGGGCTTGGCGTGGAACGTATCTGCTTCCAGCGGCGCAGCGATGTGCCGGTCTACCACAGTACTGATGCTGTCGCCAGCCCTCGACGGCTACGAGTAGTAATACCATCCAGGTTGTTTGCTGGTAGCTGAGGTTCTTCTGTGGTTTTACCTGCCTCGCAGGCTTGGCGCTGGCTGAGGTAATCGCTCATACGCATCGACCAGCTGAGTGGCTTGCCTCTTCGGGGGTGGGTTGATGCTCGGCTTGTGTGCTTGGGCTTTCTTCTGCCTCAGGTAGCGACGTCCAACGAGCGTAGCCAAGCCAACACCCAGTGCACCTAGTACAGTGCGTCTGGAATTGTTGGTAATTCATTTTCATGATGGGATGTTGATGAAGAACGTGGTGATCTTTCACCCTCGTTTGTTCTCTGTTGTGTACTCATAGTTCATTCACTATACAACAGAGGTCGCAGGAAAGTGAGAAAATGGTAAAAATAATGCACAATATTGCATAATGTGCCCAAAAACAGGGTAATAACTATAATACACAATATTTTTATATAATGATGCAATAATATATCTTGTTACACATACCTGAGTACCTGTATTTCATAGCCAAGCGGTTCACTCCGCCTGCTTCCTGTTGCTGGCTTGGCTGCATAAAATGAATGTTTTTCTAGAAAGTTCACCTGTAGTGCGAGAATGCAACACTTAGTATAGCGACGAATCATCATATCTCATCAACAAAAACGGCAGACATAAATGAAGAGTATACCAGAGGTCATGAGTCAAAATAGAACAAATACCATAAATTTGCTGTTTTTTGAGGTATTTCTGTTGCGGATGCCATGCTACAATAGAGGGTATGAGATCTACTCGAACCATCCAAATTGTGAATATTACTGGGCGAGAACTCGCCGGCAAATCATCAACACCAGTGAGCTAATGCCGCGGCTGGGTGCCGGGGTTGTTTTGTTTCGTCCGAGCGATGTCTTGCGCGAATATGCCGCGAGCCATCATATTACACTGCGCAAGCGGAGCGATTATTTGCGCTGCTGCAGATCATGACGGAGTCTGCGCCGAGCTTACTGGCCGACCGGGCACTGGAGCCGCTTGAGCGGCCTGGTGTGGAGCTGGTGGTGCTCGACGGCCCTGCGTGACTACCGCAGTGCTTGCCGTCTCAAGGAGCGACTGCTGATCGCTACCGGACGGTAGTGCCTCACGGCGCCAGATGAACCTCCGCTAGCGAGCGCTTTAAGGGTGTAGCCGAGGCGAGGCGGCGTGCTGGGCGCGATGCAGCGGTGATTCAGAGCTTCGAAGAATTTATGTGATGGCGAGGATGACATGGATAGTATGCAGCAGTTCCCAGCGGTATTAGCTAGCCACGATCTAACGCCTGGTGGCCTGATTGACACGAGCACCCTATCCATCAGCTATTGCAGTGGCAGATGAGATTATCAGCTACTTGGTGTAGAGTAACCCAGATCAGGCAGTGAATGCGGGTGGGCGATCGTGCATCGACAAAACACAGTAATACCATCTGTACTCCTCCAAGACGCTTATGTTATGATGAAGGCATGAATAAGCGAGGGTTTACGCTAGTCGAGATTTTGACAGTAGTGGCGATACTAGCGATCTTGGTGTCGGCGTCGATCGTGGGGTATGGTGCGTGGCGTCAGCGTGCAGCCCAGACGGAGCTCGTGAGTGATCTGCGAGCTGCCGCCGCGGCAATGACAGCCCTATAGGACGTTTTATAATGGCTATCCCTACATCGCTACCAGCTGATTATCACAAAGAGTGAGAATATTACGGCGACACTTAAGTACGTTGCATCGGCAACCTACTGCATAGAGGCGACAAGCGCACCACCCGGGGGCTTGTCTATCATATGAAGGGCTCAGAGGCGAGCCCAGGAGGGTGGGTGTGATACCTATCACGCACAATCTGGCGAGAATGAGTCGCAAGCGACCGATGGTGTGCTGCGCTACTGTCATGTAATCCGCGTGGTTGAAACCAACCCAGCCAGCGGCGTGTGAGCCAGAGCTTCAAAGGTAATTTTCAGCCAGCAACTGCACAGCTTCCAGATCAGCATTAATTCAAACACAACCAGCTTTCTCCTTAATTGCCTTTTATGAGCGTCTCATCGCAGGTAAGGCAGCTCCAGAATAGAGTACATCTAGCGTGAGATCCTACTGCGACGGGCCACTACGCCGCCTGCAGCCTACTCTCAACAACTGCTACCCGGCCGGCGAGGTCCTCATGTTGCGTGGTGAGCAGCCGTAGTGCGCCTTGAGCTTGAAGGGCGTCTTCCCGCTGAGTTTTGATATCTTTGCTGAGTGCGTCGATTCGCTCGGTTACTTCCTGATGGTTGCGATCGATCTTCTCGTCCAGCTCTGCGAATCGGTTGTCAATCTCATTAAACTGAGCGCCGATGGCGTCAAATCCTTCTTCCATGGCGGTACGCAGATCTTTAACTTCGCTGCGCACGTCTTTCATTTCATCACGTACGCCTTTAATTTCGCCACGTACGTCCTTTATCTCGCGCTCGAGCTTTGTCAATGCGATTATTGATTCTCCCTCGGCAGCGCTGAGGTTAGTGGTTAGTAGTTCTTGTATGCGTTGGAAGTCTTTTTCGGTCATACTTCTATTTAAGCATGGTGGTGTGCGAGTGTAAACCGCGATTGTCGTGATAGATGGAAAGAGCTTGAGTCTGGCCACAGTATATCGTCACTACTAGCACTTTTTAAGTGCTCGAGAAAAGGATGAATGGCAGCGGCGGGCATCTCAATGTAGTTTAGCGCCACAATGTCTATGATGATGGCGCACATAAATGCGATGCTGAACATAATGAGTATGGGGTGTTCTCAAGTATCTCTACTCGTGCTATAGATCAATCACTTCACCCCCGGTCGATCGGCTTATGAACTGTGCGATGCCCACGCATACGATGGCGCACCGTGCGGCGCAACTCAATGGCATTGGCAAGGAGGATGATGCCATTAACCAGTGCACTAGCCACCAACGATTTGAACGAAAAGCTGGGCACCGCCGACGGGGAAGAGCCAGAGGACGAAGCTGACGATAACACCGATCACGCCAGACATTAGCCAGAGCGCTCGCGTGCGGCTCCTGGCAGGGAAGATGCGGCTGAGTATAAGGTCGATGAGGCTGCGCAGCATCACCACCCAGCCAAGCACAAAGCTGAGTGTTGCTACACTGACCCGAGGGTTAGCAAGCATGACTACACCAAGCAGAATAAGCAGCGCACTTGCCACCACGAGAAACGTCTTCGCTTGACCATCTGCTACCTGCAGCCCGCGCACCAGCTGCGACAGACCCCAGATGATGATCAAAAATAGCGAGGAGTGTCATCAAAACAGTGAGAGTCACTGCTGGCATCACAAGCGATACTCCACCAAAAATAATCAATGACAGGCTAATGATAATAATCACCCACCACGCACCAATAAGCTGTCTTTTGAGTTGTTCGATCATATATGCCTCCTTACCTTCCTAGTGTAGATGATGGCGGGGTAATCTGCAATTATAGGTGAGACTATGAACTATCCACCACTGTAGAGATGGTATAATGCTCAGGCACTAGTCACGGGCAAACTGCATCAGCACGAGGTGGGTCACCAGTGACGGAGCGCAGAGTGTAGGCGCTGGGTAGTGTTGGGGTGGTGGTTGCGGTCGAGCTGCTATAGTAGAGAACATTGATTTTTTTGGCATCGGTAAAGGGCTGAGTGGTGTCGGCTATCTTGCGGTACGTGGTACTTCCTTCGAGCGGTGCGTAGCCGCCCATCAGTGGGCCACCCGCATAGGCCATGTAGATGGGGCAATGTGACTGCGCTTGCTCGAGATAATAGCTTATCTCTATGGCGATGTACGGGTCGGCTGCAGGATGACACTCCCATCATGGCAGGTGCCGAGCTGGGTGGCAATTTGCTTTACATTGGGTCGCTCATCACGCTGGAAGTTGAAGTTGCCCTGCAGTGATAACTGCACCATGCCATACTAACATAACCACTGGCAGAAGTGCCAAGAGGCGGTTGACACAGCCTTGTGCCAGCGCAATGGCGAACGATGCAGGGCTACGCAGGCCGTATAGAGGACAACACTTGCAATAGTGATACCACCAATTACCACGAACAAGATAGCGCTCGACATACATTGGAGCAGATGGTGACACAACGATCAGTGCTGCGACTGGCACGCCCACAGAGCAAGCAATAGCCAGGCAAGCTCGGGATGCGGCAACGAACGCATTGCACGAGGCCACGCCCACGCAACGGCACAGATAATAATAAGGACAAGTTGCGACGACACAACGCCTAGCAACCAAGATGGCTTATAAAATCATGTTGAAGGATGCGATGCCAAGCAAATTCTGCAGGTTCATCGGCTGGCCAATCTCGGCCAAAGCACCATTGCCACTTTGTCCCAAGAAGGTTGGCAGCCACGGTAAGAATAGCATGAAACTCGCTACATATGCCCAGAGCCACGGCAATTTCCACCACTGTTGTAGGCCTTGACGACGGTAGGGTCATAACCATGAGCCAGAGTAGCTGGGCTAGCCAGAGTAAGGCGCTATAATACAGCGTCCCCATACCAAAGGCGACAAGCACGCATGAGAGCATCCAGTCGCGCCAGCGATCATCGTGCCAAGCGCGTGCCAGTACGGCGGTTGCACTTACGCCAATCAACGACCCCAGCGCATACATTCGTATCTCGAAGCCATAGCGCATGAGTAGGGGTGTGCCAATCAGTGTGAGGAGTGTATACCCCGCGGTGCGCTTACCAAACCAGCGCCGCACGAAACACCCCATACCAACCATCGCGCCGCCATAGCAGAGGATACTAAAGGCACGCAGGGCTGGCTCACTATAACCCCACACGCTGGCCCAGAGCTTGAGGATGAGATAGTAGAGCGGCGGGTGTGTATCGATACTGGTGAGGCGAATGAGTTCACTGATTGGCTGCTTGGCGAGCCACACCGAATATGCCTCATCAAACCACACACTCTGCTGGCTGCCAATCCACCAGCACAGCGCCATTGCCACCAGTGGTGCTAGCACAATGGTGATGCGAAACCAATGGCGTCGCATCTACAGACAGGGGAAATAGTCGATTAGCGAGAATAAAGGCGGGATTCTTGACCCGAGCGGCGGGATTGTTGCCGCGCTAGTTGCTTACTCATATCTTTTATAGTACCGATTTGTTGGCAAAAATCCACTAGCAAAGCCATAATCATCCGTGGTACAATACCACTATACGTACCCGTAGCTCAGCTGGATAGAGCGTTGGTTTCCGGAACCAAAGGTCGCAGGTTCGAACCCCTGCCGGGTATACCATAGATAATTGAGGCTCGCGCGGCCTCTGTTTTTTTATGGGAGATGTATAGTAAGACGAGTTAATTAATGGGATAGATTAATGAAAACAAAAGAAAGTCTATCTCTCTAGCTGATCCCTCGTTAGCGTGGAATAATCTTCATCAAAAACTTTGTCTTGACGGCAAGGTAGATAAGCGCAAGTGCACTGACGGATAAGGCAAAGTTGGCCGAGATCTCGTGGAAACGATCGACCGACGTAAAATAAAAATCGCTAATATAATAATCTGGTGCCACAAAGAGGTATGATGAGAATAACGAACGCATGCACCGTATACACATAGAGCGAATTATGGCCAAACGGCAGCAAAATCCCAGCCCAGCCAGCGCTTGATGCGATCCTCGAACCGCCGAAACAGCATAAAGAACCCAGCAAACCAGAGCCACGATAGAGTAAGGCGAGGCAGTGGTAGGTCGAGCTTGAGGAACTGATTGTCGAGTGCGGTATCGGCCGCGGCAAGCGCTTGATGAAAGCCATCGCCCAGCCCATGTGCCACAAAGGTGACGTATGCGTCGGTAAAGAGTGTGAGGGCGAAGAGCGTTGCAATACTGCGCTTGATAATGCGTCGACGGCGCAGCGGCCACGATTGCCAGCGTGCAGTAATCTCTGGTAGGTAGTAGCCCAAGACAAAGGCCACAAAGAACAGCACCTGCCAGGTGAGCGGTTGGTATAGTTCACTGACTGGCCGTGGTGTTAGCGCCCACACCAGTAGGCTGAGCCCTGAGTACGATATACCACTTGCCGCGCCGCAGTAGCCAGAGCGCGCCTGGTGCTACTGCAATAAACAGTGCATACAGGCGCAGATAGTCCGCCCAGCCGTAGAATTGCTGTAAGGTAATAATATCCCACGCCAGACCAAGCCAATTACCATCGGGCAGCGGTGGTGGCAACTTGACACCTTTATTATCAATAAAGAACCAGCTAATCAGGGAGCGATAGCATCGTCACTATAATGCTCGTGAGGTAGAGCGTACCAGCCCGCTTCCAGAGCAAGCGCGTCGCTGCCATGCGAGGGGCTGCGTGCGGAGCTTGGCACCACGCACAATGCCCAAGACAAGGCCGGATATAATGAAGAACCCTTCGGCTGCCGAGACAGCGAGACGACTGTCGCCAGTGAGGAAAGTGAGGCCATTGGGGAAGTAGGTGAGATGGTCGAGAATAATGATAACCAAAAACCACCCGCGCATCAGGTCGAGACTAACGATGCGCCCAACAGAGGACGCGCTGGCTTTTTGGTTGGGTTGTCACAATGATCTAGTATAGCAGGTTTGCTAAAAGTATGCTTAAGATTGTCTAATGTTGTGGTGAGGAGTCTAGTCCCGAGGCTTCAGTGCTCAACACTGATTGCTCCATAACACAAGCACCGAGAGACGGCATAGCGACACGCCAGCGTGGTCGCTTGCTCGCAACAGTGCGTGCCTTGGTGGCAAAGGTGTCATCGATGAGGACAGAGGGCGCAAATTCACCATAGCGCCGCGATACTGCTTGCTCGATCGGAAGTCGGCAATGCGTGGATTCTTAGGTAGAATTGAGCCATGCAGGTAGGTGCCGATCACATTGCGGTAGCGCGCACCTTCGGTTTGGTCGGTACCATTGTTGCCCGCCCCGCGCGATACGATACCCAGGGTGGCACGCTGTGCCCAAGGGTTGTGAGGCCGCTGTGATTCTCATAGCCAATGATCTCACCAAAGTCGCTGCTGGCAGTAACGATATTGCCAATCAGGCGCTGCTCACCAGCGATTGTCTCAATGTCAAAGAGCCCAATCCCGCGGATGATCGCTCCCCTGAGTGGTCTTAAAAACCGCCCAAATAGCTGGTAGAGCCCACACACCACCAGCATTGGCACACCATCATCAGCCAGGCGCTGCAGAGTGGGGCCAATCGCGAGTAAATCATCCTGGATGGTAGCTAGCTAGAGTCTTGGCCACCACCGCCCACGATGATATCGACATCGGTTGGGAAGGTGTCGCCTGGGTTATATTCAACGAGCCGCACGCTGTAGCCATACCACTCAAGTCGTCGCTTGAGCGTGAGGGTATTGCCCCAGTCGCCATAGATATTCATGGCGTGGGGGTAGAGTTGGAGGATGGTGATAGTGTTGTCTTTCATACAGCATTTACCTCTGTGTAGTGAGGCTAATTCGCGCCGCAAGGCAAGCATGGCGGTATAGGTGCAGTAGATGCGCAAGGGAGTGCCGCGGTTGGCCTGGACAAACTCTGCCAGAGCTGCTTAAGGCCAGGTACCAACGCGCCGAGCTTCTACTTCATCATACCGGAGGCGCAGCGCCATATCGTAGGCGCGCACACCACTCACCCGTTGCCACGCCAGTGGGCCGAAGCGTGTCGAAGTCGACATCCCATAGCCAACCCTCATATCGCGGCCATCGGCGTACTGGTCGTTGATAGCAATCATTGTAGCAGTCTTATGAGGGTCAAACGATGCCAGGCTCAGGCGAAAGCCACTCAGGTTCTTGACGAGGACGAGCTCGCAGGGTTGGCCATTGACGGTCAGAGCTTCGCCGCGGCCAAAGGCTGGCTCGACCTGAGCGAGGGCAGCGAGCATGGCGGGCGTATCGAGTTTATCTTGCAGAATAGTACGGACGAGGGTAAGTGCTCCTGCAGCGTTTTTGGGCATTGTAGCTGCCCTTGAGCTTCAGTGAGACAGGGTGGTCTGTGTCGTCGAAGCGGAAGGTGGCAGCTGGTCGGACAAGCCGCATAGCGTCACATCAGCATTGGTGGTGGCTGTAGCCTGGGCTGAGGCGCTCCGGCATGGTGTCGTCCACTTGGGAAGAGGTGGGTAAGTGATGGATCGACGCCATAGCGGCTTATTGGTGCTGTGAGATCAGCGGTAAAATTCTTGCCGCGTCAGCCGTGGGTCGTCGCCATTGAGAACAATGCCATTTGTGGTACGCATGGCAATGGTGTGAAGCAGCTGTGCCGTGTAGTCAATCTCGCCAAAGCGATCGAGCTGGTCGCGCAGGACGTTGAGTAGTAAACAATAGCGTGGGGCAACTGTTTGACGAAATGCACCGCATGCGCTTCGTCAAGCTCGAGCACGGCAATATCCGCTGGCAAAACACCATGGGTATCAACCGCCTCAAGCAGTGCTGCTGCCACGCCGCGGGTAAAGTTGCTCCCCGTGCGATTAGTAAAGACGCGGAGGCCTTGGCTTTCCAGTAGGGCTACAACCATCTTGGTAGTGGTTGTCTTACCATTAGTGCCACTTACTACTACACCACACCATGCGGTAGAGCATCAAGCGTACGGGCAAGAAAGTGCCGATCGAGTTTCTCGACGACGAGGCCCTGGCAATGCCGAGCCACCACCGCGCAAACCGAGCTGCGCGCTGCACCCCTTTGCCCACAAGAGTTGTAATACGAATCATGGTGTTTATTATAGCATGAGCATACATACCTGACACGATGAGATTGAGGTGGATTCCAAAACTGTACTTAGTTTGCTATTATATGTCATATGCGTAGTTATGAAGATCTAGCAGATCATAATAAACCTTCTGCTATACGTGAACCTAGTATCCAGAATCGTATCACTAAGGAGTATAAAGAGATTGTTGAAGAAGATGGTGTACGAAAAGTATATATTCCATGGAGTGATGTCCAGTCTGGTGTATATGATCCCGATTTCCACAGCCTAATGATAAAAACAACTTGAGTAGTGCATCAATAAAGAAGCATGATGATGAAGTAGAGGTTTCATATCCATCAAGCCTTGACGTTGTGCGGATGGATGGAGTGTTGGCAACGTGTCGAGCACAGGGTGACTATACTGATTTCACACGTTCGGTTGTCATTGCTGCCCATCAAGTCGCTGATACGATATCAGTGACAGGCAAGATCCCTCAATTAAATTCCATAGAAAATATCCTGATTAAGCGCAATAGCCAGCAATTGGGTAATGCAGAGTTTACCCCACCCTTTTATGCAGAGGGAGTTTGTAGTCGATGCCGACACTGTACAAATACAACAAGAAGAAAGGAATTAACGGCTGAAGAATTAGATCTCCAGCGCGATATCGCTATTAGCGACACAACAAGCCGAGTTGTTGTCCAGATGCTAGAGTCGACTCTGTCTCGAAGAGATATGGATGCCGACAGTGCCTCTGTGATTAAACAGATAATTGAAAGTATAGAAAAGAGATAGGGTTATATGCACAAATATGAAGAACAGATAGTGCACCCTGAGCTTGACAAACCTACAGAGGTAGAAAAAGTACTTACCGTTGATGCTCTCGCTAAAGCATATCGGTCGGCCGCTCGAGTTAAGTCACGCTGGAGAGATAGGTGCATCTGATAGCGGACATGGTGTATTTTTGCATTGGATACTCAAGATAATACGCAGTCATATGCAATTAAACGGTTTGGTAATAGTCAAAAAGCGCAGAGAGAGATTGATCTATTACATGAAGCTGCTAACCGCGGCCTAAAGACTCTCCAGACGGTGCTTGATAAGCCACTAGCGGGGTTTTCTAATGTGAGGGGCGTAGATATTGTAACTCAGCGAATTCCATCGCTTGGTACGATGAACTCCATAGCATGGTCTGAATATTACGCAGGCCAGCCCTCATACGAGGTCAGATATTGTTCCTATTATGGAATCGATTGGCCGATATATCGGGAGTCTACATGCAAATGGGATGCATCATGGCGATATGCGACTGAAGAATATCGCAACTATACCTTTCCGGTGAGTTTGTTGACATTTGATTTTGGAAAACGCTTACTTCCATGCAGACAAAGAAAAGTGCTCTGCAGCAAGTGGATTTTTCAGGATGATTGTATGAAGGATATCACTACAGTAATTGAGTCCTTTGCGCGGAGTGGCTTCGCATGGCCTTATCGAGTGACGAGATTTTCTGGCAGGAGATTCAAGAAAATTTACTACAGCCATATATAGAAGCGAGTGATAGTTTATTCTTGCTTGACGATGACAGACATAAAGCGCTCATGCATTGCATCGATAGATGCAAAAGAATTCGTAATGAGTCAAACAAAGCACATCTGACAATCGATCGACTCGTTGCTCATTTGTAACAAGATATGGATTTGCAGGGGTGCGACATCTGTATATCCTAGGTAGAGTCGCTTTGTGACAATATGAGTAGCACAAATTACGCTAGTGCGCTACAATGCATAGTATGATAGTGGTTGGATTTTTGCGTGGTGGTATGGCGCTGGGTGGTGGCAGCGGATCGCGATAGTGTGGGGGAAGCTGGTGAGTGTATTTGACTATTTTTCGATCGATCTATTGGTGCGAACGTGGTTTGCGCCGTTTTCGACAGAATATCGGCAGGAGCGGTGGATGGGCCGATTGGCGTGCAGATTCGGGCATTTTTGACCGCCTCATCTCGCGGACGATTGGCGGCATCGTGCGGAGCTTTATGATTATTTTTGGCATTGTCGCGCTCGCAGTAACCGCTGCGGCGGGGCTTGTCTTTATTATTGCGTGGGCGCTTGTGCCCGTGTTGCCACTGCTGGGGGCAGGGGCTTGCGATAGTGGGGTGGCTGCCATGGTAGGCGACTTTCATTACGATAGCTTGCGTGCTAAGAAGGCTCGCTTGGGTGTGCAGATGGGCCGCTTCGATCACTGGTGGTGGGCACCATTTGTGCTATTCTTAGCAGGGGCAGGAGCATTGCTGGCGATTGAGCTGCCGCTGGGGTGGTTTATCGCGAGCCTTGCTGTGGTGCCATATGGGCTCCACCGGTGGTATCAGGGGTGAGATTGCGCATTTACCTATCAGTGGTAGCACGGCTGACGGTTTGCTCACTGGTGACGTCCTGGGTCGGTTGCCCGCCGCGCCAACACCACGCGATATTGCATGGGCATTGCGCTCAGTTAATGATGGGCTATTTATGGCATTGCGACTCGGTCTCAGCCCGGCGCTTATGCAGGATCTCGGGTGACGACCCGAGCATTATGCCCGGAGTTTTGGCAATTTGCTGATCGCATCCGTCAGTACAACCAGCTCGAGCAAATCACCGGTAGTGTGCTTATGGTGGCTTTTGTGCGCATGTGCCTGGCTACCAAAAATATCCTGGCGGAGCTCCAGCTGACGACGAAGATCCGATGGCGCTGTGCGGTGGCAGCATCACTGCGTCAATTGGTAGGCGCAGATTCATCAGCCGCGGCGCACTGGTGGGGTGGCACGCGATTGGTCGTTTGGTTATATCCCACTGTTACGCCGCTTCGGGCAGAATATTAGCGAGCAAATTAGTCGTGGCGGCGGGATGTTCTCTGTTGATGTTGCGTCGCACACCAAAGCGATTGATCAGCTCATCGACATCTTTGGTACCCGTGGGCGGCAGAATGCCGTGCTGGTAGGACAGGCTGGCACGGGCAAGACGACCATCATCCACGCCTTTGCCGAGCGGCTCCTCGATGCCTCGGCGCATTTGCCGAGTAGTCCCCAAGTTTCGGCAGGTGTTTATTCTCGACTCATCATCGCTCATCGCTGCAGCGCCAGGCCGAGGCGAGCTCGAGAACCTTGTTATGCGTGTCCTTGGTGAGGCGTATACTGCCAAAAATATCATCATCTGCCTGGATAATGCTCAACTGTTCTTCGAGGAAGGAATTGGCGCGGTGGATCTTACCAATGTGCTGCTACCTATTCTCGAGGCAGGGCGCCTGAGGGTTATTCTGAGCATGGATGAGCAGCGGTTTTTGCAGATTGGCCGGCGCAACCCATCGCTTGCCAATGCGCTCAATCGCATCTCCATAGCACCCACAAGCGAAGCCGAGACACTGCGCGTCTTGCAAGAGCAAGCCGTCATTACCGAGGGGCAGCGCCATGTGGCCATACCGCTATCAGCGCTGCGCGAGGCGTATCGGCTCAGTGCGCGCTATATTCATGACTCTGCCATGCAGGCCGAGCCATCAAGCTGCTCGAGTCGGCCGCGAGCCACCACGATGATGGTATTGTAACAAAGCAATCGAGTGCAGCAAAGCCATCGAGCAGACGATGGATGTGAAGATAAGTGTGGCGAGTACTGCGGATGATCGTGAGCGGCTGCTCAATATGGAGGCGCTCATCCACCAGCGAATGGTCAACCAAACGCGAGCGGTCAGCGTAGTAAGTGACGCCTTGCGCCGAGCACGAGCCGGTGTGCGCAACCAAAAATCGGCCAATCGGCACCTTTCTCTTCCTTGGGCCAACAGGGAGTGGGTAAGACAGAGCTGAGCAAGGCTTTGGCTGATGTATACTTTGGTGGCGAGGGCAAGATTGTCCGGATTGACCTCAACGAGTATGTCCGGCCAGAGGATGTGTCGCGCCTAATTGCTGATGGCGCTGATGACCCAGCCAGCGTAACCGCCCAGGTGATGAAACAGCCCTTTAGCGTGGTGCTGCTGGATGAAATTGAGAAGGCCGCGCCAGAGGTAGTAGCAACCGCTGCTGCAGCTGGATGAGGGATTCTACGCGATATCAAGAACCGCGAGGTAGCTTCCGCGATGCGATTGTTATTGCCACGAGTAACGCTGGGGCCGACCGCATTCGTGAATACATCGAGCATGGCTGCAAGCTTGAGCAATTCGAACAGCAGTTTACTGACGAGCTCATCAACAGTGGTCAGTTCCGCCCTGAATTCCTCAACCGCTTTGACGAAATCGTCCTCTTCCGGCCGTTTACTAAGGAAGAGCTGGTGCAGGTGCTCGACCTCATCCTCGAGGGGGTCAATGCCACACTCGCCCAGCAAAAGGTCTCGGTCGCGTAGAGTATGATGCTAAGCTCTTTCTCGTCGAACGTGGCTATGATCCACGGCTTGGTGCTCGCCCAATGCGCCGCGTGGTGCAAAAAGCGGTGGAGAACACTGTGGCGCTCCAGATGCTTAGCGGTAGTGTGACACCTGGCAGCACTATTACTGTCACGCTTGAGCAAGCTCGCCAAGCTTTCCAGACCGATGGCGCACCAGAGGTTGTAACAGCAGATGAAAATCATCCCACCAGAGTATAAGCGGTAAGAGTGCGGTACTTTTGAGTAATTAGCTTTAGCTCTACAAAGAAAATGATATTGAGAAAAGTGCCCATTCTATTACGGGTCGCACATTAGATAAGAAGAACGAAGGTATGAAGGGGTTTCAGTAGGCTTGAAAGCGCATATTTTCTACCCTTGAAAGAATCTAAGAGCGAGAAATAACACCTCTTACCTCTTTTGTGACATATGTTTCTGGGCGGTATAGGCCAAAGCCGCGTGATTATTGGCCTGTGGTTTGGTTGCATAAATCCTGGGCGGAAGTTTGGCTTCATAGCTGAGCTTGCTATAGGCTGGTTGTGATTGTCGCGGCGAGTGTACTGTGTTATCGCGCCGACGGGCGTAGGTGGCGGTACCCGGCCGCGATCCCTGATGGGTCGCGTGGGGCTCACCGCAAGCACCTCGGAGGCGCTCGTTGTTCATATAAGGTGCTTCGTCATCAATGCGGCTACTATCGGCCGCAATTGGTCGGCAGCCCATCATAGTGTGTGAGCTTTGGTAGCGCAGGTGGTTGGTGCGGCGCTCTTGGATAGATTGATGCTGACGCTGGTCGACGCGTAGTGACGACGTCTTAGCGCCATTGACGATGGTGCGGGTATTGCGCATAACGCCATTGGTGTGTGTGCTTGATCCGCGCAAGCGATGGAGTCCTCGGGTCATACCTTTATTATACACAAGTGGTATAATGGATAGCGCATGCGGGTGTCGTACAGCGGCTAGTATACAAGTTTTCCAAACTTGGGATCGGAGTTCGATTCTCCGCACCCGCACCATTTCGGAACAAAATTGGAAACGGTCGCCCTGTAGGGTGGCTTTTTCTAGACTTTGGCGGAGCCAAAGCTCGAACCTATTTCGAGCGTAAAAGCTGAACCTGTGCAGGCTCGGCTGCTGGTCAAGCAGACCCGCATCGAATTGCTGAGTCTATACTACCTTGGTATCTTATGCGGGCTGTTACATACCTGGAGGATAATAGTAACGCAGATGAAGCTACCGACGAAGTACAGCAACAATTTACGTTAGCCATGAGACAATGGAACCATGAAGCTTCTCATCACTAGGCATGGCCCAAGCTGATAGTAATGCCTGCGGCATTACCATGGGTCAACGCGATAGCAAGCTGACTGTTCTTGGCGTTCGGCAGGCGGAGCGTAGAGGCTCTAAAAATTAGAAGCTATCTCAGAAAATTGATCGTGTCTATACATCTGATCTTGGAAGGTCTGTGCAGACTGCGCAGATCATCTCGGACATACTTGGTCTACAGAAGGCTACTTCGACGAGGATCTACGAGAAATTAGTTTTGGAAAAATACGAGGGTTGCCCCTACGATGCCATTCCCGCATATAGAGGGTGGTTATATGAAAGTGCGATTTCTGATGGAGAATCAAACGAGATAATGGCCACACGAGTTATCAATGCAGTAAATCGTATATACGAAGCCGGCAGGACGCATGCGTATTAATCGTAACGCACTCGGGTCCGATCACTGTAATTCTCGCGAGCTATTATGGTAGGGACTTACAGGCGATGTTAGATGACAAGATTGGGAACGAAGAGATAGTTGAGCTGCAAGTTGATAGAAAATTAGCCAATCCTATGTGGCAACAAGGAGTAAAACAAGATGGAAAAAGGCGCATATCGCAGAATTTGAATATGATAAGCTACGAGATAGAGCGAGCCTTATTCTTCCTGTCGAGATGCTTTGCAAGACTCTGGACATAACACCAAACCAGTATTGCTTCATTCGATTCAAGTTGCACAGATGCTCTGGGAGAGAGGTTTCCCGCAAGATGTCGTGATTGCTGCGGTTCTTCATGATGTTGTTGAAGATACAGATATTACTATCGACGATGTCGGGCAAAAGCTTTGGACATCAGGGTTGCAGTGTATGTCGATGCTCTCACAGTTTCAGATACTCAAGACACCATGCAGTCTTTTTGCTCGCACGGCTGAGCTTGGTAGCGAGGCCCTATCAATCCGCGCAGCAGACCTCATTCAGAATAGTTACTACTATCACTTGGCTTCGACTGATATGCAAAAGCGACTCCGTGATAAGTTTGTATATTTTATGGAGCTATCTGGTGAGCTACTGGATGAAGCTCTAGTAAGTGAACTTAGCAAAGCTTATAGGCGGAATGTTGAAACTATTTGATCTAGAGCTTTCTGTGAAATACGGTTTATAAGGCTAGCTTTGGGTCGAGGGCTGAGCCTGCACGGGTTCAGCTTTTACGTTCGAAATAGGTTCGAGCTTTGGTGTATATTGCCACCACAGATGCAAAAAATACGCATTGCTCCACCAAGGGAGCGATGTTTTTGTTGAGAGCATAGCGCGCCAGGCTGGATGAGAAGAGGTTTATCTTCTTCTCTAGTTTGGCGTGGCCTTCATAGGGTGGGGTTTTATCATAATCAAATTAGATCGGCTAGAGAAGAAAGGAGCGGGCACGATACTGTTGACATATATGCAACATTGTGCTACCATCGAACGGATGTCACAAAAAAATAGAACAAAACACGGCAAAGACTATAACAAAAGTGCTGAGAAGCGCTGGTTTGATCGAATTGTAGCGGCGCCTCTGCTGATTGGTATGGGCTCTGCGGCTCTCATCGCGGCTGCGGCAATGCATAAGGAGCTTGGCGATGGCCCAACGCTCTTCATTCAGGAGCGGTATGGGAGTGACCTTGATGACCTCGTCAAGGTGCCAAAGCTGCGGACGTTGCGTGGTGCGGTGCGCAACACCGCCTCGGCCAATGGCTACAACCACAGTGGTGCTGGGCCAATTGGTAAGCTTGTGCGCAAAGCACATGTAGACGAAGCACCGCAGCTATTGCAAGTATTGCGTGGCAAGATGGCAATCGTGGGGCCAAGGCCACTAGCCACAGGCGAAGTGTATAATGACATTCTTGCTAACCCCGATATCCCTGAAGGCCTCAAACAGCAGTGGATTGAGGCGCGCAAGACGGCTCGCCCAGGCATTATGGCACCTTATAGCAAAGAACAGCATGAGCCTGGCTACGAGCTAGATACAATTCATATGATGGAGCAGGATGTTGTATACGCTGAGACAGCCTCGCTAAAGAAGGATGCTAAAGTAGTTGCTGCAACGCTCGGTATGGTGGCAACAGACCTTGTACAAAAAGCTTATGCCGCGGTCTGCCCGTGAGTGGCTACAGGTGAAGACAGGCTTGGCGCCAGCAGGCCAAGAGCGTGCGGAGAGTGATGTCGTGGTGGCGCTGCAGCAAGCGCATACTCAGCCTACACGGCGCGCTGCGTAACATGAACCCAAAAGCCTTCACTTTCTCTGGCAGAATAGGCTATTTTTGCTCACTATTCTACCTGGAAAAGCAATGAGTGTATTGTTCTGGTATATATAGTAAGTATTTTGGAGATGTTTTGCTTATGTCACCCATAAAGTCCTCCATTTTCTCAAAGTAGTGGTTTCTAAGATGGCGGCAGAGCAATGACCGCAGCAGATGCGTATGCTCTATGTATTAGAGTGATGGAAGGGGAGGAACGCGCATCATACCGCTGAGCCCTTGTGATACAATAGAGAGAGATTTTTGCGAGAGGGAGCTTTTCTCCTTGCGCGAAACACGATTATTTCAATGTAAAACACCCCAAGGGGTATAGGGAACGCAATCATACTATGCCAGCACCATTCTCATTTACCATTACTCACCGCATGCCGCAAACGTTGGCACGGACAGGTGTGATTCACACCCCGCATGGCGATATCAAGACGCCAGCCTTCATTGTCGTGGGCACAAAGGCAAACGTGAAGGCAATGGTGCCCGAGATGGTAGCTAGCGTGGGCGCACAGGCTGTCTTGGCTAATGCCTATCACCTCTATCTGCAGCCAGGGCATGAGCTAATAGAGAAGGCCGGATACTTGGGCAAGTTTATGCACTGGAGCGGTCCGACCTTTACCGACAGTGGCGGTTTCCAGGTGCTGAGCCTGGGCTCGGGCTTTGAAGGTATTGGCGATGAGTACTGATGTGGATGAAGAGATTGCGATTGCTAAGAAGTCGAGTCGGCACGCCTGGGTGGATGATAATGGTGTGATGTTTAAGTCGCACCTCGATGGCTCATTACATAAGTTTACGCCAGAGCTGTCGATGCAAATCCAGGCAGGGATTGGGGCGGATATTACTTTTTGCTTTTGATGAGCTGACGTCGCTGATTGACCCGTATGAATACCAAGTGGAGGCACTGGCGCGTACCCATCGTGGGCGGAGCGCAGCCTAGCAGAAGGTTAAGCGTCTTCGGGCTGCTCGGCCAGATAAGCCGTATCAAGCGCTCTTTGGTGTCTTGCAAGGGGCGAGTTATGAGGACCTGCGTAAGCAAACCGCAGCACGCCTTGGCGCAATGGATTTTGATGGCTATGGTATTGGTGGGGCGCTAGAGAAAGAAACGATGGCTCAGACTATCCAGTGGGTGAACGAGATCTTGCTCGAGAGCCGCCCGCGGCATTTGCTTGGCATATCGGAGCCAGATGATATCTTTGCGGCGATTGAGCAGGGTATTGATACCTTCGATTGCGTAAGCCCAACCCGCGTAGCGCACATGGTGCGGCTTATACACCGCATGGGCGGGTGAATATGCGTGGGACGAAATATCGCGAGCTGTTTGCGCCTATTATGGCGGAGTGCGATTGCTACACCTGCCAGCACTACACTGCGGCATACATTTGTCACCTGCTCCGGGCCAAGGAGAGCTTGGCGGGGACGTTGCTATCGATCCACAACGAGCGCTTTATCATCAAGCTTGTCGACGACATTCGCCACAGCCTCGAGGATAGCACATTCTACGCCTTTCGGGATCATTTTTGGCGCAGTATTATCGTCGGTAGCGACTGACGAGCTCTATAGTATGCATTTTACATAACAACTAGGGAAAAAGAGTTTGCATAGTCAACCTTCTCTCCGTCATCAGCGCCTTTCTCGCCACCGTTTCTTTAAAAATGCTAAAAGGGTCTTAGTATTTTTCCTAAAACACTAGGCTCTTCAATGATCATGCTGCAATAATCACTACGGGCAACTTTTTGTTCTACCAGGATGGAAGCACTTTCGTCCTTCATATTCTGAGAGAGATACAAATCTATTGCAGCGAACAACTCGCCCGCTAGACACGCAAACGAAATGGCGTGAAGTTGGTGGTGGTGTCGTAGGTGTCGACGGATTCGCGCCGCTTAAGTATGGCGATGACGCGATAGGTAAGTGGCAAGCAGACGACCTCAACGGCAAGCTTGAAGCCAAGCCCAACGGCGATATAGTTGAGCAATGCCCCCGTGAGCTGCCCGCCAAAAGCAACGACGCAGAATATAACGGTATCAAACAAGCTCCCACTACTGTCGACCCGAAGCAGGCGCAGCCATAGCTGCCGACCCTTCATAGCAAACCTTGAGCTTAGCAACGATGTATGAATTAAGGAAGCTCCCTGTCAGGGAAGGCAAGCAAACGCCACGACGATCTGCGGAAGAAGCCCAGCACTGCCTCGTAAGCAGCTTGGTCGTGGTACTCTGCCGCCGCGACAGATAGCGCACTAGTGTAAAGCAGCCAATCGCTAGCAGCATGACCCCAAAAGGCCGTCCAAATAGCGCGGCGTGCCCGGCGATAGCCATAGACCTCTGTCATGACATCATCAAAGATATATACGAGCGGGAAGAGTACTGCCCCACCATCAAGGATAAGTGGGCCGAGTGCCACCAGCTTGGTGGCGGCAATGTTGGAGATGAGTAGCGCCGCAACATATACTGCGAGAATAACGCTAAAGTATCGATAATTTTCGTTCGTGTGTTTCATGCTTCGTTTATCATACCACACCTGCCAAGAAACCTGCTATAATAAACCCATGCCCCTGATAGCTCAGCTGGATAGAGCAGAGGACTTCTAAGCCCTAAGGCCGTAGGTTCGAATCCTACTCGGGGCGCCATTTTTATCGTTATACCCCATCTCGATGGGGTTGTTTTTATACATACAAAATGCATTTACATGCTGCGCGAAGCCATGCTATAGTACAACGAGTTTATGCAAGATGTGACCAACCACGACCTCCTCAAGCGCAACATTATCAAATATTCGTGGTTTCGGATTTTTACCAAGCGTGTCTATTTGCCGCTCATTACGGTGCAGCTGGTGAATGTTGGTAAAGTGAGCTTGGATGAGCTAGCACTGATGGTCGTCATCTCGTCTATCGTCCAGGCGGCGCTGCAGATGCCGGCGGGTTATGTGGCCGATAAGTTTGGCAACCGGCGAGCGATTATCCTTGGTGCGAGCATCGCTGTGGTGTCGCCACTGTTGTATGCCGTATGGCCGAGCTTCTGGGGTGGGCTGATTGCCTCAGTTTTGTTCTTTGCGGCTATGCATTTCAGTCTGGTGCGGTCGAGGCCTTTGCACGATTCTCGACGGCATTGGGGCGAGCCCGCGACTATACTCAAGGTGATGGGTCGCGCCCAGACGTATGGGTTAATTGGCAATACCGTGCTTATCATTGTGGTGCCACTCACGTACCGCATTCATCATACACTCCCATTTTTGATTGGCTTTTTGTCGCTTGCTGTGACAGTGTGGTTGGCGCTGAGCTTTGCTCATCCACCACGCCGCACGACTGCACAAGCTCAGCGGCCACGGCAGGACTGCTCGCGCAATCATTACCGCGAAGAATCTCGCTCTCTTCATCTTCGCTGGTTTCTTGCCGGTGTGTCCAATAAGGGGCTAGAATATCGCGAGCTCCTCTTCCAGCACGTTGGTATTGCAGTAGAGTGGTTTGGGGTGATTGCGGCGGTGGGAAGCCTGGGTGGAGCGTTACTGGGCTGGTATGTACATTGGTTTGACCGCCCTGCGTCCACTGGCATTCTATTGGGTGGATGCGTGGATTATGGCGCTGTGTATTGTCTTGATGGGTGTGACGCCAAGTCCGGTTATCGCCGTCATCGCTGTTGTGTTGTCACTGCATACACACGGGTGCGACCGATTGTTTTGCAGTCGAAGATTCTCAGCGAGCTGCAGCATACGTATAAAGCAACGCTCCTCTCCGCGCTGAATATGTTTACGCTGCTGGGTGATGTCGTGGCGATTAGCTTGCTCACCCAGATGGTCAATCAGCATGGCTATAGTTCGGGGCATGTGTGGTTTGGCGGGGCGGTTGGGGTGATTGCGGCATGGCCCATGGCTGGTGATGTGCGTTGAGGTACTGTGGCGTCGCAAGAAAGCGCGCTAAATTAATTAACTTTAGATTTGGTCTGGCCTTTTTGTCATGATCATCCGCTCAACGAAGTGTGGTGATGGCTATTATTACAGATAGGAAGGCTTGCTATACAAGCGGTGAAGCCCAGAGAAAAGAAGCAATTGACCTAGCAATGTTCAGATATGAGAGCGGTGTAAGCCAGTAAATCCGTGAGATTGAGAATGAATGGGCATAGGCAATAGACAAAACCACGCTATCTCTGCTACAATACAGCATGTCAGCAGCGCAGTAGATTTGCTGTGCGATTGTCTGGTGGATATAGCTCAGTTTAGTTAGAAGCGCTGGTTTGTGGCACCGGAGGCCGTGAGTTCAAGTCTCATTATCCACCCCAAGATAAATTCCCGGATGATTCCGGGGTTTATTTTGGTTTAATACCGCTTTGCTACCACTGTAATGGTGGTGATTTTTGTTATGAGAAAAAGCGGGATGTATAGCTGTTTTTCTGCGCTCGATCATTATCTTTATCTTTTGCCGCTTTGTCTTATAGAGGAAGCTTGCCGCCAGACTCGATAGGCTATTAGCTTAGCGTGAAGAGGTTGGTGTTTGGCAATTATCACCTCATTCTGCTCAGTGTAACCTCACTTGGTTATCACCAGAGATCAAAGCGTATGCCTGACGTGTCTGTTTTGTGTGCACTCTTGCTTTTTGCACTCATTTTCTCGTGCTATGCGAGGTAACAATTGATTATTACAACTTATCGGACGAAGCGCTGGCGGACGGGGCTGATGCTGAGAAAGGAGACCTCTAAGACTTAGGCTCTAGGTATGCACAAAGTCTGCGCACAATGCGACATACTAGCAAGAGAGAGCCTCTCGTTGTGAGAGGCTCACTATTGGCGTCGCAAAGCAATCTGCAAGCTAAGGAGCGGCTAATACTCCCACGTTGTCTCGATATCCGCCCCGAGGGTGTTGAGCCGGTTGGCAAAGTCTTCGTAGCCTCGGTTGATATTGTACACATCACGCAGAATGGAGCGCCCGGGGGCTGCCAGCATCGCGAGCATCACGACGACGCTAGGGCGCAAGGCTGGTGGTGCAACGACATCGGCAGGCTTCCAGCGGGTAGGGCCGCTGATGTAAACGCGGTGCGGGTCGACCATCTCCACCTGTGCGCCAAGGCGAGTGAGGTCAGTAAAGTAAATGGCGCGGTTATCGTAGCTCCAGTCGTGCACTAGGGTGCGGCCCGTTGCCACTGTGGCGATGAGACCAAGGAAGGGGAGGTTATCCATATTGATGCCAGGAAGGGCATACTGTGGAGCTTATCTTGTGGGGCGGTGAGGGTCGACTTGTGCAGGCTGATATCGACCAAAGCGAGTCTGGCCATTGCGCGCTGGGTACTCGCTGGAGAGACTTATATTGTAAGCCCATACCGTGCAGCACGGCTAGCTCGAGCTCGAGGAATTCGATTGGTGCTCGGCGGATGGTGATAGCAGGGTCCGTCACTACACCCGCTGCGATAAAGCTCATTGCTTCGATAGGGGTCTTCGCTCGGACAATATTCGACTGTTTGGTTGATCTCGCTGACGCGCCATGGATGGTGAGGTTGTTGTGCCGATGCCGTCGATCTGCACCCCAAGCTTTTGCAAGAAGAAACAGAGGTCTTGCACCATGTGGTTGGGGCTGGCGTTGCGAATCGTCACAACGCCTGGGTGGAGAAGCTGCCGCCATAATGACATTCTCAGTGACGGTGTCGCCGCGCTCGGTAAGGACGATAGCATGCTCAACCATGTGCGGGTTGGCTGTTGCTGGTAGTAATCGGTCGTTGCCTCGACAGTGAGGCCAAAGGGTGCGAGGCCCGCCATGTGTATCTACCGTCCGTGTGCCAAGGTTGCACCCACCTGCAAAATGGGATTTGGAATGACTCATATTGATGGAGCAATGGCCCCAGGAACATAATAATACTGCGGGTGCGCTTGGCTGCGGCGATATCCATCTCGTCTAGATGGAGAGTGCGTGGCGGGGTGATCTCGAGGTCATTGTGCTCAAGCCAGCGGCGGCTCGCCATGCTTTCTAACACCTCGATGATGCGATTAACTTCCTCGATCGGGCCACTCGGCGTAGTGTTGTCTTGCCTTTGTTAAGGAGGCTGGCGCAGAGCAGGCGACAGCAGCATTTTTGCTCGTCTTTACCTCAACTCGCCATGGGCGAGCCACCACCATTAATGACGAAGTTTGTTTTTACCAGCTTTGTTGATGCGGACAATCTCGCTACTCAGCACTTCGCCAATGCGAGCGATCATTTCTAGGCTGATGTTTTTGGCCACCCTTTTCGATGCGGTTGATGGCCGACTGGCTCGTGCCAAGTGCTGCAGCAAAGCTCGGCTTGCGTCATACCGCGCGCGCTTGGCGGGTTTCTTGGATGAGTGTTCCGATATTACGGAGATATTTTTGCTGTTCCCATGCTTGTACGATATATCATCGGTGATATATTGTCAAACACAAGCATCTCGTGTTCGAGGAGAAATGCGGAAGTTAGGCTGCGAAGTTTCTCTAATAACCCCATCAGCTCCTTTCTGCTATTTTAACTAGCCGTGCGCAAGGCCTATATTTACTGCACGAGCAAGTGCCTAGTCTTCGCATTAGAGACTTATACCAAAGAGACGCGACAGCACGTCAATACTACTGGAGAAAAAGAGCTATCGCAGAGCTCAAGACGCACGTAGTCAGGGTACCGCAACTCCCCACATTGGTGGCTAGTGCTACTACACGCCAGTCTGATGAAAAGTGCATAGCGAATCCTAAGATATAACCAACAAACAAGGAGTATTACCATGCACGAAACAACTATGCTACCATATCACCCGTGAGCAGCAACGCCAACGCGAAGGCTTGGAGCTCATCCCCTAGCGAGAATTATGTCTCTGGTGATGTACTACGGGCGCTTGGGGTGTCTTTACTAATAAATATGGCGAGGGTTACCCGGGCCGGCGCTGTATGGGGGCAACAGTATACCGACCAAGTGAGCAGCTGGCAATCGACCGTGCCAAGCAGCTCTTCCGGGCTGACCATGCCAATGTTCAGCCACATGGTAACGCTCAGGCGAATGAAGCAGTGTATTTTTGCATGGTGCGAGCCAGGTGATACTATTCTCGCGATGGATCTGGGTCATAGGTGGCCACCCTGACGCATGGTGCGCCGTGACACATAGTGCTCGTGAGTATATTTCGTCCGCTACAAGATGAAGGATGTAGCGACGGGTGAGATTGACTACGATGAGCTACATCGGATGGCGCAAGAACATCAGCCGAAGATCATCCTGGCGGGCTTTAGTGCCTATCCGCGCCAGCTGGTTTTGCACGCTTTGCGGCGATTGGCCACGAGGTTGGTGCTTTGCTCATGGCCGATATGGCGCATGTCGCGGGGAATTGATTGCTGGTGGGGTAGCGGAGAATCCCTCGATTATGGCTTTCATGTTATGACGACAACGACGCACAGAGACGCTGCGTGGGCCGCGTGGTGGGCTGATCGTTAGTAAAGGGGTGGTGAGCAACCCACTCAAGCCGTCCAGCCAAAACACTCGAGAATATTCCGACGCTGATTGATCGGGCGGTCTTTCCTGGTATCCAAGGTGGGCCACATATCGCATACGATTGCTGCCAGGCGGTGGCGCTTTGGCGAGGCGCTCAGCCAGCCTTTCGTGCCTATGCTCAACAGGTGGTGGCTAATGCCGCTGCTTTGGCACAGGAGTTGCAGCAGCGCGACTTCGTGCTCGTGACGGGTGGCACAAGCAACCACACTATCTTGGCTGATGTCCCGCGAGCTTTGGGATTGATGGCAAGACGGCGGAGATTGCGATGGATAAGATCGGCCTGACGCTCAACGCCATATGCCATCCCTGATGACCCACTGCCGCCATTTCGCCCTAGTGGCATTCGCCTCAGTACGCCAGCGGCAACGACGCGCGGCCTAGAGCCGCAGCATATGCAGATTGCTGGTGGATGCAGCAAGCCATCGACCACCGCGATAATGAGGTGGGAGCTGGCTAAGCTCCCGCACTGATGTTGCACACTTCTTGGCGGTTTCCCAGTGCCGACGGAATAGACAAAAAGTCAGAGGTTTGTCGCTGTCATTGATAATTGTGTCTCGCTGGCGCAGTAATAGCATTCGCATATCTAAAACACCCGCCAGAGAGCGGGTGTATTGATTGGGAGGATAAGTTTAGCAGCTGCCTCGGACGATATCCTCGGTTTTGTCGCCTTCTTGTAGGTGATTTTCCACCCTTACCGCTACCACACTGGGTATACAAGACAGGAGTGTCGTTGTTTGGTGTACCAGATGTGATGATCTTCTTCTTGAGGTCTGGATCGATCTTGGCCTCAGTCACCTTCTCATCGACAAGGTTACCGCTAACTCTGTGCGGCTGTTGGGTATTCACCCTTCTGGCTGTTCCATGCCTCTACCTGGTCGAGGCTGCGATGCAGCGCCGGCGGCTGCTGCTGAGTCGCGAGCGCGTTGCTGATGACCGTTGTACGCGACGATGGTAATAGCCGCCAGGATGGCGATGATCACAATCACGATGAGAAGCTCGACAATTGTGAAACCGCGCAGGTTACGTTGAGTTTTGCTGTCACGCAGAGTTACCCCTCCTGTTACTGATTATATTACGATCATACTACGAACATTCATTAAACACAAGCACTGTTTGAGCACAGATGTATGAGAATATTTTTCAGAGATAGCGTGCGCGCTAGTATAAGCTAAATTGTGCTATAATGGCGCGCAGGACAGTAGGAATACCTAAGTTACACACTGCCCATTGTTTTCTTGATTCAGCTAATTATTAATTCGCTGAGCCTGCATTGACGGGCGTGAATGGTCTGGCCAGTGCTGGGGGCGGCAATATCCACTGTGGCAGAGACGACGGTGGTGCTATCATTCGGCGTAGTGCTGGCCGCTTGATTAAAAACCCGTTGCGCTGCCAAAGCGAACACTTGATACATTATTCGCGACGCTGTATCGAGCGCTTTGCAAGGGCCACCAGTGTAGTTGCAAGTGCTTTGCTGCCAGGGCTGGCCACACATCGTGTTGTTGCTGGGTTGGTAGCATTGAATTCTGTATTGGCTTGGCACGATAGTTCGCCGCCAAAGGGTAGTACCTTGCCACAAAGCAGACAACCTTGACGGTAAGTGGGTTATTTGTGCGGTAGAGCTGGCAGCTGAGGTCACTTGAGTGCGGCAGGGGGTTGGCTGCTGTGAGGATAGATGAGTTCACGCTGGGTGTCGGAGGATTGCAGGTCGGTGGCGTATTGGGTAAGGATCAAGACGTTATCGCCCGCGAAGTGCTGCGCCCAGTTGGCTGCGACGGCTTTGCTCTCGACCTTTGTCGCTGGGCGGACGTCCTGCTCGATCTGGTCAAGCGCATCTTCCATAGCATACGCAGTGCACCACGCTGGTTAGAGATGACGATGGAGCGCCAGCAACCCCACCAGGGCAGCAACCAACACCAACCACTACCACGATAATCAGAATCACCACCAGCATTTCCACCACAGTAAAGCCACGCTGTTGGTGCCGCGCAGGGCTAGATACGGCGGATGAGCTGCTGCGTCACGCTCGCGTATATTAGTGTGGCTGCTGAGAATCGCATGGCGAACCTCCGATTAGCTGGGGAGCCTTGCCCATAGCGCACCAGGACCGACACACGGCTTGATCTGTGGTGCGGTGGTGCTATAAGGGCAATCAACAACAATAGTAGCACTAACAGGCTGAGGTGAAGCCATCAGGTATCCAGTGAGTGGTCAGTCGTGAGATTGCGATTAGCCGCGCGGTTTGTGCACGGCGTTGGTGTGCCATCGCCAACTTCGCGGCGGAGCAGCTCATACCCGACAATACTCGCCTTGGCATCACGATTGGCCTCCGTTGCGCTCTGGATCGTCACAATATACAGCTGATAGAGGCGTCCCAACAAAGAGCACGCCCAGCACCATCGTCACCAACATCTCTACTAAGGTAAAGCCAGCATCTGGACTATGCTTCATTGGTGGTTGCTCGTGATGGTTATCGTTACTGTTGGTGCGCGCTCTAGCCGGTAGTAGAGGAAGAAACGGCTACACTCTTGACTGGTGGTGACGCAGAGCGAACCATCGCGGGTGCGCGGCTCGTAGACGAAGCGATCGACTGTGGCGCTATCTTTGCTAATGCCATTGCTTGGCGACTGGACGAAGAGCGCTTGCTGGCCACTGCGTGATGGGTGCTTGTAGCTATCCTCAGATAGTCCAGGAGGATATGGCGAATTGCCGTGCCATTAAGCGAGGTCAAAACTGCTCGGCCGACGGATAGCGGTGCCCCTGCTCACCGGACGTGCCAGTCGCATCCCCGTTGTAGAAAGACTCAAGACTGCGTGCTACTGTCTCAACAGTGGTTGTGCGAGCAGTGTCGCGCGAAGAACGCTGCGTATTATTGAGCGTCACCACCCAGCACCAGCAGTACCAGCATATGCCAGCACAATAATAATTTCTACGATTGCATACACGCGTCGTACCCTCATGCGAATTAGCATAGAGGGTTTGAGTAAAAGTGCAAGAGGGTGAAGTCGAATCGGTGATTGGCTTGCTTTGCCCTCGACTGCATCCCGCATGAGCTACCGAATAAAGGGCAATAAGAAAAGAATTCTCTAGTAGAAAATGAGACTTGTGCTCGTCCGATAGGAGGAAGTACAAAGCGGCAGAGAACAAAACAAAAGTAGTGAGATGCAAATACTCAAGAACATATAGTCACTACTTTCTTGACTATATATGTATCGCAAAATTATTGATGAACAAGGGTAAAAGACAAAGATATCTACAGGTACTGTATGTTATTTGACTCCGTCACGCCGCTGGCATTTCGAGCGGTTCTTGCACAATGGTGATGCCGAATCTTCACTGAGCGAATAATCTCTCGCGAGCGGCAGCAAGATCGCTTGGTAGCTGGTGTGGATTGATTGATGAGCACGACTGCATTCTATATCGTGTACTTTCATGCCGTGAGAACGCTGCCTCTGAGTCCCGCTTGCTCAATGAGCCAGCCGGTATGGCACTTTAACGCGCCCATCGGCGGGGCATGGTGTGGCACCGTGGGGTAGTGCTGCTGGAGCTGGGCGAATGCCTCGCTGGAAATAATCGCGTTTTTGAAGAACGAGCCAGTATTGGGGAGCCGCGGGTCGGGCAGCTTATTGGCGCGGATCGTCATGACAGCCTGGCGAATGTCCTGCAGGGGTAGGCTCTGCTATAGTGTGGGAGGTGAGATAATCTTGAACAGCTGGTAGAAGGGTGGCTGTGGTAAACTCTTGCGCAGGCGGAGCGTTATGCTTGTGATGATATATCGCCCCATCTGCGGCCCCGGAAAATGCTGTGCTCAGGTACGAAAACTCTGCAGTCGGCAGCGCTCAGCACCCCAAACCCGCTCTTGCTGGCGATCCTATGCCTCGAGCGAGACGAGTGTGTCACATCCTCCTGCCCATATGCACCAACATTCTGCACTGGCGCAGCGCCAGCCTGTACCTGACAGCCGATAGCGCCTCAATGCCACTCAGGCCACTAGCTACTGTCTTGGCCACGACATCATCAAGAATTTCTCCTGCACCAACGGTAATCGTTGTCGACGCATCATCCTCAGCAATGACCGAAGCGGGATGCGGTTGCGCGCCACAATGCCGCAGCAAAAGCCGCTGTCTTGAGCTAAAGTGTTACTCCGCCGCCAAGGACGAAGAGTTCAGTCTGCTGCTGGCGGGCCATCGTGCACACCGCCACGACATCATCGTTGGTATAGAGGTCGACCATAGTATGGACGTTGCCGCCAAGCTGCATCGTCAAATATGGTTTGAGTGAAACGTCAGTACGAATATCCATAGGTATAATATATCACCCATGATATATATCTGCAAGCCGATCCAGCCTGAATCCTGTATAATACGACGACGCCGCGAGGTTTAAAGCATATTGCAGCGATGATACTACCGAAGCCGGTAGATTGAGGTATTTATAAGGAGTATATCCAAGAGCAGGGCTAGCCCTTATAATATAAACGAACAAAAGACTGCGTACCGATAAAAGTAACACGAGAGAGCGATGAGGGCAAATTCGGCTGGAGCCACAGAGGGTCAGCAATGGCTACTTCTTGCTGAACTCGGCGTTGCCCTGCGCTGCCTGGATAACATGGTCGATCATCACGGCGATGGTGAGAGGGCCGACGCCGCTTTTCTGCGGGGTGAGAGTGACATCACTGCGCTCAGCGCAAGCTTGGGTCGACATCGCCAGCGATAACACCACCTTCGCTCGCTGTGCCAGCATCAGCTACCACTGCACCTGTTTTGACCATATCTGCTGTGATGAGATGGGGCTGGCCAGTGGCGGTGACGACGACGTCGCTTGTGGCGACGAACTCTCTGTAGTATTGGGTGTTTGACGGTCACACACCGTTACAGCCAAGCCGCGGTCGCGCCACAGCCGCTTTCCAGTGGTGCGCCTACTAACCGCCCTCGCCCGATGATGGCGAGCTGCTTGTCGTTGAGGCTAATGTGCAGCCTGCCAGTAGCCAATCGATTGCTTGCGCCGTTGCTGGTGTATAGGTAGCGTGCAGGGCCCCTCAAGCCATCGACATCCTTGGCAGGAGAAATGCGCTGAACGATGGCGTCTCGTTTGTGATGCGGTCGGGTGAGCGGCAGTTGGACGATGATACCGTGAATGTGTGCCGGTCATTATTTGCTCGGTCGATCGCAGCCGGCATATCTGCCTCGGCAGCGCGCTACCTCTGTCTCAACGAGAATATCGGCGGCGTAGGCTTGCTTGTAGCGCACGTGTAGGCATTGATTGGCCCCTGATGCGTCGAGCGGGGTGATAATGAGCAGCTTGGGGGTGATGCTGTGCGCTTGGCGTAGGTGGCGCACTCGGCGGCTTGGCGCTGCTTGATGAAGCTGGCAAGCTCGCGGCCGTTGAGTGATGAAGTGGGCATAGAGGCGTAATCCTTTCGTGATATGTGGTTAATACTGGTGATAAGTGTCTCTATGGCAAACGGTCCTCTGCGCAATACTCGAGGACTCACATACTATGGAGGGCCGGGAGGGGCTCGAGACCTCGACACCCGCTGCTTAAGAGGTGGTGCTCAACCAGCTGAGCTACTGGCCCACTGTCGCTGCCTAACTACCCGTGCAAAAGCCCTTTTACTATAGCGGATAGCCTGGGAGGTTCCCGTCAAGAGGCGCGGTGAATTAAAAAGCTCTTTTGCTGCGGCGCGTTGCGCTTGCTTGTTTTGCCAAAAACGCATTTGACCATGGGACAAGAGAGTTTAATCGAGAATATGCCATGGCAAACGAATGTTCCACAGCACAACCAACACCACCAGCTGAGACAGCACCGCACACAGCTCCAGCTGCCAGCGCCAGCCGGTCGTGCCAGCTGCCACAGCTGCCACCAGTCGACTACTTCGCCGCGCAACCACTTGGCGGTTGTCGCTCGCAAGTGTTTATGGGGCGAAGTACGGCTTGGCTCGTTGGTATCGTGGCGACGAGCTGGGCAAAGATCCGTTTTTGGATTGCGGTGGGCTGTACGGTAACGGCAGTTGTGCCGTACGTTAATATTGTTTCGATGTTGGGGCTGTCTGTCTTTGTTTGTCTGGGGTACATCGTCGACTTTCTTTGCTTGCCGGGACGAGTACCACAGCAGATGCAAATGGTACGCCATACGTTGCAACAGAGCGCGACAAGACGTGGGCACAGCTTAAGTGCCTACATTGTTGGCCTTGTCTTGGCAGTACCAGTGGCGATCGTTGCTCTCTTGATCTTGCTGGCAGCTGGGGTGGTTGCACTGTGGGACACAACAAACGTCAACTAGGCCTTTGCGCAATCATCGACATGCTATTATCCTCGCTAATAGTGGTTGTAGCAGTAGTGCAACAAAGTACAGCGCTGCGCTAGCTCTTTTTGTATAGTGCGGCCACAAAATTAATAGCAAGATGGTCATATAAAAACCCAGAGTGTACTGGGATATATAACAGGAACAAAAGTTGGCACATCCGGTGAGTCGAACCTGCGACCACTTGGCAGTCTCGAAGCCAGCGTACTCTAATCCACTTCGAGCTGCCGGGTGTGCGTGCTGCACTCTGTTGTACCACCACTGGCATGAGGATGCCAAACTGCCTGCCTGAGAATACACTCTGAGATGTGGTGGGACTGAGGGATTGGATGGTGACTATATAAAAGCTAAGAACGAGGAGCTTAGGATGTATAAAGAATACATACTAGATTGGACACAATTACGTACTGCTGACATGACATAAATCGCAGATTCTCCCTGGCGCGATATGGAACATGCTTCACACGCCACCAAAAGAAGAATTTGCTGATGGCCGCATATTGGAAGATAGAGGAAGTGCCTTCTTCTACTGCAATCTCTATCAGGCTACCGAACCAGTAACCACATCGTTACAAACGAGATACATCTTGAAACTTTAATACGTGAGGTCTCGAGTTGCTCCTCGACCTCCTTGTTGAAATCGCTTACGGCTGGTCAGTTCCATCAGAGAAAGAACGCGGCAATGCTGATCTAGCTGATCGCTGCCGCGATAAGATACTGCGCTATTATGCCAGACCTTTACCGACTTGCCGAGACACAAACTGACCAGCGCGTCCTACAGGGATAGTTGATCTGACGGATGAACTTGAACCCAACAAACAGCAACCGCGAGCAAAATTATTTTCTGTTATCACACAGCATGTGCGTGACCGATGCTTTATTGAGGGCAACAGTGCGCAATTTGCGTCTTGATTAAAACTTGCCTGGTGAGTATTTCACATGTGAAGGTCTGATATAATATAGATATTTCGTCATACGATGATTGTGAATAGCGGAGGGGTTATGAGTATGCATCAGCAGCCAAAATATAAACGAGTATGGCATTATGTGGGTATTGTTATTATTGGGTTGGTTGTGCTGGTGGCTATATCGGATGGTCTACATATCAGAGCTATCAAACTCATCGTATCTATTTGGCTGGAGAGTCTGTCGCTATGTCTGATCTAACTATGCAAATCACGAAAGCAGAATTTCAGCCAGTTAATGTACCGCTTCGATAAAAAGAGTCAATTTACGTTAAATATGGTGGCCTTTAGTACACGAAACTGCGAAACACAGTCAGAATAAAAACTTGGAGCGGGAGAGATGACAAGTATTGGATGGACCGTCGACTACAATGTTTGTGTGAGACGCAATAGCTCACGAGATGCAATCAATACTTATGCGAAAACATAATAATCAGTTCGTTGTTGATTACACTATCACTGCACGAAATACTATCGATACGTCACAGCTTCACATTGCACTGATACCCGATAGTGGGCGCAAGCTTGATGAGCAAGTCGATGCGCTCAATGCTAATCAATTCTTCCCGGGTGGTGCACAATACAAGAATTCAACCATGATGACTATTGAGCTCCTGGGCCAACATATACTCTGAGTATAGCCTACCATATAAACCATATCACGTAAGTAACATAGGCGGTGAGATGCATCAAGGTATCAAACGGAGTAGCTATGCATATACAGACGATGCGGACATCCGAGCATACCAGATATGAAAATAACATATAAGAATGGGCACGCATTATACGAGTAATGCGGTCAGCAAACTATATTATCACCCCACGCTCCGTCAAAGCCTCCTCCACTCGCTTGACGACTTGGCTGGGGTGAGCTCAGCTTGACGATGTGGCTGTGGACGCCGAGGTGCTGGAGTTTTTGGGAGCTTCTTCGTGTGCAGGTTGGTGAGGACGATACTTGGGATATTCTTACCCCATGGTAGGCGCGGATGTGCTCGAGTGTGTCGGCACCATTGAGGTGGGGCATCTGGAGGTCGAGCAGGATGATATCAGGGTGAGTCCGTTGTACGAGCATGATACCAGCTTTGCCATCGCGCCTGCAACTTCCACCGCAAAAGCCAGCCGCTTTCGAACTTCATGCGGTACATTTGGCTGATGGTTTGGTCGTCTTCGATGATGGCAATTTTAACCATTTGCTTTATAATAGCAGGTGTAGCATGAAAGATGGAACAAAATCGCCCAAAATCAAGCACCACATCTATACCAGCCGAGCCACTAATAGCACTGGGTAGCGCGCTGGCCACCGCGACCGACTTTGTGAGGTGGTGGTAGCGGCGGTACGCACAGCGCTAGGGCGGTTGCTCGACCGACCTGGTGCGGGGTGATGGTGACGGTGGATGGAGTACCGCCGCTAATTGACTTGCCAGATGAATGCGCTACTTCTGTTGATACACTCTTGCCACTGTAGTGAAGAAGCGACGACTCGCACAGTGACCGCCATGCTGCTAAGCGCCACGCACTCCGCCGCTACAACATTGCTGTGCAGTGCTGCGGCTGGTGTGGCAGGGTAATCCTGTGGATATGTATCGTGCAGGCCCGCCAGCCGGGCGAAGCCGTATACTACTGCGCAGCGAGCCGCTCTTGCAATGATAGCCCAGCAATGCGCAGTGACGCTGATGGCACAACAGTGCCACAATACCACACAGCAGTTCCAGCAGCAGCTCACCCAAGCGGTAGACCATGCAACGCGTCAACTACGTGCTTCGAACCGTCGCCTGCGTGAGCTTGATGCTGCGAAGGATGAGTTTGTCAGCATGGCGAGCCACCAGCTGCGTGCACCGCTTCACTAGCGTGAAGGGCTATATATCAATGGTGCTGGGGGTGACGTGTGTGAGATTAACGCCACGCAGCGCACCTTCCTTACTGAGGCCTTTACGAGTAGCGAGCGAATGGTGCAACTGATTGGTAACTTCCTTAATGTGTCGCGCATCCGCACTGGCAACTTCACAATCGACTTCCGCCTAGGGCGATGTTGCCGCTGGTGGCACAGAGTATCGAGTCTATCCAGCTCATTGCTGACGCCATCATTGCGGGTGGATTATCAACAGTGTGGGGTTATACCACCTCTGCTAATCGACGAGCGTAAACCCGGCAAGTCATCGTTAATTATATTGATAATGCTATTTACTATTCGCCTGGTGCTGATGTCATTACCGTGCGACTCTACCGCAAGGACGGCTGGGTGGTGTGTACAGTGCAAGACCATGGCATTGGAGTGCCGCAGGGTGAGCAGCGCAAGATCTTTACGAAGTTCTTCCGGGCGCACAATGCCCAGCTGCAGCGACGCTGATGGCACAGGGATTGGGCTATTTTTAGCAAGAAGATCGTGCTGGGGCACCATGGCGAACTGATCTTTCATTCTTGGGAGGGAGAGGGTGGTACCTTTGGTTTCCGCTTGCCCGATCGTCGCCCTCACGCCGCACTAGAATATTTCACCAAACGAAAATCACTCCCCGCGTGGGAAGTGAAAATCGCACATCTCCTGGGCTGGGTAAGATACCCAAGGAGTCCTCCTTTGCTTGGCACCTCTCGCACGGGTGCCAAGTGTGAATTTGCACAGTTATGGCGCAGGCAAACCAGACAAACGCAGTATGGGTTCTCCATCTCATGGCTTGCGATGGCTGTATCGAGTGCTGTTGTATTAGTTGTCTCCCACCATGCAAGTGCATGACACGATCTGTGTAGCATCATGATTATGGCATGTCAAGCCTTTTTACAACATTATCGCTAGACAAGGGCCGATGCTATAGTGACTAAGCGGCTCATCGTCTAGCGGTTAGGATACTGAGGTTCTCATCCCAGCAACCCGGGTTCGATTCCAGTGAGGTCACCACGGTATGATGAGAAGCGCCCTATGTGGCGCTTTTTCTCTCTTACGTAAGCTTGTTGGTGTTGAGCAATAGGAATATGTGCAGTTGCTGTCAAGTGTAAGAGCTCCTATATCGTCGGCAAACAATTTCCAGTCCCCATATTTATATTTTGTGTCACTGGTTCTCCACCTCGATATATCCGAGTCAAAATCAGAACCAAAGATGACAGTGCGAATGGAATGCGTAAGCGCAAACATGTAATGTGACCAGCTCCTCGTAGTGAAAAGAAGCCCTTTTGTCGATGAACCATGTTATTGCAGGTTGTGTTTATAGATACTATTAGAAAGAGCAATAGGATAGAGATATAAATTCCCTTTACTAGATATATATATCCGCACGGCTTATGTTTACTCGTGGGGAGATAGTGAGAAAGATAATAGTTACAACCATCATCGATATTGTAGGGATGTTTCTAATACATAAAGCAACTGAATTTTTAAAATCTTTTGGTTTGCCTTGAGAGTATCGTGTGTTTATATAATTACTAATTGAGGATGAATTTCACGATACGATCTCGCATCGTTATCCACTTCCTGTCTCTATCGAGAATCTTTTCGATTTGTAAGAAATTGATAATTTGTAAATACTGAGGAATATTCCGATTGTGCCGATAGCAGAGATAATGTCTTTTATGAGATTGATGTAATCAAGATTGTTTTATACCAGACTAAAACATCTTCCATACTTGTAGTGTATCACTAATTAACCACAGTTAGTTCAGTATTATGCAGCTTTTAATATCCGCTGTAATCCATAAACGGAGGAGTGCTGCAAGTCGACATCCTTCCAGCTATCCGCCAAATCATGTATAATAAATCATGTCGACAGCCAAAGAAACGGAGGAAATGAAGAAGTATGAGCAAATGGGCATGAACCAAATGAAGATGCTTAATGACTTGCGCAAGGCGCAGAAGGCACTAGCAGAAGGAGATTGTAGAGGTCGAGGCAGGTGATGGTGCAGTGATTGTACAGATCACTCGAGCTGAGATTAAAGGTGTGAATCGACCCAACTAAGGTGAGACCTGGATAACATCCACCAGCTGGAGCACTGGATCGAGATTGCAATCCGCGACGGTATGGCCAAGGCGCAAGAGATTGCTGCCAAGAAAATGCAGCCACTGATGGGTGGGCTTGGCAACCTCGGGTTCTAGCTAGTATGGCAGATATTCTGCCTCAGGCCCTGCAACGGGCAATAGACGAGCTAGGGCACCTACCAGGAGTGGGTGCACGCACGGCAGAAGCTATGCGTATGCTACGGGCCGATGGACGGACAAGCCAGGATTGCCCAGGCATACACACAGCTTCACACCGCTGTTGCGACTCTGCCCCGTCACCTTTGCTCTGATGGATCCCGACCAAGATGTTTCGCCGCTCATAGCAGCCCAGAGCGCAATCGTAAGCAGATTGCTGTGGTGGAGGAGCCACTCGACATCGTAGCGCTGGAGCGCACTGGCCACTACAAGGGGACGTACCACGTGCTGGGCGGCGTTATCTCACCGATTGATGGGGTAGGGCCGGAAACGGTGCATCCCCGAGCTGCTGGAGCGGATTACTTATGACGCAGTAGAGGCGGTGTGCTACCAATGCAAAGGTGTGAAGGCAGAGTCGACCGCGCTCTTCTTGACGGCACATTGCCGAGGCGGGCCTAACGGGCCGGATGACACGCCTAGCAGCGGATATCCCTGTTGGTGTTGACCTTGAATATGCCGACCAACCCTCGGCCACGCGCTCGAGGGGCGGCGCGCGATGTAATGAAGCGACTATTGTGCTGATTCTGCGTGGAACGTCGCTGCTCTTCGGCGGCTTCTTGCTCTATCGACGAAGTCGCAAAGACAGTCGCTGACAGTGCTCCTGAGTATTGAAGATTCTCAACATGCTGGACAAGCGCTCCATGGGCGATGCTGCCTCGCGCGTGGTGGCCTCTGCAAAAAGCGAAATATGTCATGATCATAGCCAACACATTCAAAATAAAGGAGCGAGCGAGTGCGGCGCTTAGGTTGTCGCGCAGCTGTTGCGCGATCCACTGCTTGACTTTCTCACCTTCTCCTAGCTCGTCTTTGAGCAAAAAGCACATAGAAATGGATTTCCTCTATCTCATCTGTTTGGTAGAAATAATAATTCACCATGTCCCAGGCAGCCTCGAGCGACCGCTTGCTCGCCATGCCAGCACAGAGCTTTACAAGATAGTAGTCGTCAAATAACCGTGAAGAAGATCGCTCTGATGGGTGTGGTAATGATGAGCAATGTAAGCATCACGAATCTGCTGGTCGAAGATAAAGCGCCGGTCATTCAAGGAATTAACAGCAGCGTGAGTGTATACCCTTCCGTCAGGCGCAATAACATAAGCAGAGGCGCGGGCTCGGCGTGTGCCGTCTGGATCTTTGCCATGTATGACATACTCGATCGATTTCTGCCTTGATGTAGGGGCTGGATGACATACCGTTCGAGTTGCTGCGCCTTCGCTACGCCATCATCATCGAATTTTGAGAAGGAGCTCGATGATCGTGCCCAGTTCTTGCTGAGCTGATGAAATATATTGACTGACTTCTCGATCTTGCGAGGGTGTTGTTGTCGCAGAGGTTATATCTAAAAGTGCCGATAGGCCATTTCTGAGCAAAGGCTCGCAATCGTGCAAATGCGAGTAAAATCATGAGCATCTTGAGTGCGCAAGTGGAGGGTATCGGCATCGCCGAGAAGGTGATAAAAGGCCAATCGATATCATCGCGCCGCATATCTCTGGCGGCAGATACGAGCATCGAGCGATTCGCGTAGCTCCTGCAATCGGGCTATTCCATCTGGTATATCACCCATTTTGATATACTCATGGTATCGCTGATGAAAGAGCTCCTGTGGCTCGAGATCGGCAGGGATGGTCTGGAGTGACACAGCGCCAGACTCATCGCGCTGGAGCTCAAGAGTGCTCGACCGCATTGCTTGTGTTGCGCTGCTGAATTTGGCATAATGACATCTAGAAACTCCCAGACGTCTTGCTTGATCTCGGGAGCTCGCAGCAAGACCGGGGATATCTTTGCTAATCTTCTGCAGGTCGCGTAGGGAGATCGGTTTGCGAAGCGTCTACACTCGGTTACAGTCTGCTCATTAAAAATAATCTATCAGAGTAGGGATCGCAATTAGACTGGCGTAGAGCAGTGGTGAGTCTAGCAACTATCTTCCATATATTGATATCCCAGAGCATTTCATCACTTCTGCTACTGTCTGCTCGAGCAAAATCCCGATCAAGCAGCTGCTCGCGATACTCTGCAAATGTAGTAGTCGATCATTGCTTTTATCTTGACGTCGATTGGGAGCTGAGCTTGCCTGTGGCCTTTGTTGCTGGTATGCAGTGGTATCATCTGAAGGATTTGTCATGATATATACCATAGCGAGGAAAAGGGAGCTGTCAATTAAAAAGAACCTTTAAATGTCAAGACCTCTGCGTTCTCCGTAGTTTCTCCACCTATCAGCGTATTCGAGCGGCGTGTAGCGCTCTGCCACCAGAACTCGACAGACTCCAAGGCTGACGTAAAAAGGTCACCATCTTTCCAGGATTCATCATTATTAGCATCTCTGGAGGGAGGTTAAAGAATTATTCAAAGTGTGTCGCATCGAAAGGAGAACAATGTGCGGTTATTTTGCTATACCAAAACAATGGCAAAAATCAAAGAAATGGACGAAAAAGCTAACACGTTGGGCGCAGAACAATCGCTGGGGCTGATGCAGGTGCAGCGCTAGTACTTGTGCTGGCGGGTGGTGCGTCTCTCCCGGCAGCGCAGTATGTTAGCACAGTTTGTTAAAGCACCGCAGTACTGCAAATGTAGCACTCACGAGCCAAGATAATACCTACCCACCTGGATGCCAGATACCGTTAAGCGCTGGCAGGGCGAGATTACCAAACAGGCTCGGCAGTATAATATTTCGCCGCAGCTGGCGGCGATTATCATGACGCTAGAATCCGGTGGTTACCCCAAGGCGCACAGTGGTGTGGCGAGTGGTTTGATGCAGGTGACGGATAGCACAGGCAAGGAGAGTTGCCGCTAAATTCCCGTGAGCCGGCGCGCACTGGAATTATGATTTTATTTGATCCAGCAACGAGCATCGCCTTTGGTGCGGCGTATTTGGCATCTGCGTGGACCAGCTAGTGTGTGCCGCCTCGGCAATCTATCCGAAAATGAGTGCGTTGAGCTCGTTGCTGCTGGCTGCAATGGTGGCCGGGTGCAGCGGGCAACTTATACCGTGGGCCGTGGGCTGGAGGCGATCGAGACTCTCAGTTACAGTCGCGATGCCATGAACTCGTGGCGCGAGCGCAAAGTGGCAGTAGCCCCACCCATACACGCTGGTTTGAGCGTGGCGGCAGAAGCTGGTAGAGAAGGCGCAGACGGGCAACCAAGGATCGTTAGTACTGATATAGACTCTGGTATTTGCGTGGTTATTTCTCGCAGATTCATTTCTCTAGGGTTGCCGGTCTATCCTTTCTGCGATGGAGGGGGCGTGACCGTACGATATATCATTCGTGCGGTGTCTATGAAACCTTTTGTTCTTTCGGCTAGCTCTAGAAATTTCGCGCCGAATTTTTGCCGCAAGGTTGCTGTCTCGATCACTCTCGTGCTGTGACTAATCTCGCCTCGCGCTTGGTCTCTGTTCTCGTGGTCTGTCATAGAATCCTCCACACTAGTGCTTCTAAAACTACCGTACCATATTTCTATAATGCTATGCAAATAAGAATGAGACTCCGCCCACTATATTCATCGCGATTCGTCCTTGGCTAACTACGATCCTGTAGCTCGCATACCAAGCCATAAATCCACCGCACCATACCTCGCGCCTGCTGGCAAATTCCTGCTACACTAAGGAGGATGTTTGAGTGATACGCGCGGTCCAACGCGCAGACAAAATGTATTATTATCGAAAAGCCGAAAACCCGATGGCGACAGTGTTGGCAGTAGCCTCGCGCTGGAGGAAATCCTGGGCGATTTGGGCAAGCAGGTGACGCTCTGTGCCCGGTGGCAGTGCCCAAATATTTGCGGCATATCCGCGGCTGGGATCAGCATTACTGATGAGTTCTGACGGCAGTGCTGAGCTGGCGATTATTGTTGATACCCAGTGCAGATATCTTGCTCAGTAAGGTGCTCGAAGCACCGAGTGCCTTCCTCACGACGCACCCAGTGCTCGTGCTGGACCACCACGCGACGGAGAGTACCTAAGCTTTGACCATACACTTATCAATCAAGATGATGGTGGCGACTGGCGAGCCTCATCTACAATCTTGCGCAGCATGCTCAGTGGGCGATCAACCCACAAGCGGCAGAGAATCTCCTCATCGCGATCGCTGAGTGAGCACTGGGTCTCACAACGCAAAACACACAGCCGACTCCATCCAGACCGTCGCAGAGCTGACCCGGCTGGGCGCAAGCAATGCCGCCATTGAGGTACGTCGCCGTGACTTTATGAGCGCCAGAGATCCTTAGCTACATAGGGCGGCGCTTGATCGACGGATCGAGTATATGGCACTAGATGGCCGCCTGGCACTCATCCATATCCCGTGGGAGGAGATCCGGAATATAGCGACCATTATAATCCCCAGTATGCTCGTGCTCAGACGAGATGCGCTCGGTAGAGGGGTAGATGTGGCGATTGCTATCAAGACCTCACCCCGATGGCAAGCTGACTGGCAAGATTCGCAGCAATGCACCAGTAGCGGCAATGATCGCTGGCTACTTTGGTGGTGGTGGCCGTGCCTCATGCAGCGGGTTGGCGGATGTGCAAGACTACCAACTGGCGATGCGTGAGATCGTCGGGAGGCAGCCAGCCGGGCCTTCGTTGAGTATGATGAGAGCGAGGCAGCCCATGGCGATTAAGTTTGCCAATACACTGACCCGTCACCTGATACCTTTGTACCGCTCCAGCCTGGCGAGGTGTCGCTCTACACCTGTGGACCAACGGTGCATAGCTATCTGCATGTTGGCAACTGGGCGGCGTATATCTACTGGGATATCCTGGTGCGCACTGCTTCAGGCGGAAGGCTACGAGGTGGGTGCGATGGAATATCACTGATGTCGGCCACCTGACAGGCTTGATGCTGATGAAGGCGACAAGCTTGAGAGGGTGCGCGCCGCGAGGGTAAGACTGCTTGGCAGATTGCTAAATTCTACGCCGATGACTTCCATCCGCGGGATGAACGCGTTGCACTTAACGCCGCCGAGTCAGCTGGGCCCGTGCCACCGACTATGATTGACGAGCAAATCCAGCTTGCCATGCTCTCAAACGTAAAGTACACCCACCAGACGAGTGATGGGATGTTTGATACCAGTACTTTCCAGCCTGCGCAGACTTTGCGCCGGCTCGATCTGCGAGCCTTGCGGGCGGGGGCACGGATTGGCGCAATGGCGAAAAAGCGCCACGCGAGCGACTTTGCCCTTGGCGAAGTTCTCGCCAACTGGCGTCAAGCGCGACATGGAGTGGCCCACGCCACCGGAGCTGCTCGACCAACCACCGACAGACGGCACCCCAGTGATGGGCTTCCGGGGTGAGCACTTGGAATGCTCGGCGATTGCACTGTCCTTGGCGCGACGCTCGGCATCCACACTGGTGGGATTGATCATATCCCCCGTCCACCACAGCAACGAGATTGCTCAGGTGAGGCTGCGACGGGCCAACGCTTTGCTCACTACTGGCTGCACTGCGCCACCTCAAGGTCAATGGCACGAAGATTAGCAAGAGTCTGGGCAGTGGCTATACCTTTCAGCCGACCTTCGCGCGAGCGGAGGCTACACCCCATGGAGTACAAGTTATCTCGTCCTACAGAGCCACTCACTCGCACGAGGGAACTTTAGCTGGGAAAACCTCAGTGCGCAGCGCGCAACCGCCTGCGCAAGTGGTATGAAGTGGCGTGCCTGCGCGACGTAGGAGGAGTCTGGATGATGACCAGCGCAAGAGTGACGAACAATCGGGCCGTGTGTCGCTCCTGGCAGCAAGTGGGGCAGTGCGCGAGGCGCTCGCAAATGACCTGAATCACCTGAGGCGCTGTGGCTCATCGACGAAGCATTTAATCGGGTTCTAGCGCGGCCGCTGGCGGCAGTGTACCATCGTGGATTGGAGGATTGCTGGCGGCGATTGATCAGCTACTTGGCCTCTCGACCTCTGTGAGTCGACGCCAGACATTACAGATGAGGCAAAGCGGCTCGTCCTCCAGCGCCAGCGTGCTCGCGAAAGCCGCGACTGGGCCCACAGCCGACCGCCTGCGTGCCGGAGCTCGCCACGCAGCACATTGCCGTGCGCGACACGCCGCAAGGGCCAGTGTGGTGGTGGGCGGAGAAATAACGTGAATCACGAGACCGCACCACGCGCTCCATGAGTGGAACAAAAACTACGTACAGATTACAGATATACGCGCTACGTACAGTTTTTGATGCAGTAAACCGTTGGGGTGGGAGCATGATGATACCCATAGCAATAATATTGCTCGGCATGAAGCCATTATTACCCTGAGCAACCTTATGGCTGCCTGCGAGGTCATCCCTGAGCAGCGGGGAGCTGCCCAGATTTTGCCGCTGACCGAGCGGACGGGCTATGACATCAGGCAAAACTCTACCCAAGAATATCGACCTTGCCATCGCGGCGTACTTGCCAGACTATGCCGAGAAACTGCCAGGCCTTGGCCACGACGGCAGTGGCTTGGCTGTGAGCTACGATGAGTATAATGTACCGAGGAGACTGAGGAGATACCTAACGAAGCACTGGCAGACACTGGAGCTTGATATGCCTGATGAGCCGATGGCAACCGCGCCGCTTGTCGATCCGCTACGTGCGCTGGTGCTGATGCGGCATTATTACAATCTAATTGTTGCGCCGATTGAATATGGCGAGTGAGGGAGGGCCACGCTACGATTGGTCGTCGCCCGATGCACTCGAGACAACAGGGGTTATAGCGCCAGTTGTGCAGCTGTGTATGCGAGACCAAACAGTGCGGGTGTACCGCTGCGTGCTGAGATAGTATTATGACGCAATGAACTATGCAGCAGGATAGAAGTGTAATAGTATAAAATGGCGATGGTGTATAGAAGATGATAGTGGTATACTATCACCATGACATGGAACAGCATTACCCCAGAAAAATTTGTCGAACTTGTAAATTACTCGGTCAACCAAGATTGGCCACTCACGGAAGATAAGTTGACAGCGGCTATGGGAGAAAACTAGGCTGGGACGAAAGTGACGCGAGTAGTATTGCTAAAGATATTCCAGTTAACCAGCCGAGACTGAGCGCGACCACATCCGATCCAGTTAGAGGGCTTGACGCTAATCTCGTGGAGTTTAACAGATATTGATACAACAAAAATCAGTATGAACAAGACAGATTTTATGAACGACGCTTTTGTCGGTTATGTGGGAAGCTGGCACTGCCGTTTGGGGTAGACCTCGAATCAGCGTGATGCTGAGCGTGAAATTGCATCTGGAAGACAGAAAATGGCCGTGAGTTTCAACATCCAATCGGCGTTCAGCTATCGCCATACACATCTTTTCTCCGCAGTAGCGCAGTATACAATAGTATCCAAGCAGACGGTTTCAACGATGCGCCAAATCTCCTGGACACAGTTTGAGAATGAGACTTTGCTCGCGCACTCATGCGCGCTGGTGATCGCGTACATTGTACCGATCCCCGAAGCGTCTACAGAATATATGACACAGTACCTTCACCACGTTGTTAGCGACACGGCGATTGTCTCAGAACTACATCTGCCTCCACAGACGCGGAATGCATCAAGTGTGCACAAATCCAGTGCTATCAGCGCTAGTGGTCAATCAAAGCGTGGCAGCGAGTAGTAAATGAAAATGAAGTTTACTCGCGCCATCTCCTGCTGCCGACGTATAGTTCGGCGTATGTCTCCCTCGCAGCACAATCAAATCCACATCCTGCGTGACGTAATACAGGTCAGTGAACCATCTTCATTGACTTACTACGCATGGCGTGCTCCTGAAGAACTAGAAGATGGTCGTTACTACTCCGCAGAAGAGGTGAGATGAACTAGACGAAGGTGAGGATCCTCTGATGTTGATTTGGGGATTGAGATGGCGTCGAGGCGACCAGAGTTATTATAGATTATTACATAGCAGGAAAAATAATATGCCAACGAGATCCAGACAATAATGCCTAATCAGATAGTCAACGAGCTTGCAGCATACACACAGAAGCATGCACAGTATTTCATCGACTATATGTCGAAAGTGTTGGGACGTGACCTCTGTGGTATGCTTGATTATTCAGTAAAGAGTCTTGTAGTGGTAGATGATGCTGCTTGACGTACTCTATCGAGAAGCTGCCGATACTACATCAAAGAACCATACGTTTGTTCTTGAGATAAAAAGATGCGGTAGCGATGGATGCAGGTTGTTATATCCTTGAGGTTGCCAAGCGAAACTTTTGGTGGACGCTACGCGTGGATTACATGAGTGGAATGAGCCGACGATTGTGACAGGAGAGCCAGAGTATAGTGTTTCTCTTGGTGCATGTAGCAAAAGGCTAAGGGGAGGATTGATAATGGCGATGAGGACAATATTCCCTTCTTCTTCGATGGGTATGTCGAGAGAGTTACACACCCACGGCCTGGACAGGAAACATTTATTAGTTAGAGTGTTTAAATCTCTATTCTTCTCTATCTTGTATGTAGATATATTGTATGATTCTTACTGGCGTGGCTCTCGCTGCGAGGTTTCTATCCCTCGCCCTTAATCTTTTCCACCAGTTTGGCTAGTGGCTTGGTGGGTCTTCACGAGCATGGGCATTGTGCTCGAGATGGTCGTCTAGCAGGACTTTGCAGCAGCCAGCGATGGGGATGGAGATGAGGCCACCGATGATGCCAGACGTAGAGGCCAATGGTGATGGCAACAAGGACGATCAGCGGTGTGAGCTCGATCTTGCGCGACTGAATGGTAGGCGAGATGAAGTTATTCTCGATCTGCTGGTAGATGATGAAGAATGCTGCAAAGATGAGGCCGCCTGGCAAAGCATTAAAGCTAAAGCAAAGGGAGATCATCACCCCGGGCAATCGTGGCACCAAACATAGGAATGAGGGCTAGGACGAAGGTGACGGCAATGGTGACAAGTGCAAGGTTGCCTGGAATAGCCGAGAAAAAGAGGGCTGAGCACAAAGACCGCTGCACCAGCAAAGGGCACCAATGCCTGAGATTGTGAGCTGCCCTGTCACATAGCCCGCTACCACAGCGTGCATGCGGTGAGCGACCCTTTTGGTGGCGCTCCATCGTGGCTTGGTCGCGGTAGAGCCCCAAAAAGCGCTCAGCCCAGGCTGGCCCCTCCGTCAGCATTAAAGGTAGGACAAGCACCAAGAAGCCCGGAACCAACCGCCGAAAAACAGGCTAATACCAGCAAGGAGGTTGCCACTGAGGCCGCGCGTCCATGACTCGACGCTGCCGCGCGCACTCGATCTACTTGATTGACTTGTGCCTGAATATGCTACTGCTCGGCAAAAGTACCAAAGCTGTGCCACTGCTCACCTGCTGTGTGGATCATCCCCGGCAGAGCATCGACAAACTTGCTCGTCTGCTGGACAATGGGTGGCACCACCAGAATAGAACCACTCCGAGCAGTGCCACGATGCTAATAAAGGCTAGCGCGGTGCTGAGTGTCCGGCTACGGTTGGGCAAGCGCTCGACGATGGCATTGACCGGTCCATTGAGCGCTAGCGCGAGGAACCCCCTGTACGCAATCATAATCAAGGCGGTTTTGCGCCAGATAAATCGCGAGAAATTGCAAATGCAAAACCAATCACCACCAGCCAAAAACCGCACAAAGGTCTTCGTGTCTATCTCTATCCGTACTCTCATGCTCTTTAGTATATCACGATTTGCTGATGGATTAGTGGCAAGAGATACAACGGTGGGACGATGCTTGACCCTCTGTGTGTTTTTACTCGAGTAAGAAGCGATCTAGATGATGCTGACAGTGTATAACGTTTGTCCTATATGCTTGCACACCATCAAACAAGATTCATGGGAAAGTATAGCACGCTTTTGGCTGTGCTTTGATATTACTCTACAATCACCGTCATCCGCACCATCAAACACAGCAAGACAAGCCCTGTGCCAGCCAGCACCGAGACAGCGATGGTCATGCGGTTGGGGTAGTAGTCGACCGTCTTGGGTTGCTTGGTTTGGCGTGATGAGGGGTGAGCGGCCGATGTGCTAGTGCGCTTCGATGATTTGGCTGCGGCCCTAGTTTTGGTTACAGTGGTGTGTGGAGCTTTTGTCATGGCTCTAGTATACGCCGATGTGTGGTAATTTGTCCAGAATGCTTATGCTTCTTGTGCTATCATAGATCTATTATGACATACCATGCCAAGACCCTCAGCAGACGATGGCCGACCTATCGTCTGGCGTCCGTGGTCTCGATGACGCTGCTGTGGCTGAGCGGCTGGAACACTACAGCCTAATATTATCCGCGTTGTGCACGAACCACTGTGGCGGCGGCTCATCAAGCCATTTTGCTCGGTGTTTTATGCTGGTGCTGTTTGCAGCGGCGGCGATTAGTTTCTTCCACCAGGCGGTGGTGGATGGGCTAATTATTTTTGGCGATTATTGTGGTAAGTGCACAGATCGATTACACGCAGCAGCTCTCGCGAGCGCATCATCCGCTCACTGCAAAAGCACGCTCCTTGCAGGTGCGCGTCCGTCGACATGAAGGTGAACAATCGCTCGATGCGGAGCAGTTGGTGCCAGGTGATGTGATCATCGTGGAAGGGTGATAAGATTCCGGCCGATGCGCGGGTGCTCGAGGCGCGCTCGCTCCGGGTGGATGAATCACAGCCGACGGGTGAGTCGCTCCCCGATCGAGGGAAAAATAGTGCAGTTCTCCCCACTGGTCAGCGGCGCCTCTGCATGAGGCGGCGGAATTGTTTGTATCGGGGTCATTTTGTGATTGGTGGCGGTGCGCTTGCTTTCTTCTTGTACGCGCCGGAAATGCCAGACTGAGTGTGGCAAGCTAGCGGGCTCTCTCGAGTCACCACACGTGACGAGGCCCAGTGGAGCGCACGATCAATAAGCTGGCAAGTCAAATCATCGTCGTTGTGTTGTGGTGGCGTCAGTGGTGGCGCTGGGGCTGGCGCTGTGGCGTGGTATGCGAATTCACCGCAGCGCTGCGGTTTTGTGATTGCGCTTGCCGTTAGTGCACGGTCGGGAGGGTTGCCGCGGCAATCTCAGTGATTTTGGCTATTGGTATGCGGCGGATGGCGCGGCGCGCAGGCGCGCTGGTGCGGATCGATGGCGGCAACTGAGGACAATTGGCGTTGTGACGACTGATAACTGCGCACAGACAAGACGGGCACCCCTCACGCGCAACAAACTCACTGGTCCAGGCCGTCTGGGCACCGGGCAGTCCGTGCTGAGCCGCTACTCCAGACACTGGCTGGCAGCGCTTGCACGAATAGCCGGAGCAAAATGCTTACGATCCACTCGATCGGAGCTGCGCCTTTGCCTGTTGCAACATGAGCGCGGCGTCTCGCGGCCGCAGCGCCGAGCAGGTCTCGACGCGCTTTCCTTTGAACACAAGCTGGCGGTGAGCGGTAACACTCCAGGCGGACTGGCACTGGGCAGCGTATCGCTTGCGTGCGGGTGCGCCAGGGGCGATCATTTCGTCATGCGCGGCTTTCTAGTGCAGATAAGCGCGCGACGCTCCAGGCTCTGCGGCAGCTCGCGCGGGGTATGAGTGCTTTGACGTCGCGCATACGGCGCTTCGCACGCCAACGCGATTTCGCTGGAGCGGCTGCGCCAGCCCGTCAGGGGGTTGCATGGTTTATGCCAGGGCTGGCTGGTGTGGCCAGGCGTGTGCGGCCAGAGGCTCGGCCGTCGATTGCTCGGGCACGCCAAGCGGGCAATCAGCAGTGCGGATGATTACTGGCGATCATTTCGAGACGGCGTATCAGATTGGGCGGCAACTCGGCCTCGTGCGGGGGCGCGATGAGGTGTGATTGCCGACGGCTTGATCAATTGAGGCGACGGTGAGTTGGCTGACGGTGGTGGCCCAGGGCACGCGTCTCTCACGGGTCATACCAGAGCACAAGCATCGTATCCTCCACAGCGCTTAATGCGACGGACATTACCGCCATGACGGGCGATGGTGCCAATGATATCCCCGCGCTGACCAGCTGCTAATGTCGGCATTGCGATGGGCTCGGGGGCGCAGATAGCGCGCATGCCGGTGATATTATCTTACCGATAACAACTTCCGCTCCATCATTAGTGCTGTGCACGAGGGGCGGACGATCTACCTAACATTGCGTGCGGGTGGTGCATTTGCTTGCGACGAACCTTGGTGAGGTGTTGGTGCCGATCGGTCGTACCGCTGGTGGGTCCGTCTATCCCACTCTTGCCGGTGCAGATCTTGTGGGTCAATTTGGTAACGGATACAACGATGGTTATTCCATTGGGTGTTGAGCCGGGCTCACCCCAAGCAATGCGTCGACCACCGTATCATCCCAAAGCACCACTGCTCAGTCGCTTTGCGCTGAGTCAGGGTTGGGCTCATCGCGGTGGTGATGGCGGTTGATTACATTGGGGCTCTACGGCATGTATTATCACTCGCACGGCGAAGGATATGCGCACTATTGCCTTCTGTGCGCTGGTGTAATGCAGTGGGCGAGTGCTCTCGCTGCCCGCAGCGACTACGAGCCCGTCTGGCAGCGCGCTCGGCGGTGGAGTGCATTTTACGTGGTGGCTTGCAGCGTCGATTGTGCTCCAGCTGGTCGCGCTGTTTGGGGCCGCTCGAGCAGTGGTTCATGTGGCGCCTATCTCGTGGAGCGATGGCGTTCGTTCGATTGTGATGGCGTTCTTCGTCCCGACTTGCGTGATTATCGAAGGGCAGAGTGGCTTGGCCGCACCTACTTTGTGTACAAAAGGCGCTGTGGTGCGTTCCGCGCCGACGGCGTTAAGGCGCAGTAGTCTTGATGTTTGCTACACTTGCTATTGCTTTATAACAAGTGGTGTGGTTTCATACACATATGACAACACACTCATGAAACTACCTTCGATTGCTGACGCCTATGATCAGCAGTCAACACCTACACCAATGACGCGCTGAGGCGATCGAGTATATAGTAGTAAAACGGATTTGATTATCCTGAGACCTATTTCGACGGAGAGATCCTATACGGTAACGGCTTCTGGAGATTAGCCCGGATGACAGATGATGAGCTACGGGATTATACTAAGTCTTTGCAAATCGTCAATACTTTTGAGGCAACAGTGCCGCGTGAACACCGCGCTGATGAACAGGACTAAGCTGCATTAGTTTGAATCATAAAACTATCTTTTCTAGGTAGTGAGTTTTTCTTACTAATTTTTGATAAATTGCAAAGGGGGTCTTCACTAGTTGTGTAATAGGTGGCGTGAGTATACCACACAGAGAGCTTGTAATTTTCTTTATGCCTCAGATGGTTGTAACGGTAATAAAAAGCTCGCCTCAGCAGACGAAAATGCTATATGGCTGAGCGTGAAGGTCTGGACACCGTAGGCTGCAGCGAGTGAAGTCGCTTTGCTACCGCATCTTGCTAGCAAGCGGGTCTCCCACACACATCAGATCAAAATGGGATAAATGGGACATTTACGGTATTATTTTTATATGCCCAAAAAGGTCACTGTAATATGCTAGCACTGACCTGTGAAATGACCCTAAGTTTATTGACATATGGGCACGAGCTCATCATCATCCCGAACACCGCGCTTGCATACAAAGAGGCTCGCTGACTGTTCAAATTATCTCCCTACTGGGAGGAAGCGATATTGCTGATTCAGTTTAACTGCAGCCCAGATGGTGTCGTCATTGTAGAAATGAATCAACCGGTTCATGAGTCGTACGATAAAATAACCCAGCGAATGATGTACACCATTCCAATCTACCCAGAGAGTACGCTGAGGATGTCAGAAAAGCCTACGTGACATTATCAAAAATACCGACAACTAGGCTACAAGGTTGATGTCCGGGCCTCAAACTCAAGATGAGATACAATATACGAGCCTGCACACATGCACGGTCATAGGAGAACCAAGATATCGCTGAGGCGATAGTGAAGGTGATTCTGATAATACCTGGCAGGGAAGAGTTCCGGAAACTTATTCGGAGGTGTTATGGGAAAACAATAGCAAAACTGCAGATTACTCAGGTAGCCGTAAATGAGCTACGGACTTTAGCGAATATAATCCACGGCGATGGGCTATGAGCAACTGCAGAACTAAAGGAAAGTATAGCCAAGTTTGGTCCCTGTGGATCCACTCCATAGTCAACCCCATCCGTCACGCAAAAATATTGTCGTTGGCGGGAAACATGAGACTCAAAGTTCTGCAGGAAATGGGTTATGCGCATGTGAGGCAGTTTTTCGTTAACCTCACAAGAAGATAAGGAGAAAAGATCTTAATATCCGCCTCCAATCACACAGGTGGCGACAGGATCTCGATCTATTGAAGGAATTCGATGAAGACTGCTCGTCGATATTGGGTTCGCTGATAAAGAGCTGGACATTATATTCGACGACTATGGCGCGACTGGAGGAGACAGATACCTTTAACTTGCAGCAGGAATTGCGCAGGTTGGCATTGGTAATGTCGCCGAGAGAAAGGTCATATATACCAGCTCGGCGACTCCGACTTATGTGCGGCGACAGCACTAACGCAAGTGACTTCTCGTTGCTTATATGTCGGAGTAAAAGGCCGATATGTGCCTAACCGACCCGCCATATATCCTTGATTATTCCGGCGCAATTCGTGGCGTAAGCCGGTGACAGATCTGTCGCGGCGATCGTCGCTACCTAGAAACCGAGTCGCTGCTAACAATTTTACTGAGGTTGTGGATGAAAAATACTGCAGACCATGCCAAACCTGATTTTTCGATTATCTGCTGTGCGAGAACTGGAAGAATCTACGCATTATCTGGAGTGAGATGGAAAAATGTTGGAAAAGTCAGAAATATGATCGTATGGCACGTTTCGGGCCCGTCATCAGGCTTTGCTTTGCAGCATAAATTCTTTTCCAAACATGACATCGCTATGTTTGAGGATCTGGTGAAGCAGACACAATACCGACGAGGAAGAAGACCCTCTGTAAGAAACATGGCGAAACAGCACTATACGCCATATCGGGCGAAAGCCTGAATGGGAGGAGTATGACAAGAACAAGCCGCCGCCCCTACTGACTTTATTGAATTTGATGCTAACGACAAGAAAAGCTCAGGACAAGGCGTCATCTTCCGGGGTAAAACCTTTAGGAAATTTCATCACCTCTATGAAAGTTCTCACAAAACGGGGCGATTTAGTGGTTGAGCCTTTCAGTGGCAGTGATCAACGCTTATCGCAGCAGCAAAACTGAGCGGCGTTGCTGTATTATGGAGAAATCTCCCGTCTATGCCGAGGTCTCTATCAGTAGATGGAGAAGGAGACAGGGGTTAAAACGACAGCTCATACCCCCTAGAGAGGGCAGCAATGACAAAGAAAGACGGATAGGTTGGTAGCTAGCTTGCTGTCCGAGCTAGAGAAACACGGTATCGTCATGGACGCCTGTAGCAAGGTGGGTATTGGTAGCAGTACCTACTATCGATGGAGAGACGAAGACGATAACTTCAGGCATAGGGCTGAATCTGCTATTGTTGTTGGCCGCCGCAATATCACTCGATCTTGCTGAGTCGAAGTTAGTTCAGAATATACGCAATGGCAATCAAAGAGCAATCGAATTCCATCTTCGCGGGATAACGACATGCGCTATATGGCTCAGTCACGAAAGGAGCTAGAGGAGCAGATACAAAATTCGAAAAGAGAACGATACCTCCTCAGCAATGCGCGCTCTTCAGACTGCACTCACGGGAGCAATTACTATGCAAGACTCGGAGCAGCTGATGGCAAAGTATTAGGAGAATGAAGGCGTCAGGGGTGTCGCTAAAGCCATCAGCACTAAAGGTATCTTTTAGGTAATCGTTAGAAGTACCAAGCAATGATATTTTCAAGCTCTTTACCTTCTGATCGCAGAAATTGTTCATACATCATTACCTGCATAAGGGTACTTTTGATCTATAAATTGAAATGTGCACCCTCAGGATACTCTTCGCGCCCAGTGACTTTCATAAAGCGCTCAACGACTCCCTAGCTGTGATGAGTGAGATGGTAGAGTAAGGAGCATGTGTTTGTTTGCGATCGGGAAGATATGTATAAAATTACTTAATACCGACAGATTATCAGAATTTTCTTTGAGTCATACTATAGGTAAACCTAGTGGTCTAACCATCGCGCGATATATCAACAGTTTCTTTTTGAGTATCAGACAGTGTTATTTCAGTCGCAAATAGCAAGCTGCCTTTGTTTTCTTTTAAAGAAGTTATCATTCCATTCGGCATATCGTTGCTTTGCAAGCAATTTTTATTTTTGTCATCAATACCTGCCCCTGGGATTGGTCTCGACCGAGCAATTAGCTGCAGGTAGTTTGGATTTGCGTCTGCACTATTTTATATAGCGTTCCAATAGATCGCCTACATCCTCTTTTGCGAGGCTTTGAGGGCAGGTGAATATCTTGACGTTCATCGAAATGTTTTTGGATAATATACTCAGCATTCTCTGCGCTTAATAATACCAGCGTTCGTATGTCTTGATCATATTGCTTTACGATTTGCTTATTGGCCAGTATACTCGACACGGCAACCTTTGAAGAACTGAGTGCTTGAAGCATTATATTTGACGTAATTTTATCGTAGCACTTGTGCTCTGAGAGCATCTTCAAAAGATCTTCGTGATAGTCGAGATTTTACGTCTTTGACTATCTCAAAGACATTATTTTCGTTTATTCTACTGAAAAATAAGCCAATAGCCTTAAGCAGTTTAGGTTTTAGTGCAATGTATTCATTCAGCTTTTTGTCACCGATATCTTTTGGAAGAACCAGGTTATCAACATACAGATAAACGTTGTATAGCTCTAAAAATATCGTTCATAGTGTAACCTGTTTTATTTTCATCAAAATTTTCTAACAATTCTAGACTGAACTGATATAGAAGGCAGTTGCTGGTCTCCTAGGGCCATAATACTTAACTTTTTCGTCCATTAATTCTTCATCCTCGACCTCTACGTATTTATTGTAGGGCGTCAATCTTGATAGTAGAGCCTTGCGAGTTGAGGGTTGACTTGCCATTTATCCAGCTATTAAGGATCAGCAAAGATGCCCTATATCATTAGCAAGCGACTGCTGCGAAAAGCCCACTGGCGTCCATAATTTCTTATAATTTCTTTTTATAATCTATATTCCTATTATAATCAACTTTATAAAGTTAGTTAATACTTTATAAAGTTTTATTTACAGTAGCTGAATTGCACTAGCTTTCATCAACCAATAGCTCTTTTCTCTCCAGCGCCCAATCTTAGTTGACTTAAGCATATCATACCAGGAGATCGCAGAACCAAGTCACAAAAACAAAAACCGTCCAGCCGCTCCAGGCCGGGTGTTAACTCCTATTCAGTGAAACTTTACCAACAGAAGCAAACCAGGACAAAATCCTGTTCGGAAGGTCTCCACAGTCCGAACCGTCGAAGCTTTAGCGATGGCTTGTTATGACATGACAGTCTGCAGGGTTGTGCTTATTCGAGATCATACATGCAATACATACAGTCTAGGGATAATTAAAAATATGTTATAATACAGTAATGAATAATATGAGCTCCTGTGATTTAAATTATTTTATAGATGTTTGTAGGGGCTTGGGTGAGTTGAGTCTTGAAAGGTGGATCATCTGGAAACTTAAGTATTAAGGGCGAGGAAGAACTTATCTACGTAACACCTTCTGGAATAAATTTTGAAGATGTGAGTCAAGACAGATTCTCTGTCATAAGCAATGGAGTGCCGGAGGGCAACTCAAAAACCTTCATCGGACTTGAATTCACATGTTAAAATATATGAAAAAGCGTCGCGATATTCGCGCAATTCTCATACACATGCCCACCCAATCACATTAGCGGCTATAGTTGGCAGATCAATTCCAGTCTTGAGCACTATGCATGCGGATTATTTTTGGAGATAGGATTGAGGTCGTGCCCTTTTTCGAATCATAGAGTGAGTGGCTTCGGGGATGACAAGTACTTTAAGAATGGTAAGGTATTTTTTACTAGAGAAACATGGAGGTCTTTGTTATTTTTCTGATATAGATAAAAAGAGCATCATAAGTACTATGCGTGCATTTCACGAAATATGCTCTCTATATGTTGATATTGTGTCCATGCCAAGTGTGATAACGGAAAATATTAGTGAAATTTCAAGAATCGATCTTTCAAGCATTCACGAATACTATCAACAAAATTATGGACCTAAAGATGGAAAAAGACTAGTCATTTTCGTCGTACACCACGCGCCCATAGATAAGCGCAGGGAGATTGTCGGCCCAGGCGAGAGATAGAGAGCTGAGTGAATACGGTATTGAGGTGGCGCATAGGCAGGCTGATAATATCTATAGAATGATGGGCACCGTAGCCCTCAATGGAATGGGTGATATGATCATATCAAGCCCCCTGCGGCGTGCCGTTCAAACTTCTGAAATTATAGCCGAAAGATGTGACTTGGACATTGTTTTTGACCCTCGACTGAGAGCTCAGGACTTCGGGTGCCTAGATGGTCTGACGTTTTAGCGAGATCATGAAAAGCGTGACATTACGACATCATTCTATGGATTTTTATCCCGGAATTGTCCAGGGATGGCTATAAAAAGTCATGGCGGCGAATCAAACAAGGAAATGGTCGATAGAGTTGCTGATTTTACAGATATTTCAAGACGATACCGGCAGCCCAAAAAGCTCTAATAGTCACACCGACGGAACCGTGATAGACTCCATGGATAGCACTGATAGATCGAAAGAGGTTAGACCAGATAGAAGGAATGAACAGAATATTCGAAGGTCGAAATTCTTAGACTATCCAAAGATAGATATGACGCTATCGGAGATCAACTAGCTGCATTTAGCTTCATACCAAGGCTAGCTCATGAAAAACCATTGAATCTAAGCTAGAAATCATAAGAGACTATGTAGAGGTGTCCGCGTATTGATGAACAGAATCATCTGAGCAAACTACTCTCAATACTTGAGCGAGAGAATATTATATAAACCCGGGATAAGTGTATGGATTTAGATAACTTATTTTATAGAAACCAAAAGCAGATTACGGAATTGGTTGATAAATTTGGCAAGAGGGTACTGACTAGCAAGGAATCGGATTCTGTATTTCACTCTAGATACCGTGACTTCAAATATAGCGACGAACTAGCCAAGATCAAGTTTGACTATGAGCCACAAAAATACAAGTGATTTTATAGACGAATTCAGTAGTCTAGTTTGAAAATACTATAAACTTTGACATGCCCGGTGTAATGTAGCAATATTCATCCAAATGTAAAATATTTATAGCCAGGTCACTGGGGTCTCGAGTCTCGCAAACCCAAACTTCCATGGGATCTACCGTCCCAAACTGCTGCTGATTGAAAAAGGCTGTGATAAACTATCTTAATCAGCTTGCTGGCTGGGATGCGAATAGCCCAGGTGGTATTTTTACATTTAGGCAAAGGGACTCTATTATATGCACTGAAGGTAGGTCTTTCAAAGACTATCAGGCTCTAGTAGAAGGGGAGTATGGGGGAGAATTATGTATTCAAATAACCTAGGACATCCCCTCTCACATCCAAAATATGTAACTGGCTGGGGATTAGCTGAGAACTGCACAAGACTAGCAACCTATGATGCAATTGTTCGAGTCGAGGATATTGGAGTCTTCTTTATCTCAATAATAAAACAAGAAGGTGGTCGTCTTCCGCCGATTATACTGAATGGCATGACAACTAATAAACCATACTTTTGATGACGTGAAGTCAGTTAGGCTATGGTAGATAATATTGTTAAAGTATACAGCTTAGACTACACCCTCATATACACGTAGATAGTGTGCTGGGTTGGATCTATCTTTTATTATCTAGATACGATTTCAATAAGAACCCCCTAAATATTTGCACTAGAGTATTGTCGATTGCTAAAAGCAAAGACTATAGCATCTCAACAGATCAAGTTTGCAGGATAGTTTTAGCAGACTTTCACAGACAGGATACTGTAGCTATGTAAGCTCAGTATTTCTTTGTAAAAGACAAAGCGTTCTCTGTTTGCTATTGAAGGTATTCAGAGGATGAGAATATGACCTTTCTCCGAATATGCTCCCTATGATTTTACGCTTGAATCTTCAAGATCGCCACACGGCCCAGTGTCTGCCTATAGCACACTCAAAACTCTTGGGGTGGAGGGCTTTACCAAGATATAGCAAAATCATACAGAAGCCTTTTCTTTTGCTAAAGAGCAAGTTTAGCAAAACCAACGCTATCGTATGCAATTCTGAGGAAAACTCCAATTTAATTTTTCTAATTCTAAGCCGAAAAATATCGAGATCTTAACATCGACATAGATACTAATCAAGACATTGCCGACGAGATCAAAGATTTTAATACAGGCTTTTATAGCTTCCTCTTAGCCAAGAAGCATAAAATAGGAGTGTTTTTCAGCTGGTCTCGTTCCTATAAGTATATGGGCAAAATTCTATGGATGCCTGAAGCTATATAACTTCAACTCTCATTTTGATAGAAAGACAGCAGAAGAGATATATAGCAAAATTGATACACTATTAAAATGAATATGTTCGCTATATAGGCGACAGCACGGGCATAAAACCATAATGACTATGCAGAAATAAAGGACGTTAAAGATGTTTTGATTTGACAAAAACAAGCAGCCATTTCTAAAATAGAACGCTCCACCGCTCGAGATTGGGGGCAGTCAGTAATACTACTACGCAACGATCACCACGGCGACAAAAGTGATATATAGAGAAAAGTTTTTAATATTTAAACCAAATGCATCGATAGCGCTTGAGAGCCATGATAACTATGACGAGATATGGATTCCAGACAGTAAAGTGGTCTATTATCTCGAAGATGAAGTTGGCGACATAAAAAGACACGTAGCTACTAGATACGAACGCGTTCTTATTCGTCGCGGCAAAAAGCATAAGATTATAAATCCGAGCGCAGTTGAGCTGTGTATATTTGAGATGCAACTTGGACGAATCGAGTCTGGCGATAAAAATTATATTTATCCGAGGATAGTAGCTATGGCAAATAACAGAGAGAAATCTAATACTGTCATTCGCGATGAGTTGGCAAAATTTTAGTAGATAGGATTGACGCTGACATAAAGTCCATTTCTATCATTGGCAGCTACCTCATCGATAGGTGTGTTGACCGGGGTCTGATATCGATACAGTGGTGGTTGTTGGCGATCTTGATAGCGCAAAAGCTGAATTTCATGATAAGATATTTTATAAAAATACGATTATTGAAGATTCCCAAGGTCGTCGACAAGAAATGAACGTAAGATTCGGAGAAATACCTATAGACATAACAATCATCGATCCGGATAGCACCAACCTCCCAATAACCCCTTGACGGATTATTATGAGAACTTTTTAGGTCTATGTGAAAGTGGACTTTCTATATATGGGGGGTCGCTTCGTAAGACTCTTGACTATGATAGTAGAATCATAGAATACGAAAATGTTCGCGACCGCAGACTACGGCATAGTTGAAGAAAAATAGACTTAACCAGGGAAAAGATAATTAACCAAAGGCGAAGTGATTTGCATATTATATACGAAATGCAAAGATATGTATTTATACGAGAATGCATAAGCCAAAGGATATTTAACCGATTAAGCATTAAAAGGCCAGAGTTATCAATACCGAGAATTTGACGAAATATTCGCAGAGAACTGGGCCTATGTGGCATATCTCCTCGCTATATCTCGCTCTAAGGGCGAAAGCTCCTCAATAGAGTAATCGCATCCTCGAGTTTCTGTCTACCGTCCTCATGCGTCAGTGCGTTTTCGTGTCCTCGATCGAAAGCCACAAATTTTCTATACCTCATCATTTTCGATGCTCTTCTCGGTTGGGCTCTGGGGTTTCGTCTTTCGTCCACCAATCCCAGCAGATAATGATAAACCGTCTTTTCGATATCGCTTGCCGTCGTCCTCGTCAAATCTCATAGGACACCTCACCAAGCGGAGCTCTAACCTTAACATGATAGCCAGTCTCTTCTAAAACCTCGCGAACTGCTGCCTCTTCTGGCTTTCACCAGGCCCAATGGCCCCTTTGGAAACATGATTTCACCGTATTTGGTTACATTTAGTGTGAGGATCTTGCCTTTGAGCAGCAAACTATTCCGCCGGCTGATTTTGTGGATGATGTTTTCCAGCATAATCACTATTGTACCATGATTGTATGCTATCCTCCAGCACCTTCCAGCCGGGCCAGGATAGATACGTTCTCGCGTACTATGGACCACGTGATCCATTAGCGGTACAGGAAGGGGTAGTCATTCAACTAAATTGGAAAGATCCCAGATGCAACAATACAAAGCTGTCGCGCTGCGATCTATCAGGCGCTTCGCCGACAATGATAAGCTGCCGTCGCTCAGTCAAGGTGGCTCGTCTATACGACTGTACGCAGATGGGCCGAGCTTCCAGTAGAGAGGAAAACTGGTCAATATCTAGGGAGGGAAGATACTGGTCAGCAGATGACGCGATAAGCTTTTGTACTGCAATTTGCAGGAGTCTGGCACATACTATAGGAAAAAGTAACCATACATATAGAGATTTAACACTAGACGCAATACTCAGTATAGATGCTGTTATTAGCATTGATACTACACACCAAATTATCACGCTGATCCGCGATATGGCAAACCTAATAAATACGAAGGAGCGACCTTGTCCCTGTTCGAGCGTCCGAGGGTACGTGGATATCTGTGCCATCGCAAAGGTAGGAAAATGAGAAATCACCCGAATTTAAGGAAGCTATGGTAAAACAATTTATCTATTTATTTAACAAAAGAGGAGAAGGAAAGAATAGAGGCCCAGAAGCTCATGGGAAGGGCACGGCTGAGCAACACGAACTAGCGGCTCCTTAATATCTTTTCAAACAGTTCAAGCTTGCGGCTCGATTTGGCATTATAGTGATCAAAAATATATCTATATCATCGTCACTTCCATGTTGCACAATTATTATAAAAGCCAGATTAATATTCTAATAGCAGCTCTAGCGCACTGCTTTGGACCAGTTTAGGTAGTAGTCGAAGCTCTCAAAAGCTAGAGACACCCCTGATGGACATAGATATTACGAGTCTCCTTTTATCAGAACTTGCTGCTCCCTAACATCTCTCTCCAGGATATAATTTTAAATATATCCAATACCTCAGCCTCTTGCGAGTTTGGCCATTTGCTTTTCTGGTGGTAATGTAGACACCTCTAAAACCCCAACAAGCCAAGATTTACATCTTCCGCGTCCAGTGCAGATGCAAATTCCATAACAAATACACCTCAACCGCTCAGCAGCGGCAAAATTATTATCCTGAAATGCCCCAGCAAGACCCTAAGAAGCCCTTTTTGCCAGTATCTAGTACTTTGCTTTTCTGAAGGCAGGTATGTCTCCTTGTTGTAGACCAAAATATTTGTACCCCGCCGTCTCTCTCGGCTATAAAGGCTGACACTACTTATAGCTGTCTTATTGCTGCTCGGACCATACAACAGATTGCGCTCCTGATAATTAAAATACTTGTACAACATTAATACAGTCCATGAACTCGAAAAGGTTCTGGCGGCTTTATTAACAGCCGCTCCATATTGCGATTGCGACCTTAGCCTTAACAGTATAGGTATTAGACTCGTTATCAAAGCTCGGGAAATACTTCACCTCGACGCCATCGATACTCTCTTATATCACCAGTCTTTTTACTGTCCTCCAAAAATCGCGCTCACTACACCAGGCAAACTTAATGCCGGGAAAAGCGTAAGCCGTGTTTTAAATAAATCTGTTTTTGTGCTTTTGATAGAAAATATATCTGAAAGTGCAACTGTAAAGGTCTCATTCTTGTTGGGTGCCGTGTCTCTGGCCAGCGCCCGTCTATCATAGCTCATCATTGTTGGTGACCAGCATTATGAAGCTTACTGTCAAATTCCGGCATCGCATCGCGATTCTGTCGTTGACTTTTGTGCAGTGTTCTGCAAAACAGCGTTCCTGCGGGATAGTGTGCTATAAAACCATCCAGGGAGATCTCACGCCCATACAAGGCGACTCATCTGTGGATCTGGGTGCCGTTCACGATATGCGTCACTGGCACCGCATGTATAGCTCTTTATCGTTTTCGCCTTACCTCATTGATACCTATTATACGTCAAATAGCGGATACTAGCAGAAAGTCACAGAAACCAAATCTGAACAGTCCGTCCAGCCGCTCCGGACTGACTGATAATCTCATCTGACCAAGCTTTTACAACAGAGGTAGTGTCATGGCAGCTAAAGACTCGCGGAACCCTTGTCACCACTCTGTTATGGCAGCTTTCTGGCTGGGGTGGAGGGATTCGAACCCCGCATGACGACGTAGAACCCGTTGCCTCTACTGATTTGGCGACACTCATCGCTGTAGATACCGTGGCACAGGCAGGTGGTTTTTGCCGTTTGCACCGGAACTGATCGGCTTTTATAGTACTGCCCACCAACCTTCTTTCTCTTGTCGTTCACCTGAAGAAATGGTAGCTTTGTCGCTGCAAACAAGTCTTCTGATTTCGGTACGTGACGAACAACCTAACAGAGACATTCATTCTCACTGCACGAGAGCGCGAGGCAATTAAAGGGCGTGAAACGCGCCAGTAGCCAAGGCATCGCGTGTAATCCACAAGCGCTGTCATCGGTCCTCACTTCGTGTGCAATATATAGCCGCCAGTGCAAACAGCAGGGGTGAGCGATACTAGTACGGGCTGCTGGCACCATAACATATTGGTGAATAAGGCCAATAATAATCGCAAAAAGAGGCCAACTCACTCAGCGCGCTGCATACCGCTAGCACTCCACTCCTGTTTGCGCTGTGCGCGCAAGGGAGCACCGCAACACCAGCCGGCGACTGCCCGCAGGCTAACACAGCAATGCCACCATCGAGATGAAACCCTGTCGCGTAGTCAGCGACGAAGATGCTTGTGGTGCAACCATCACCAGCCAAGCACTCACCTTTGATGTAAAAAGCCTGATATAGTTGGACAGCGATATCTGTACCCAGCATTGTTAACAACCGCAACCAGCAGCACCCGCAACCCAGAGGTTGCCACGCGAAACCACTGCGTCGCGGCAGCGCTCATGCGAGAGGGGTTGGCAATGGTGAGGGTATTCGCGAGTGTATCAACTCATAATGTTAGTATAGCATTGCAGGAACACATTGTCAATTTTACGTACGACCTCATGTGGTTTTGACAAAGCGATAAAGGGAGGTTCTGAATATATATATTTGGTAGTGATCTTGCCATTATCTGCTATGCCACTATCAAGAAACAGCCGCAAATATGATAAAACTATTCTCAAGACAAAGCAGAGCGGCTGCAAACAAATGACATATTTAAAATCACCGGTGGGAGCAACAGTATGCCCCAACAGCCGGATTGTTGTGCGCAGCAAGCGCTGCGTGAGATTGCCTGGCGAGCGCTCGTGCGGTGCGCTCGGTGAGCCAACGAGCTATGTACCGTATGGTATTGGCGTGGCGCTTCGTGCCCGGAAGCGCATATCGCAGCGCGCGTACTTGGCCGAGACCGGTCTGGCATACGTGACGATGACAACCTGCACAACCACTAGTTGAAAAATGAGATGATCTTCAGCCTCGAACGCGCTTAGGCGCTGCCTTTTGTAAAGCCGAGCAAGTCGGAGGACGGTGCGAGACCGAGAGCCGCAGGGTAGGCAGCGTACTCTCCATGGGCTAATTTCGTCGTCTCAGCAAATCTATTGAACAAATTGCGTGCATATCTTTGTCAAACACATGTCCCATGCGGTAATCAAAAGAGCGTCATTATGGCATTTTTACGACGTTTTTCACGATTATTCCTGCAGCAGCGGGGTGCCAGTGGCTGGTCCCTCCTCGGCTGCTTTGACGTGGCGCAACAACCGGCAGGCTGATAAAGGTGCGCGAGGTCGAGAGCGAGCCGCTTATTCTCGAGATTCCCAGCCACGACAAGTCTGAGCTAGCAGCTGAGCAAATGTTTGCACAGCCTCCATGGTATCTTGCGTGATGCGCGCGAGCTCGGGCATTGATGATGCGCTACCAAGAGCATCTCAGCTGAGATTGCGTCAGTCGGCGACAGGATTCAAGCGTGCGTTTGGACGCTGCGCACCACGCTGGCAACTTCGCTGAGAGCCGGATTTATTCGCAGTATCCCGCGAGTGCAAACGTGCACCGCCACAGCGCCGACTATACGGCGGCACCGAGCAGCAAGCACAATGTCGTCTATACAGCGGAGGTTGTGCTGGCAGAGAGTGAATTTCTCGCCGATCAAGACTTTCAGAGCTTTGAGGCTGACCCGCCAGCCGGTATTACGGGCACGTTAGCCAAACTGGAAGACACGGATGATGAGATTTGGATCCAAATTTTCGTGCGCCCCGTGGCAGATGACTGCGCTACAGCTAATCCGATGCGTCGACGAGGCGTGCGCGGCGGTGGGTCTCTTGGCGAAGCATTTCACCTCAAGGCGCGGTGGTTTAGCCAGTTCCTCGGCGGCGCTGTGGCAAACCACCCGAAGGCAACATGACGATAGTAACGGAGCCTCCGATCGCGACATTAAAACCCGCATCGCCGATGCGCCGAGTGCTGCTAAGTTGCCAGCCAGGTCACGATCTCGCGTTGCATAATCTTGGCGAGCAGCACCACCGATGCGCGGCTAGTGTGTCATGCAGGCAACCATCGAAAATTTCAAGCCAGGTATAACAGTGGCTCACCCTTAGATGGTTTTCACCAGCGAGTCGCGATAGCTTCCGCAAGGAAGACCTCAACCGCCATAAACTGCGTGCTCTTTGCTGACCGCGGCTTTTTGCTTTTCTTAATATTGAGGAGATGGCGAGGTTCACCCGCCACACACCAATGTTGAGGACGCCCAATATCGTGGGTGCGCAACAAAACCGCCGAACTGGCCAGCCCAACGGTCTGCCTGTCCTCACTGGCCGCGGCAGCCGACGACGAAGATCTCGGCCTTTGGTCCGACCCGCTAACTCGATCAATCACCAGTTTGGTCTGCTGGTGGAGCGATCGCTCGCGCCACGTCTATATCATCGGCCAGACAGGAGCGGGAAGAGTGGCCTACTGGAGCCTCTTTGCCTGCGAGTGAGCCCGTATACACTCAAGGCGTATGCCATTATTGACCCGCATGGCGACTCTCTTTGCCATCGAGAATAAGTGAAGTTCATCCTCAGAGGCGCGACTCAGATGACGTCGTGCCTTTAATCCCTGCAGACGTCGAGCAATCTGATTGGCTTTAACCCACTGGAGGTTACCAACCCAGCGCAGAAATCGACGATCTCATCAGAGGCAGTGATTGCGTGCTCAAGCGGACGTTTGGTGACAGTTGGGGACCGCGGCTGGAACATACGTTTGCGCCATACTATTTTGGCACCGCTCGATCGGCTCCGGAGCCTATCACTCATGCTCGATATCACCCGCATGCTGGACGGCGATAGTACATTCCGCAAAGAGACGACGGCTACCGCAAACGATGTGGTGGTGCGGCAGTCTCGAAATGCGGAGTTTGCGTTTACGGAGAAGTTCCAGACGGAGGCTATCGCGCCAGTACTCGTCAAGGTGGGGGCTTTTGCCGGCTGAAATCCCATTATCCGCAATATTATTGGCCAGACTGCACTCGTCACTTTAATATTCGCCAGATTATGGACGAGGGCAAGAGATCTTAGTGGTAAATTTGTCGAAGGGGCTGATTAGCGAGGATAGTGCGGAATTCTTTGGCTCATTCTTAGTTGGCTGAAGATCCTTAGCTGGCGGCGATGAGTCGCTGAGGATATCCTCGATAATCCGGCGACCGGCGGCCATTTTATCTCGCAGCGTCGATGAGTTCCAAAATCCTCGCAACTGATAGCTTTCGCCACCATCCGAGTAGAGGCACGCAAGCATACGTAGCCACCACCGTGGCTAACACCAATATATCTCGCAGATGGAGCCAACGGTGCGTGTGATGCGGTTCTTTGGCAACGTCGCGACGATTAGCTTCCGCGCGCCAGACGTCGACAGCCTGATTCTCTTGCCAAGCAGTTTGAGCCACAGTTTGAAGAGAACGACCTCACACAGATGAGCAACGCAACTTCATCATCAACATGTGATCAATGGGCTATAGTACCAGCCTTTAGTGCTACTACGCTTAATTTGTTTGAGGCCAAGCGGAGCCATTTGTCGCGTATTATGATATATAGCCGCGACAGTTAGCCGTCGCGCCAAACAGTAGAGGTGATACCATCACGAGCGGATCCACCGCAGTACCGAGTGAGGTACGTTGGCAGGTCAAACGGGGACTTCAGCGGCATCGTCAGCCACCACTATTACGGGTGAAGGTGTACAGCCAAGCGCTGCCGGACGTCGCCGACGTAAGCGCCAGCTGCGGCGAAGCACTGCTGACGAGCAGGCGACTACCGGGCACATCGCGCTCAATCTAGCAAGCAGGTGAAGACGCCTGTTGCTCCCAGCAAAGCTGCCGCCAGCCACCCTCTCCAGGCAAAACCAGCGAGCACCACGCCCAAGTCAGCGTGCCACGCGATCCATCACTTTCCATTCAGCATGCCAAGCTTCACGCACCACAATCCCGGCGCAGCTCTTGCACCACCAGCCGCATACTACGCAGACTCCAGCCAGACGGCCCGGTGCGCACGCAGCCAGCAGCCTGATAGTGCAAACCCCAGCGCATGCGCACGTGATGAGATGTTGATGACCCAACCTTTCTTTGCTTTGCGTTAGATATGCAACGCCAATTTCTCTAGGCCACTATTGCGTTACCTCACCTCGCAGGAGTGTGAGGTAGCGAATAACTCTCTCAACAAAGGTATATATATGACTCAGACTGTAAGAAAACCCTCGAGTGGGTAGCATAGTGAAGTGCGCGCGAGGTAGCCTCAGGCAGTCGGCAGTAAAACACCAAGCAGAGGCAATCACGCGAAAAAGCCTCCTTATCCTGTGTGTATAACTCGCTACCTCACCCTCACTCAACCAAATGTGGGTTATGCCATAATGAGAGGATACGGAAATACGTGGGGACATGACGGCAGTAATTTGTGTAACAAATCAAAAGGGTGGTGTTGGCAAACGACAACAGCGATTAACAAGCTGCCTACCATTTGGCAAAGGCTGGCAAAAACCCTCGTCGTCGATTTCCTCGACCCGCAGGGCAATGCCACGCGGCCTTGGCATCGGATAAGCAGCTGCTCGATGCCACGCGACAGAGGTCGTCAAGAGCGAGAAGAAGCTTGGCTGACATCATCCAGCCTACTGAGCACCAGCAGAATCTCTTCATCGCGCCGCCTGCCCCTGCCGCAGCTGGCCAATGCTGAGGTAGTAGACCGGCCAAGGCGCAGCAGCAACTGTTTTGCGCCGTCCTCGAAAGCGGGCGATTGATGAACCAACTGGCTACGACCAGTATCATGGCCATGGACAGTCCACGCAAGCTGCAGGCTCACCGTCACCGGGCCCATTGCAGCACGCTATGTGCTGGCTGCCGGTCCAGGCAGACTTATGCGTTGGAAGGGCTCGGGCAGCCGCTCGAGACAATGAAGCTGGTGCGCAAAAATATGAGTCCAACACTTGATCTTTATTGGGGTGCCGCCCACCATGGTAGATGGTCGCACATCGCTCGAGCCAGGTCGCTGAGATTGCGAAGCCATTTTCCAGCGAAGGTGTTTGCGTGAGTCCATCCCGCGCAACGTCCGCCCGCAGTTGAGGCACTGAGCCATGGTGCCGTTGATTGGGAGCGTGGCGACCGCTTTAGCCGTGCACGGGCATACAAGCAGCCGTGACGAAAGAGTAATCGAACGAACGTATAAAATGGCAAAACGAGGCTTAGGGGCGGGGTTTGATCTGGCTGATTCCGGCGAGCTACTGGACGAACTGTTCGACCCAACCGCCGACCAATGCACGACTGAATTAGCGATCTCACGCCAGATCATGCTTGCAGAAATCATGCCCGACCCCACTCGTAGCCACGTGCTGCGTTTGATGAAGCGTTGCTTGATGAACCCCGCTGAGTCCATCCGTGTCCAAGGTGGTGGTATGCTGCGCCCATCGTCGTCGTCACCCTGATAACAAAAGGCAACATGTCATTGTGGCTGGTGAGCGGCGCTACGGGCCGCCACCAAGGCGCTAGAGAAGATCCCAGCACTGGTGCGCACGCCAGTCCGGATCAGCCACAAGCCTGAACTTCTCATCGAAAATATCCAACGCCAAAAACCTCAACGCCATCGAGACCGCCACAGGGTATCTCGTTGCGCGATCAGCTTTGAACCTCACGCTTGAGCAGATTGGCCAGCGCGTTGGGCGGCAAAGTCGCCCAGTGCGGTGAGCAATACACGACGCCTCTTGCGCTACTCTGGAGGTAGTGCGCCGGGCAGTGGTCGATGGCAAGCTGAGTGAGGCAAAGTCCGGCCGCTGATTAGCCTGACGAAAGTGCAGATTGCGGATATTTTCTGCCAAAGATTATTCAGGAAGAGTGGAGCGCGCGGCGGACCGAGCAGTACCTCGCCATTCTCAAGCGGCACTGAGGCAAGTGACTCTGCCTCAAAAGATCACCATAGGCCCAGCGCAGCCCAGCGCGCGCACCACAGTATAGCGCCGCTCGCCAGCCGCGCTTTGAGCAGCAGCCGAGTGCGCCAGTCCAGATCCGTGGCAATCGCCGTGGGCAGGGGTAGATCGTTATCCGCTTCAACCGATTGACGCACTTCGGAGCGGATTATATTGGTTTGCTTTGAGCATACGCAGGATGAGAAGAAAAGATTAGAAGTAGTGTAACAAACCTTCTTGCATGACAAAGAAGGTTTATTATTGTAGCCAAAGACTGTTGATGAATGCAATACAAGTTTCTGTAATAGTGAATATATCTAGAATATCTGTATCCTGAACGAAAAGGTCTGGAGATAATAGCTGCTCTAGGCTGGCTAGAAGCTATAATGTACCAAACCAAACGAAGAGTAAGAGGAAATCCTAAATACTAACTAACCATTTCCTATACAGGAGTAAAAGCAACAAGATGAGATAGTAATAAATAATTATATCTGAACCTTGAACTTGTCAAGGCCAGAGGCGCAGGCTGACGGGCCACATCATAGAGTGGCACGGTGCCGAGGCCATTACGTGAGTCGAGCGAGTAGCCGCCTTGAGATTGCGTGATCACCCGCTACAAAAATCGATCCCCGCACCGTCACTCTGTATCACCACTGGTGGAGAGCGCCGACCATCCCAGCCGTCGTCCGGGTGAAAGCCTGTGGTGTTCTTTGTTATAGACAGTCAGCGTCCCATCTTTGACTCAGACGCGCCTGCCTGCAACAGGCAATAACGCGCTTAACGAGGTTCATCCTCGCTACCTGACCGTAGAGCGGGTTCTGAAGACGATAACTGCCCCGCTTGGGTGTGTGTAAGGAGTTATTTCGTGAAATGCGCCATCGTGACGGGCAGGCGATTGACGATCGCCGGATCACCAGGTAGAGTGTCTGCTCCATACTTGGGCCAGTCACGCTAAAGTTACGAAATACAAAGGTAGTTGATAAGGAGTGTGCCAACAATGACGCACACCACAAAATTAAAGCCACCGATATGCTTGAGCCTGGGGTGGCGGGTCATAGCTTGCTTCCACTGCGATAGTATTATATCACGCACTAAATGCGCGCGGAGGAGGAGATAATTGCGGTATCGCATGCGCTACACCACTGACCTAGCGGAGCTGCATACTCGCGAGGCTCAACGCGAGGGTTGATGACGGAGCCGGGTTTCCGCCCGTTAAGAGCAGATTATACCTGCTCAGGAGAAAGTGAGCATATGGTAGCGCGAGCATGGCTATCTGTAAAGGCTCCTGAACGCTTCAGGTGAGGCGTGCATTATCTGTTGGTGCTGATAGAGAGACTTCGCAGGCGTCCGGTGGGTAGCCACGGCCAGCCGAAGCTAACACGCGCATGGCTGGGCCATGAGTCCTCTCTGACGACGTAATTGTAAGCCCGCATTAATATCTGAGTCGATATGGATGCTAACAGAAGCTGCTTCGTTTGCAGTTGAACAAACGTTATCTTCGATGTTTGGAATCTCTAAGATTATGCTCATAATGCCTTGCGACAAAATAGCAGAAATAGCGGTGGCTTCACGCGGACCATTGCCGTGAACGAGAAGAGCATTCACCGTCATGCTTCAAATGCCCAGCATAAGCGTTGGCCTAACTTAAGCGGATGTGAGGTGTCTAGAGCTCGTAAGCCCGTAGTGGGGTGACCTGTGCGCGTGAGCAGCAGGCAGCGCTTTGTTTTGGTATCAAAACTGGACCTCGGATATAGCACTTACTGCATTTGCTGCCGCAGAGGACAAGCATAAGGTAGCGACTTACCCGTAAAACCATCTGCAGTAGATTAGGTTACTTTCCTTGTCATCTTGTTCTAACACAAGGCCTGTGGCCACAAAGAGCGCAAACAATGTTGCAACAATTGCTGCAACGGCTGACGAGAATAGCCAGATAACTGCATGATGATCAGCTACTTTCCTTTCCTCTAATAACTCTAGCAGAAACGTACCATTCCTGCGGGTCGGCGCAAAGATTAATAAGCATATCTAGCATATGAGGTGGAGCCAAGCAGCAGCTATAGAAATTTCTATAACAGAGTAGCTTCTCAGAATGGCAGCTACTCTCTCGGCTTCTTCACTGTTTGGCTGCGATCGACATTACGATCTCAAAAGTGGTCACAGTGATTAAATGCAATCTCCTCATCTTCTTCTAATGACCATCCATTCCGAGTGTTTAATCTCTCTGTTTCTGTACCGGGCGTTTGTTTTGCTTTAGATAGTTAGAGGCGATCGCAGAGAGACATATGTATTCGTAACGAAGAGCCCACTCGCCGAGCTCCTGGCGTATTTCCCTGCTCTTTCGGCTTACGATTGGAGACCAGTAGCGGGATTCGTCAATACTCCAATTGTAAAGTGCTGTATCGTTTGTTTGCTTGTTCGCTCAAGTGTATAATTATAACGCAGTCGTTAGTCTGGTGCATCGGTGCCAGATGAGTGCTAGTTAGTAAGCAATATCTGCGGCTCTATGGGACATGTTGCGATCTCAAGTATGAAATATTGTTGGGGTTCGTGTTAATGGATCCGTGATGTCCATGTAGAATATGATGCTGCATTGTGCGATATGTGCTTATACTTCATACGACCACGTCGTCTCGCGGCGGCATTCGCCGGGCTGGTGCGCGAGTTTGGGTGCGGTTCGTATTGTATAGAGGCAGATCCAGTATAGTAGAGAGAGTTTATGGCGGGTCCTGCGAATTCGATAGATGGTTTTCGGTCACAAGATGTTAGCGCGGTGCGATGAGACGTCCTCGCTCGCGCTTCGTCGTGCTTACGGCTCACGCCGCGATGGGTCGCTCGACGGGCGCGGCTACCGCGTCGCAGCTAGCTACAGCAGAGCAGCCAAGGAATTATACACCGCGCTCGCAGGCATCTATCAGCACCAGCGCGGCTGAGTAGCCGGCTAACCTGACTCGACATCAATCCAGCGACAATATATTTGCCGACCTCGAGGCGGGGCGGCGGCAAGCGTAGCTGCGGGTACGTAAGAAGCCGCAATCAAACGCGGCGCAAGTGGATCGACTGCATTATCAGCGCTCGTCATCGTTGGCATGGAAGCTTGCTGGCAGTTATGCTACTATGGCGGGCCTTTGTGGCGAGCCTACATATCTTCGCTGAAAAGTGCGTATTTTGGCTTGATTCAAACAAAGCGCTCAAGGCGAGATAGCAATGGCCGGAGCAACTTATTCTCTGCTTGGTACGCCGGAGGATGGCCCAGGCCATGAGGGGTCATGCACGCCCGGCTACATCTTTGATCTTGAGTGACTCGGCAGAGCAAGAAGGACGCTTCGCATGTGATACCAGCATCCCGCGCGACCTCTATGTCAAATATCGCGGTCGTGCTCGGCGATGCAGGTAAGATTACCGAGGTACTTCAACTGCGTTACAGCGACCGGTCGATACTGCGCAGAGCAGAGGATGAGCATAAGCTGGCCTGCCTGGCAAAGTCTTTCGGCAATATCAGTGGGGCCGGACGTGCAATACAGTGTGCACTGTGAACTCACACAGCGCTGCTGCGACCTAATTCTCGGCACTGGGTGGCATCAAAGTAACAACGGAGAGCCGTGATCCTCGTGGCCAGATGGATGGTAGCTTCGATTGAAGTGCAGGGTGCGTACGCACGTGCGAGCCATGCCACGATGGTCAGGTACGCTCGCCGAATGGCCACTTCATCGACTCGTCCCAATGGGCCAGCGCCGATCTCGATGCTGAGCATGCGCTTTATTCCAGCGCAGGCACGCGGTGCCTCGGGTATATCGTATGGCTTCGGCAGTCTAACTTCGACCGGCGAGAGGAAGAACTGCCAGAAGGCCTACTGTATGGCTATTAAGAAAAGGCGTACGAGTGCTGGTACCCTGACGAACTGGTGCGTGTGACGGGGATCATTGATGCACTAGGGCAAGAACCTCCGTACCAACTTTGGGACAAGTGAGATCCGTACACGCGCTGTCGGTTGGGGCAGAAATATCAAGAGTGATGCATCAGGTGTGGAGAGCTTTGCTCAGGCTGCACCTGTTGGCGACCCTAGTGGTAGCACAGACGGTCAACGGCATTAGCTGCCAGTACCCGCAGCGGGCACATACGACCACAGCCAGATTCAAGCGTACATCAACGCGACACTCAGTATGCCACAGAGTATCACAAAAGAGTCGGCCCATTGTCGTCGTCCTCAATGCATCAGGGTGCATCCAGTGGCCAAGCGCGAGGCAGATGATGGCTAGAGAAGCTTGGCACGGTTGACGAGTAGCATGGGCGGCTCGCCCACAGCGGCAGCGCGAGGAATGGCACCAAGATCTACCGGCATGGCTGGGAGGCTGGTGCGCGGAAGAACACAAAGGGCCAAGCATAGAGTCGATCTACCATGCTCAGGCTACCACTGTGGCACACCACCGGTAGCTGCGGCAGCCATCGCAGCCCGCCGTCGTGGCTGGGCCATCAGTCCGACGACGGTACTACGTCGGCAATTAGTGATTAGTATTAAGCGTTGCAGTGGTGGTGCTCGCACTCCTGCTGTCACCCAGCACTTAGCTTTACCTACGACGGTGGACGGTTGTGCTGCCGCTGAGAGTAGAGATCTCTATCGGCATCTATCGTCCATGTGCCACAAACTGTTGCGTCTTCATCCTCGGGACTGGAATGGTAGCTTGTACACATTACTGGAGTTCGTCATAGCAGCGCACGCGATGCTGGTAGCAAAATGGTGCGATTCCTGAACCTGGATCGGATGGGTTCCCGCGATGCGATGTGGTAGCAGCAGCCCGTGGCCAGCACAGCAGCATTGAGCGGCTGCATCGAATGGCTTGCGATCGGTCACGTGCCGTACATTCGCACCTCTTACAGCACGAACCTGAGTGGGAAGTGCAGTGGTATCTCGCTGCTGCTGGGTCATTAGCAGTCGGTAAAGGCGAGTCACCGGTACAGTAATGTCAAGGAGGTGCGAGGATAGCGGCGTGCCCGGCAGTTGCTGGTGCATTGCGAAATGGAATGCTTGTCGTCATATGTAAGTAAGTGGCAGAACGTATAGTATGCTATTGTCAAACAAAGCAAATATTGCCTGAATCTTATAATTCTTCTTCCTCGGTATTTGTTTCACCTTCCTTCTGATAATTGCAAACAAGAGCTAGCGCCTGGGCATCAACTCTTACACTTATCTAAAAAGCGCATTATTACACAATTTACGCTCCACCGAGGAAACAGTGAGAGAAGCGGCGTGCGATTCTAGGCGGTGAGACTTGCAAACTGGAGGCGTAGTGACAAACTGCGGAACTAGTATTAGCCAGTACATTAGAGAGAGAATGTTTTCACCCTAGGCTTTATTTCTCTCGCCCGTCGGTATAATAAAAAGCAATGGATTTTGCACACACACGCCGTCTCGAGTCAGTGGAGTCGTTTAGAGGAGGTTTCAATCGTGGTCGCGACGCTATTTTGATCGTCGAGGTCAGTTCCCTGGCTGGCATTGGCACTGGTGGTCGCGCAGAGCAAGTGGCGCGTCGCAGTGCGGCTACGCTTTTTGCTTGCGCCAATACGTGCAATATGATCTGACTCACGGTAGCGCGTGCCGCCACGCGCATAGTGTTGTGATGTTGATGCTGCTAGTGGAGTGATCTGGCTACAGGTTATCTTGGCAGTGCTGCATGCGTTGTGGCTCGTAGTGCTCAAGCCACGATCAGATCGCCGCCCGGTGGCTGTTCAGGCGGGTGTTGCGTCTTTGTTGGGGCGACTGCTCTTGCTGTGAGTTCCTATCGGTGGGATGCCGCCCGTGGTACCGCCGCTATGGGTGCTGGTGCTGTGCTGCGTGCTGTTCTGCAGCTGAAGACCACTCCGCACGTACCTGCGCGCGCGTTACGCGCAAACGATCTTTGCAGAGCAGCTGGGTGAGCTACCACTGGATGGTTTGCCTACCACTCTCTGCGGTCTGGGGGCGATCAAGCTCGCGCAGCTGCCACCTCTTTTGGTGCTCTCTAAAGCTTTGTGTGTGAGCGTGCCTATAATAGCTACCATCAGCATGGTGGCGTGCGCGCGGGCAGATATTGTCTGCTGCCATCGACACTGGCGGTTGGGCTTGTGCTGGACGCTTTTGCCACGTTTAACAGCCTGAGCGCCATACTGGCCTTGCATACGCTGAGCAGGTGAGACAAAAGGGTAAAGGGAAGAGGTCGCGAATCAACAACCGCAGACATGACAGCGCAAGACCAGCGGGCGGCGCGCGCCATGCGTCAATCAAAATCATGTCTATTAATACGCAGCGGGCGCACTTTGCGCTTGTTCGTTGTGGCAATGGCAGTGTGGGTTTATTTGCGGGCGATTGATCGCACGCGACCGTCACCGAGCGCGATCAGGTTGGAAGCACCGATGGTAACCTCGCTCCCACCGCCGACGAATCTGCAGTAGCCACGTCGCCGACAGCGCGTCAAAGAAGAGCGTCGTGTCTATCATCACTAATATCGAAGAATCATCATCGTCTGGGCGCGACCACTCCTTCCGCCAGCTGAAGGCAGCGGGCACAGGCGTATTGTCAGCAAAAGATGGTTACGTCGTCACAAACAAACATGTTGTGTCTACAGGCGAGAGTTCTATCCGTGTCATTGCTTCGGACGGCACGCGGTGCGATGACGTTCGAGTGGTGGGCAGGAGGACCCACTCAATGACATTACTGCTCTACCCCAAGCTTGAGGCGCATGCGGTGCTCACGCCACCAGCGTCGCCCGGGTGACCCAGCAACGGTGCGAGTAGAGCGCGGTCGGTTGTGGCAATCGGCAACGCACTGGGCCGCGCCCAAAACACCGTCACCAGCGGGTATTATTTCTGGCAAGGGCGACCTGTGGCAGCCCTCTACATCGGGCACAGCGCCCAGCGAACGCAGAGCCCTAACCGATCTGTCCAAACCGATGCTGCCGGCGTGAATTCTGGTAATTCTGGTGGGCCGTTGCTCAGCCGCTCCGGGGCAGGTGATTGGCATCAACGTAGCAGTGGCAACAAACGCTCAGGGCATTAGCTTGCATATTCCTGTCAATGCGATGAAGGGACGCTCAAGTCAGTCTTGGCGGGCAAGGGCGTGCGCCGGCTTTATCGTAGGAGGGCGCGCTATGTGATGCTCACGCCAGATATTGCTAAGCAGGCTGGTACTTCGGCGAAGGAAGGTGCGTATGTGATGACAAGTGGCGACAAAGCGCGATTAGTAGCAGGCAGCCCAGCTGGTAAAGCTGGCCTCCGTGAGAGAAGGATGTCATTACCAAAGATCAAGTAGCTCGTCGTGGGTAAGCAGGCGACGTCTCAGCCTAATCGGCGAATACGAGCCCGGCGATGTCGTCGCCCACACTATCTATCCGTGACGGCGAGAGCGCGTCGTGCGCGTGACGGAGCGAGTGTCAGGGTGGAGAGGTGGGAATAAACTTGATGCGAGTATTTGCTCTACTCACTACCTAGATAACTTGATATCTCTAAGTCCTGTTGACCAAACTGCTAGCATATACGTGCTGTAAGGTGTCCGAGACTTAAAGTCTTTAATCAGCGTCTGCCATTCTCCCATTCTGGTACGTCCATATGCCAGGTCGAGATACGTCCATGCGCTTGAAATTCATGGTGCGGATGCGTTTTGTTGGGTCGCTCGTCGACGAACATAGCTCACCACTACCATCTTGATGGTTTGTAATCATGACTTCGGCATTGGCTTTTGTGGAAGCCATTGGCCCGTTACCGAGTGTCAGCTTTTACAATCATGAACAGGAATTGCATTAATGCACAAAGCTAGACGAGACCGTTGCCCACGTTTGTTCCACGCAGAGGGCATTTCTAGAGGCACATCAAGAAATAGGGAAACGGCGTACTGGCGAAGAAGAGTCTCTCTCCCGAATCAACATTAATGTCGTGCGGTGCGTACTTTTTATCGCCTGCTCTGTACGTCCGGTGCGACAATAGTGATATCTTTTGAGCGGCATAGTGTAGAACTTTTGGCTTCGTCTTCACTGTTAGCCAAAATATGGCTTTATAGTTCTCTCGTTTCAAATAGCTTTGATATCGGCATTTGCAGTTCTGGAGTTTAACATTGGAAGTTTTCGCAGAATTTCCATTTCATGCGTGGTTGGTGTTGAGTTTGTACATTTGATGCCGATCCTTACGTTTTGAAATTATATCAGCCTTTGCTGTTCTATGGCGCTTATTATACCGTCGCAATCTGGTAGAGGTGCTGCTGAATTTTCCACAACAATTTATGTATAACCTCTCGTTCTGCAAATGTATGATCGCCACATGTTGCAAAGATATGCTTGGAGCTCGGCAAAAATGTATGCTATAGTCGAACATAGGTGGGAGCTAAACAATAAGGAGAACATAACACAGGCATTGTGGAAACAGTCAACTTTTACCAACTGTACGATATTATGCGGAAGTGTGCCGGTGATGATTGTTGCCATTCTCGTTGGTATTGGGCTGGGTGCGGCCTATGCGCCATCCATCCAGCAGCCGCGGTATAAAAGCTCCGCAACGTTGTACTGCTAACAGGTAGAGCAAGGCCGAAAACACCATTGCAGCTTACCAACTACACCACGCTCTTTACCTCGCGGCGGCGGGTGCTCTGATCCGGTGATCAGATCGACCGTGCTTCAGTACAAGAGAGAGCTACGAGACACTGCTGGCCAACAACACATAACTGCAAAAGCATGTAAAGAACGCGACATCATCACTGTCTCTGATGGTGCTGGCGCAGCCCAAGATGAGCTGAAGCCTTGCTCCAAAGCAGGCGATTACCGAGTTTGAAAAAGCAGCGAAAGCATCAGGCTGATATACAAAGACCAGTTAGCATCAAAACAGTCAGACGCGTCGTCAATACACCCGCGCGCCAGCAGTCATGGGGCTGTGGCGGGCAACGGCACTGGCGGCGGCGGTGGCGCACCGCTGCTTGCCATCGTAGAAGTTGGTGTTCGGTTTGCCTACGACGCTATGCGCAGTCGCAGCGCGTGCCGACAGCCAGCCGCAGCCACATCCGCGGCAACCAAGACCAAGCGCCTGCTCTACCTACACAGAACTTATTTTGCCGAAAAGCATACAGCCGCACGGGTACGCGGCACGATAAACTTTCTCTGCAACAAGGGTATACCATGTATCATGGAGTACTGGAAAACGCATCGAAGAGGTGAGCACTGCGCTGGCTGCGCTGGTGATTCTAGGGCTACCAATGCTGCTGGTTGCAGCGGCAATCCGCCTCACATCGAAAGGGCCGGCCTTGTTCCGCCAGAAGCGCTTCGGCAAAGATAAGCAGCTATTTACAGTTTATAAATTTCGCACCATGTCTACGACAGCAACAGAAAGATGCCACCAATAGTTTTACCAGCGCAGATAGCTATATCACACCACTCGGTAGGGTGCTGCGCAAGCTATCTATCGACGAATTACCACAGCTACTCAACGTCATCAAAGGCGAGATGAGCATCGTTGGGCCGCGGCCCGTCATCAAGACAGAGAAAAAGCTTTATTAGCCTGCGCCAAAAATACCACGCTAATTCCGTCAAGCCAGGCATCACTGGCTGGGCGCAGGTAACGGCCGCATGACCTAGACGACCAGCGCAAAGCCGAAATGGACGGTGAGTATGTGCAGCAGCTGAGCTCTGACTGACGTCAAGATCTGCGATAAAAACCACTGGAGCGGTATTGATGATGAGTGGCCACACGGAAGGAAGCGAGCGGACAGTACAGGAGTCGATAATGCCCTCGAATAAGAAAAAGTCCTCTTCACCTCACACATCGCCAACTTTCAGAAGTTCAACCGGCCCTTCATGCGGATGCTGCGCGAACAGGGGTATGAAGTGCATTATGCCTCGATGGGTGAGGAGCAGATTGAGGATTGCGACAAGCAGTTTGTCGTACTCATTTACGCGTAGCCCTTCACACTGGAGTAATGTCCGCCCATCGCCAGCTCGGAGATTATCGACCACGAGCAGTACGACCTCATCCACACTCATACACTGCAGGGGGTGTCGTGACGCGTCTTGCGGCTCGGCTGAGCTCGGCAGCGCGGCGCACGGGTGATCTACACTGCTCATGGCTTTCACTTTACGGGTGCGCCACCTGCTCAACTGGCTGGTATACTATCCCATCGAGCGCCTGATGGCACACTCACACTGACGTCTCTCATTACTACTAATGCCGAGGACTACGCTCGAGCTAACCGTCACTTCTGCTACCAGTGGTGTATGTGCCCGGGGTGGGGTGGATCTAACATGTAAAATCTCTTACCAAGCGAGAGAAGCAGCATCTGCGCCAAGAATACGGGTTTTCACAAGAATGATTTTATTCTTATCTATGCTGCCGAACTGAATAAGAATAAGAATCAAGGTTTTTGATCCGATGATGGCGCATTTGCTCAAGACTGTACCAACGGCGAAGCTTGTCCTCTGTGGGGTTGGTAGTAAAGAGCAGCAGTATAAGGCACTTGCCCAGCAGCGGTGCAGTTGCTGACCACGAAGTTCATGGGGTACTCGCCGTGATATGCCGCAGTGCCGCTAGATATCTGATGTGTCTGTGTCAGCAAGTGGGCGTGAGGGGCTGCCTGTTAATGTACTAGAGGCGGTGAGTGTGGGGTTGCCGGTGGTTGCTTTGCCGTGCCGTGGTATTCAGGATATTGCTCAGCAGACACCACTTGTGCAGATGATGCCCGATAGAGATACGAAGCGCATGGCAGATGTACTGGCGTCGATTGCAACAAGCGAGGCAGAACACGTCTGCGCAAAAGATAGACTTGTCTCGCTACGAGACACACTCAATTAAAACATGATGGAGTATATGAATGATATTGCAGGCTACCTATTCTATATCGGTGTCTTTGCAGGAGCGGCGTTACTCTTGCGAGCTGGCTACCGATATAAGAGTATGGTGCTCAAGATAGTTGCTGCGATCATTCCGGTTATTGTCGCGGCACTGCGTGATAATGTTGGGACTGATTATGCAACATATGTTAAGGTATTCGAAGACTTTCGGACGTTGTCGATCGGTGATTTCTTTAGCAATCGGTCGAACGGTACTGAAGTTGGGTTCTATCTCATCAACAAACTCTCGCAGTGGCTGACGGATGGGCTCAGGGCTTAGGGCTTCGCCATTATGTCGATAATTTGTATTGTCTTTTTCTTCTGTGCGACGCGCCGCTGGCATGTTCGCTGTACCCGGCACTGGTGTATTTCCTCTATTTGATGCTCGTATTTCAAAACTCACTCAATATCGTTCGGCAATTCGCTGCCGCAATGATAGCACTTCCGCCTTTTCGTTTATTCTTGAGAAAAAGCCAGCTAAGTACATCTTTTGCAACTTATGCGCAAGTTCTTGCACATCCGCGTTATTCTTGCTGCCACTATATCTCGTGCGGTTCTTGGTGCAAGCAAAGCGGGGCACACACATCCGATTTGCTGTCAAGACAGTACTTATTGGACTTATCATTGGCGGTATTGCCATTATTGATTGCGCAGTTTTCGAGCCAGAGTATCTTCTCGCGCTATAGTATTTACTGACAACATAATTGGCTCGGGGATTAACCTCAGCTCTATGTCCATGTAGCGTCTGTTGTGATATTTTACTATGATATTGCGCTATCGATATGATGATATCACTATCGCTTTTTCTATGTACTGGAGGTAGTAATGTCGTTTTGTTAGTCAATCTTGACCCAAGTCAGATTACAAAAACGACTTGCTGTACTTTTCTATCGCACCAGTGATGCTGCTTGCAGCTGCCGTCTCCCTCAGTCGCTGAGTGGTAGGAGGGCGACTGATGGTAGGGATTGTCTGCTATGGTCTCGTTATTTTCACATATCATACGTTGTGTTGATGCAGGCCGATATCATACCGTATAAATCAATGCTGTTTGAGGTAGCTCGTGATGAAATTGGGGTTTGCCATCATTGCACATAATAACTTTGACCACGTATCGCAACTGATTGACCAGCTGCTGGGTGTACAAAAAGCCACGTATATATCTTTTATTGATGCGAAGAGGATGCCGCTGAGTTTGTTGCTCAGGTGGCAAAGCACCCACGGGTTATGTGTATAGCCGATACACGTTTTCACTCAACTGGGGTGATGAAGCCTGAACAATGCTACTGAGGATGCACCAGGCTGCCATCAACGATGATAATGACTATCTCGCTACTCAGTGGCGCGGACTTGTGTGTTCGGCCAGTGGCAGAGCTAGCGGCATTCTTGCGTGATGACGATAGGGGGCTGTATTGCTCGATTCGCAAAATGCCAGTTGCTGGCATTGGGCATGGTATGGAGTGGTCTGGAGCTACTCGAGCTGCGCTATCCGTCATGGATGCGGCGCAAGGGTACTCGAGCGAGTAAATGCCGTATATTCGTGCGCTTTACCAAATCGTTGGTTCGCGGTTGCCGCGGCGATGATGAAGCAGATCCCACATATTGATATTTTTGTCTGCATGGTTTACGGCGGGTAAAGAGTGGGTCAGCGCGCACTGACATATCTTGCAGCCCATCCAGAATTTCGAGAGGTGTTTTCGAACGAGTTTGGCCTCTGATGAGATCTATTTTCAGACGATCTTTATGCAGCCAGAGGTGAGAGAGTGTGAGGCATATTGTGTCTCTGATAATCTACGGTATATCGACTGGACAAGCACTAATACGCAAGAGGCGGGGTCGCCACGATTACTCACCGAGGTGATATACCAGCCATCGAGCATCACGGATGTTTTTGCGCGTAAGTTTTAATGCTGCAGTTGATGCCGCAGTGGTTTGATTATTTCGCTGATAAAACGACCAAAAGCGGCTAGCCTATGACGCGACCAGTCGTCTCAATCATCGTGCCCGTAGTACAATGCTGCTGCTTATGGCGTCCGAGTGTTGCAGTCGTTGATAGCGCAGACCTATCCAGCGCTTGAGATCATTGTCGTCGATGATGGCTCAACTGATGATTCCGTATGCGATATGCCAATCGTTGTGTAGTGCATCTGATCGTATCCGGCTATATCACTGCCAGCGAAATGCTGAGTGTGTCTGCTGCCCGCAATGTGCAGGTACTGCCAAGAGCACAGGCGACATATTATGTTCGTTGATGCTGATGATGCCCTGCGATGCGACGACCGTCGAGACATTACTACAGGCATACACCAGCCAGCACATGATGTGCTTATATATACATACCACGCGCACCACACCGATACATGCAAGACGGTAAAGCTTGCCCAGTGCGCAAAAGGTAGCTGGCGGCGTGTTATGCGTGAAAGCACTCAATGCACCGCTATGGAACAAAGCATAGAGGCGGAGATCATCAGCTAGGCATAGCGTCGATTTCCGGTGGGGTGAAGATTGGTGAAGATCTGATGTTTAATATTGCGTACTTTTCGGCATGTACAGATGGTGGCTATGATTGATTACTGTGGGTATGTGTATCGTGAAGATAATATCCACTCTGCAGCAAAAATCTATCAGCAACAGTTGGGCGCGATCTTGCTCGAGCGCGCAGCTTGCTGCGCTGTGCTGGGCAATGCAGCAACGCTCTCCTATCGCTTGGCATCGCCTATGGCTACATGTGCACTCAAAAATACACGAGCTGCCATTTGCTGGTGGTGGAGAAGGACAAAACATAAGGGAGGCAGCGTGCTGAAAACAGTTGAAGCGTACGCCATTAAGTGATGCGAAAGTAAATTTGGGTGATGATTTGTTTGTGAAGATTGTACTAGAGCGGTCACCGCAAATCCGTTCATTATCAGCAGTCCGGTCGCGGTACATCGTGCAACGCTACGATAATGCTCAGGCGTCTGCGTGCGCGATTTGCTCAATAGAGCGATGCGCTATGTGCGGCGTGGGCGAGCTGTTGTGGCACTCAGCGCGCGGTGCTGGTGATCTGCGCATATCGGCGGATCGTTATTCATTGAGCAGGAAATCCAACACTCTGGGAGCCAAGAGCGGCAGCTCATCGTCGACTCTCGCATCCATACCATATTCTTGGCTCATTATTGGCCCATATCGGCTATCGCCAGAGTTTCTCGAGATGGTGCGACTCGATTTTCGTGGGGCTGCCGATGCGTGTGTGTACGCTGATAGCTATTCGTCGTACGATTGCTAAAGATGTTCCCTCAGGTGCGGCATGCAACGGACATCGTCTTGACGGCTTGATGCGTGCCGTACCCGACGAGCGATCATGGATCCTGTGCGATATCGGTCATCGATGCAACGCTGCCAAGTTTGATGCCACAGTGGCTACAAAATACGACACGATGATCGCCGCCCTCAAGCGACCAGGCTGCCAGCCAACGATAACGCGCCACTGTTACGCTCATGTCCTTGCAAAAGAAGAGGACGAAGCTGGCGTGCGAGCGCATCCTCGCGCAGCTGCCAGCTACGATGCAGCAGCGGGTGAGTATCCATCGCCACCGTGGTGATGGTAGACGGTGCACTGCAGACGCTCGCTCACAGCGTGCTATCATTGGGTCACGCTTCCATGCTAACAGTGGGCATGCTGGTAAAAGATTCTCCGATTGCGTATAGCGTGACGCTGATCAATATATTGGCGGATATGCAGTGGTACAGGACCAGTGGTCGACATCCACACGATGCTGGCTTTGACCCCACTACTAATGAATTTTGATGCGATTGCTGTGCAAGATAGGCTCACACCTCAAGCCGCTTGCTGAGGAAGCAACTCGCAGCTGTGATATCTGCGCTCCAAGGAGGAGAGACCTGACGGCTGTATTTATGTCGCAAAACTACTGCCCTCGTCAAAAACACGATCATTATTGCACTCGGTAAGATCTCAACCCCACTTTGAATTTTGCTTCTCCCGCTCTATAGCATGGCATATCTTGCGGCGGCTGAGTTTGGAGTTGTTGTCTCGTTACAGGTAGTAGTATCGCTTGTTGCACCGGTGGTAGATGTTATCACTCGGAGATGGCAGTATTTCTGTTTTTGATTGATGGGCGGGGACATCATAGGCAGCAAGCGCGCGTGATCACCAATGCGCTGCAGCCGATGGGGAGTAATGTCTACTGGCTGGTGTGCTCGCTTTGTGCTAGTGATGCGAATGGTGGCAGTGCCGTATGGTTGGCTTTGCGCGTGGTACGGTGGTGGCAGCAGTAGCCTCAAACTTTTGCCCGCAAGTCGGCGCGGATTTGGCAACAGTCTAATATGCGACTGGAGTATGGTGGCGGGTGCGCGACGATTGTTGTACTTAATATCGTTTTCATTGCGGTGCTCAAGATCGTGCAACGGGTATGCTACTGGCTACGGTGATTGCAGCAGTGGTGAGTGCGCTCTATCTCATTACAACTCAAACACTGCATAGTATATCGACCTCTGCGCGTGACGGAGATACGAGGAAGGAACTCCTCCACCATGCTTTGCTCATACTTATCCCAAATAACGCATCTCTCGTGGTGGGTGGTCAATGCTGCCGACCGTATGATTACATCGCTGCACAGTAGTACGGCGAATGGCATCTATGCGGTGGGCCTATAAATTCCCGCAGGTATTTGCAGCGATGTGCATAATTTTGTTTGGCTTGTCGTGGGCGGAGTCGGCTTCGATACATATTCGATCAAAGGATCGCGATGCATTCTTTTTCGAAAGTGCGGCAAATATGAGTGTGCGGTATTTCGGCAGCTTTGGTGTGTGGTGCTGATCGTCCTGGCGGTATCCGGTTTCAATATACTTGCCGCGCGCGCCATAGCGAAGCACGGCTTTATATCCCACTTCTGATCGGGCCGTTCTGTGTACAGTGTTGGTGTCTACAAGCGCGATCTCTCTCGCCAGTGACGAACCAAGCAGGTCCTCTATACGTCATTGGCTGCAGCTGGGTAATAGCATTGCCATCTGTAGCACTTATATCCGTCATTGGGCTCTATGGGCCAGCGGCAGCGATGATCGCAGCATGTCTGGGCATGGCTTTCCTTTCGCCATCTCGACATCAAAAATCGATTAATATCACGCATGCGATCGCACGGCGTTGGCAGCAGCTGCTACTATGCGCTTTGCAATTGGCCTCTATTATATTAATTCACCATATGCAACCATTGCCAATGTCGTCGTCTCGGGGCGGGCGCCATTGCTATCAATCGCCACACACTACGTGCCTTTGCAGCGAGACACTCTTTTCGCAAGATGAAAGGCCTCCGAGCCACAAAAGCAGGCGGATAAGTTGGCTCGAGGCTGTAGGCAGACACGTGGGGCGAGAGTAGGGCGTGGCGCAGGGTTATATATCCTGGCAGCGCCGGTAGCTTTGGATGGCAGCTGTCTTTCACTCTTCTCCCACCAGCCCGCCGCTGTCTCTAGCAGGCAGGCAGGGTGATTGTTAGGCGTGCGGCAGGCTAGTGCCAGTGAGCACAGCTATCTTAACGCTTCTTGTGCAAAGAGTGCTCATATTGTTGCTTATTTTGATCCTTGGTATATTGATGTGTCGTGCTGCGCATCACTATCCGTCGCTGGCGAACGCGCGCACGTAGGCGAGCTGGCTTGCATGAGTTACGCGGTCTGCGCAGTGAGCAGACGAAGATCCATCGGCTCTTTAGTGCAGGGCGCGCAGCGGTGAACTGCGCGATGTCTTGATCGATAACGCCTAGCTTGGCACTGGTGGGGAGTGGGACTGTGCAGTGTGGTTTGATGCGCCGACGACACGAACAAAACAAGAGATTATATAACTGGAATTTTTAAAACTTATTTCATTTGAAATGGCTAGCAAAGCAACAACAACAACGAAACGGTAAAAAGTAAACTCCTTATGCAACTAAAACACTCAAACGAGAAGATTACGACAAAGGAATCCACGTAGAAGATTGACATATAACAAATACATCAATATTGTTAATCCTTTTTGGTACCGAAGCGTTCAAAACAGAAAATTGAAAAATGATGGTAACTCATCAAAATATAAAAGTAAGTAGCTCTCATAATGTAGGGTATTATATAGACGGACTAATAAACCCAGACTCTATTACGAGATACAGCTATTGAAGCTTTGCTTCATTAAGCAATGATGTGGTTCAGCTGTAGCAGTGCAGCAGAAAGAAAGGCTGCGTTTGAAAATCTTCACAAAACACTGCAGAGACAATTATACATATAGACTAGAAAGCAGCGGTGAATGTTGCAAGCAAGAACATAGAGCAAGCAGTAACAAGTGTTATCGCGAAAGACTTTCAAAAACAAGTGAATCTTTACGAGGAAGAGACTTTCGTCTGAATTTGGCTCAAATGGCCTTTGGTACAAGCCAGGAAAGACGAGAGCCAATTGCAAGAAAATATCCGATTTTGGTATCGTAAGCTGGAAACAGGGCCCTCTATTGCCTTGCCGCGTATATATTGATAATGGTTGTGGTAATGGGGCTTCAGATGGTATCCGCAGGAGATCTATATATAAAGAATAGCATTACAATCCTCCTATTCCAAGCTATATCTATAGGTGGATTTTGTATGCAAACTATCATTTTGCACAGAAGGAACTATCGCGTGAGGAAGAAAAGTCTATTGAAACCAGTAAAGCAACAAACTGGTTAATGCAAAGATGCTTGCTGGCTATATGTCTGTCAAAGATAGAGAGTTGTACCAGGCTATGGTAGATAAAGTAATGACCTGCGTTCAGTACAGGATCACATCAAAGATTCGAGCGAAGCAGATAGTATTGCTCGAGTGGTCCAGAACTATACTGGCATTGTCGGTAGCTATGTCGCCATAGTCATAATACGAGGAATGGTTAAACCATAGTATAAATCCGAACAAAATTCTCTTAAAAATGAAACAATGCTTGCTAATTGTTCGATAGTGCCACACCGTCGTAGGGGGCTGATAAGGTACTTCATCACGTTAGCACAGAGGTAGCTATGCGGTTAGGGCTACTAGTGCGCGATCAGCCGTGGGCGCTATCGCCAGTTAAACAGATTTGCCAAAGGTCTCACCAAGGTGGATAGGCGCGATGGGGTGATCATTCCTCCTCCTTTGCTCATGAGCGAGCGACAGGTCACAGCTTCCTGTAGAAATCGCCTATTCTAAGCCAAGCTTTAGTTATTTCTTTTTGTTAAGGAAGATACCGCAGTCGATGACGCTGCGTATTGCTATATGTACACTAGTGGTCTTGTCTCTGAGGAGCTTTTTACAAGAGAGATACAGATAACCCGTATTTGCCCTGAAGTGCTGGACAATTTGTTACAGCATACAATGCCATAGATTAGAGCTCACCATCTGCCCCAGCCAGTAACATGCCGGCTACCACAAGATGAAGCGCGATGATCCCTGCCGTCAGCCACGGCAAGAAAGTCGAAGGCAAGTGGTAAACAAGAGATAGAGAATACTAAAGCAGTCGAGTGCCGCGAGATGTAAGAGGGATGGTGTCAGGTGTCGGCCTTATAGTAGTGATGTTATAGCCCATACTGTGGGATTGCACGGTGTCGTCAAATGATTGGTAGATAAATATCACAGCCTTTGCTTTTTGTTTATCCTACTTTTCACGCCACTTTTGTAAACGGTGTATGAAAATAGGTTGCTCTAGTCTATTTTTTGAGCTCTGATGGGGCGGAATATGAGTAAAGGTGACTATCCGTATGCTTGAGAGGGCAAATGAAAGGGCAAAATTGCCGAAACTCTCCTTTTGTCGTTTTATAATACCATGTAAGCGATATTGCTTGTGTTTCACTATTTGGCATTATTATGCTGCCATAATATGTGCCGCAGCAATGAATAATTCACAAACGTACAAAGATATTGCCACCCAAAGCCAACAACACACACCAGAGAAATAGAAGTTGATCCGGCGGGAGTTACGGCTTTCGCCTCCTCAACTTTAGCCACGGCTCGTAATGAAGAGCGGCTTGATCAGATTGGTGTGGACTGGCAAAGGCGCTGCTACCGTTGGTCGCATCTGGGTCGTGATTTTGCAAGACTTGCAAGCAAAGATTCGCCCGGCGTACCATGATAACCACTTTGATATTGGTGGCAGTGTTACGAAATCATCCCTGACCATGCGGTAGAGGAGCAAGGATGAAATAGCAAACCGTCTGGTTTTATTCAGTACAACCTTGCCGACAAGGTTATGTGGGTGAGCCTGTCTACCTCTTCGATGGTAAACTGCGCGTGATGACCGATGCGTTAGATACCGCCATTAAGGTGCGCCTGAGTAATGATGCTTTGATGAGTCGCAAGGCCTCAACCTGACCGACTTTGGTGGTGATATCCTCACACCAAGGACCTGGCCGATGTTGAGTTTAAAGGTGACAAAGACATTGACGGTAGCACTGAGCTTTATCCAGAGTGCAGAGGATTAAATAACCCACGCTAGATTTGCTGAGCAAGGGCTCTACTGCGCAGATCATTGCCAAGCGTAGAGACTAAGGCGGGCGTATCGAGCCAGAAAAGCACTCAAGGAAATCGTCAAGGCGGCTGATGTGTGATGGCGTTCGCGGTGACCCTGCGGTCGAAACGAGCCCAGATTGTGCCAATCGTCGAGGCGCGAAATCATCCGTCTCGCCGCAAGTAAGGGCAAGCTCTCGATTGTTGCAACGCAATGCTAGCCAGTATATCGATAACCCGACAACCCGGGCTGAGGTGATGACGTTGCAACTGCTGCCATCCTCGGAAACAGATGTTGTGATGCTTGACGAGAGACGGCTAATGGCGACTATCCAGTTGGAGTGTTGCCAGTTTATGGCTGACACCGTGCGCGCTACACTCAGTCGCGCGGGCCGGATGAATGACATGCCCATCGAGGAGGGCTGCACCAACCGCCGGCTTCAATGCGATCGCCCACGCCGCCGTCGATGTGGCACATAAGGTTGACGCAACAGTGATCGTTGCCGAGACGTAATATTCTGGTGCGATAGCAGCACGTATCGCGGCGTGTCGACCGAGTTGCCACTCATTGCGGTGGCACCTGACCCTGTGTGGCGCAGCAGCTTGCCTGGTCGTATGCAACGCGTAGCTTCGTCCGCCTGATACAGCCAGCAGCTTTCGAGCGACCTCACGCGCGAGTTGCCGGAGCTGGTGCCTTTTGGCGATGTCTCCACGGTTACCGCCGTTATTACCAGTGGTCGCCAACCCGGCGCAACTGGTGGGACAGACACCGAGCGTCCGCACCTTCGAGCGCCGCTAGGCCTTCTGAATGCCTTATAGAAGCAACGCACCCATCACTACGGGTGCTTTGTTGGGTGAAACTAGGGTAATTTGTCTGCTCGTTTTACTGCATACTGTAGCGTTGTGCATAACACATCGAACATAAAAGTAGTGTAAAATAACATCATACAGGATGAGTAATTTTGCAAAAACAGCCAATCGACCAGAGGTAGACTATTGCCCAGAGCGCAAACACGATGGTATGAATAGAGCAATCGGTACTGATACTTGCACCAAAGTCACAAAGGTGAGTTGCACCCACAATGTGAAATAAGTTACACCAGAGAAAACAACATAAGCGATACATTGTGGGCATACGATTGATCAAATAACCGTAGTATCCAAAACCTGATACGAGGCTCCGATTCGTTGTATCAGGGTGTGGACTGCGTGCGCACCACAAACCAGCGCTTATATAAAACAACAAACAAAGCGAAACCGTTCATGCCAGATATAGACTTCGACGAACTCGACCGCGCGGTGCACAATTCGATGCGCCAGTCTGGCTAGCCAGCAACGCCAGATAAGCGTCTGAAACGCCAGCCGCCACCAAGCAAAAGATTCGGCCTCACTGCTACTCCAAGCTGGTCGTCCCAATAAGCGGCGTCAGCGCCACCCCGGCTCGTCCTGACGAATGACGACGCAGGATACAAGGCCAATCGCCCAGAGTAATGCCGGGAAGATGCTGCGCAGGAGGCGGACCCATCGGCGATGCAGCGTCAGCTACATCACCCGCGCACCCTGGTGACGATGCTGACAATACTGGGTGTGAAACGGGACACAGACCGATGACGAGAGACTACAGCTGATGTCACCCCTGATAGTGACCTGACAGCATACGACTGATGGTCGGCGGCACGGCTTGCAGAGAGCCAGAGGTAACGCCAGTGGATGATGCTATCCACAACAAATTCAGATAACAGTTCTAGCGGACCGAGTACCGCATCATCAGCTCCGGGTGATAGAGCAGGGAGTGATGGTCGTTCCGCGACAGAAGAGAGGTGCCAGACGATCGAATTCGTTGAGCCAGAGACGCCAACGATGTATCAATTTGCAGGCGAAGACACTGAGAGTGATGATGACGACGATGAAGACTTGTCCGTCACCTCAATGAGGTAGAACGCGCACAAGACAGAGTGAGACTGAGCCAGTGCAAACATCCGTCGTTGATGATCTCGATGATGCATTTGCTCCGCAACCACCCATTATTCTGCCGCCGAGGAGGAGAGGATACGTCACTGCCTCTGCGATGTAGAGCCAACGGATGATACACCAGCCGCCGCACCGCAGCAGGATAAGCTCGATGCATAACCAATACAGCACTGATGACGCTGGCGATGATCATGTTAGAAACACGACGCATAGATGTGCTGTGGTGCTGGAGGTAGCAATATTTGATACTGAGACAGTGCAGCCACTGAAGTCATCAACGAGCCTGCCTGGCCTGAGTTGCAATATGATGAGCTGGATGATGCCAGACGTGCAAGCTCCTGATATGACCAGCTGTATTCAGTGGCTAGAGGTAACAGAAAATACGAGTGCTGTGGATGATAGCTGCCATGGCGGGCCTGCCATTGACGTGAGTGTGCTGCTGAGTATGAATCGTTTGATAGTGAGAGCCCTGCTGAGAGCCCACCATCAGCACCCCAACCACAGGCAGTATAACGCCCTGTAGATCGCCGCTTAGCGACGGTCGGCACACTATACCCGATGCGGTAGCAGGCAATGATGTCCACAGCGCAGCAGGTGAGGAAGCGCTACGAGACATCATGCCAGCTCGCGTCGATCGCCCATTACCACCACTTCAGTACTGCATAATGAGCATCGGGCAGCCCTGAGCCACACCCCTTGATACCCACCGCCGTCTGATTTGGTAAGAGGAGGCGAACGCCATTGATGCAAACCGATGCCGCTGAGAATACGAATGACATCGCGCCACGACAGTACCGCAGGCGTCAGATGCCTCGATAGTCAAGCAGAGCAACCCACGCAACCACCGCAACCACCGCCTGCCCGCCGATGATGTTGTAGCTAAGGCGCAGTAGATTATTGGCTGCTCAACTGAGGTGCCCACCAATGATATGCCACCAACACCTCTGCAAGAAGAGGAAGACGCGCGAAGAATGTGCCCGGATGTCGTGCCGCCAATTACGCTTTCTCGGCTAGCCGACTAACAGACTGGAGCCATCGGCTGCTGATGCGCCAGCTGTGCATACTGCAGACGACAACAATTAACTGAAGCCATGGATGAACAAGCAGTTGCCCAGCTATGCAGCGTCCGCGTGGCTGCCGGCGGAGGTCGTGCGGCGCAGCCCCAGCTGCTGCAGCCGCCCAAACGGCTCGCCCACGGGTGCGCCACAAGGTGCGGTGGTTGAGCCATTGACAAATAGCGCACCAGTGGTGGGTATGGATATCCGCCCTGCACCCGCCAGCGAGCCAGCGCAGCATCACGTAGGGGTAGCGCAGAGTACCTCCGGCAGGCAGTGTGGGATGAGGCTAAGAACTGAGCGTGGCAGGCCTGATGGAACACCAACGGTGATGCGTTTTTGACCCGCTCGTGATGAAAAGCCGTCAATACACACCATTCTTGCCTGATGCTGAGACGAAGGCCGATAAGCGCCCACCGCAGTGGTGCTGATACGCTAGGTGTGGGTGATGCGCCAACATTGGCCGATACTGCCCGATGGGGATGCATCACGATGACTTGCACGGCATTCAGCTGATAATAATGGTTTTAGCGGCACCACCGCATCTTTTTGCTTTCACGATACGCCCTCGGCCATTGATGCGCTGACGGATGAGCGAATGCCATCACCTTATCCGGCTGAGATCACCACCCACTCACCTGAGCAAGACACACCAGAAGCTGCTCTGCCACATTGATGGCCCGTATACTGCTTAGAGGATCACCACGGTGCTTGAGCAACTACTCCCATCGATGAACCAGCCGGACTTCATGAGGTATCAGCTGATGGAGCAGGACCGCAGTTTGCAGAGGATGAGATTGACCTGAGTTTTGCTCGTGCCTGCCCTGGCGAGCCAGATATCGATCAATACGGCGAAGCAGAGCGAGGTCGACTGAGCCAACAGACGATGGAGACTGAGTGGAAGCATGAGTCAGCAAAACGACCAAGCGTACGTCGTACTATCAGTTAGCGGCCACCACCCAAAATGGCGACACTGCGTCGCCTCCACCGGCACTTCAGGAGAACGAAGGCAATGTGGTCGCACCAATCTGCGCTGAGGAATACCGTGACTGAAAAGTCGCGCCGCCGTCCTGGAACAAGCCAGCTGGCCACCGGCTGCTGTGATCGTCATGCTACGGGCACTTGGTGCTGGTCTTGGTGCAGTTCATTACACACTCTTACCTAGCGTCAGTGATGACATCCGTATAATAGGCCGCCTATGGATGATACACGGATGGATTAAATGACGCCTGGCGTTCGGCAGTGGTCGCATTCCGATGGCCCGTCCCAATTCTTGCAGGGCGGGCAGTGGCAAGCAATGAAAACGCTCACACCGCATTGCTCATCACTCTGACCGAGCAGGCGTCTGGCCGAATGAAATCTTGGCTGTTACTTTACCAACAGCGCAGCTCGCCGCGAAATGCGTCAGCGTCTTGCGATCGTCGTCCCACCTAGCAAGCTTCGTCTCGACATCGCCAGCCGACCAACCACCCGCCCTTTATGCCGTGGATACGACATTCCATGGTATCTGTGCGGATCTTGCGGCGTGATGGTGCGGCCATCAGCATTCCATCTAATTTCGTGATTTATGACGAAGACGACCGGCGGGCCCACCAAACAAAGATGAAGCGCTAGCTTTCCACTGGTACAGACAGGCGAAACCGCGTGCTGCTAGCAGCAATTAGCAAAGCCAAAAATCAACCCTCTCGCCCCAGTGACTATGCGGCTGGTGCGCGGTTTCTCCGCAGGTGGGTAGAGATCTACCAGCTGTACGGAGCAGCTGCTGGCTGATGCAGTGCGCCTGATTTGATGACCCTGCTCGAGACGGCAGGTCATTCCCGCGACCACTCGGTGCGCCAGCGCCACCAGACGAAGCCACATATCTCGTTGATGAGTATCAGG
>BNJT01002548.1_pt1 | contig 155452 bp, 212 predicted proteins | sample 8540491 | NCBI WGS metagenome assembly BNJT01 (sample SAMD00202455, study PRJDB9452) | human saliva metagenome | host: Homo sapiens
CACGTTACGTATTGCTTGATGACCTCATCACCTGGATTGAGCACAGCCATAAAGAAGGTATAGAGCGAGAACTTCGCTCCAGTCGCAAAGGTGACTTGGTTTGGTGATACTGAATATCCATAGTAGCGTTCGAAATAGGTATTGACGGCAGCCTTTAATGCTGGCAGGCCAGAAGCAACCGTATAAAAGGAAGCCCGCCCATCCCGAATGGCTTCTACTGCAGCATCTTGAATATTCTCAGGAGTGTGAAAATCAGGCTGGCCCAAGGTTAGAAAGAGGATATCTTTTCCTTCTGCCTTTAATTTTTTCGCTTTGGCATCACTTGCCAGGGTGACACTTTCTTCCATCTTTAATACACGATCAGAAATTTTCATACCTTACCTACTTTCTTTCTGGGACCAGTTCCAGACGAACCAATTTAGACTTAGACTCTAGCAGAAACTTGCTACAATACCTATATTATACACCATAGATTAGACTTGGAGCAAGATTTTACTAAAGATTCCCAGAAACTTTACTACTCCTTACTATTCGAGAAAAAAATAATTTGATACTAAAGTTAACAGTCATTTTTTCTTCTGTTGATAAATCCATTATCTTGTCACCCGCCTGTAATCTATTTGATATTAAGGCTTAATAGCGTCTAATACTATTTATTGCTAAAATGATAGTATGAAGAATTTAGAAAAACTATTTGAAGAAGCCCAAACAGAATTAAAAACTATGATTGTCTTTCACAAAGCGGAACGGACTTTTCGTGCAGCAGAGTCTCATGTCTTTAAGGATCATCAGTTGACCCCTACTCAGTTTTCCGTTTTGGAAACCTTGTACAGTAAGGGGGATCTCCGTATCCAGAACCTGATTGACAGTATTTTAGCGACCTCTGGAAATATGACCGTCGTGATTCGAAATATGGTGCGTGATGGATGGATCAAACGCGAAATCGATCCAGATGACCGTCGTGCTTGTATCGTTTCTTTGACAGAAAAGGGCCGTAAAAAAATTATCGAAGTTCTTCCTGATCATATACGAAATGTTCAAAAAGTTATGGGTGTCTTTAGCGAAGAAGAGCAAAAACAACTCCAAACTCTTCTGAAAAAATTAAAGGGCTCCCACTAAATTCTAACCATTCAATTAGTCGTGTTCATAGCCAACTAACTACAGTTGCTAGCTATGAATACGTTTTTTGATTCTCAAAAACAAAATGTACTAGCCGCTGTTGACTAGTACATGAGATTAGAGGTAATCCTCTTAAAAACTTTCCTTAGGTGAGTACGGAGGTTAGGTGAAATTATCCAGTGGATGATTTCAGCAATCCAGGAAGTTCCATGACTAAATCAAGATACTAAGGGCGTCTGCGGATAAAGTCAAAATAGGAAGTTTGACTCAGAATCTTTCGATTCTAGGAGGACTTATCTTTTTGACAAAATTCGTAGCCCGTGTTCAATTTGTATTGAGCCCCTTCGCTCTTTAATTTCTAGGCTCAAGCTAAAACAGTTCCCCAAACTGTTTTACTCTCAATAATTCCGGGTGCCTGAAACATAATTGTTTCAAGCACTTTTCTCACGGCGGAAAGTTTTAGCTATGACTAAACAACTTAAATAAGTTCATTTATTTAAATCATATAGCTATTTTATGTAAAAAATAGTTTGAATACATTTTTAGGTACTAGCCAACAATGACTAGTACCTTCTATTTTACTCATATTTCACAAAGACTAATTGTTTTTCAGTTGATAACTCAGACTGGTATGCAAAGCCACTAAAGGTTAGCTGCTTCATCTCTTCTACCTTTGTAATCTGCTTCTCTAATAAAGCTGTCACAAAAGCCCCACGCGCTTTCTTTGAAATGGTTGAGTGAACCTTCAACAGCCCATTCTTCTCTTCAAGGAATTTAAAAGTCACCATCCGATTTTTGAATCTCCTTAGAAAAAGACTGTTTCAAACTCACTTGAAAGTAAAGAAATAATCAGATCTTCATCTTGAAGGGCTTGATTATAGCTAGCCTTCCAAAAAGTCTTTAAAGGATTTCCCCTGGACCTTGAGCTTCATCAGAAAATCCAAACGATGGGGAGCAATCAGAGCAAGGGCCGGTATCACTCCATAAAGAGCTGAGGTAATCAAAAGGTGCTCTTGTACGTAAGCTTCTTCTTCCTTTGTCCAGTCTGTTCGGCGAATATTCCGATACATGAGGCCGTCAAAGAGCCTCAAAGCAGGGTATGTCTTAGCTGTACCAGACTTGAGCGATTGGATCCGCTTCTCTTCTTCACTTGCTCGCTCTTCTGAAATCTTATAAAGTGAAGCTAACTCTTCTAGAGATAATGAAGCCAATGCATCGATGACCTCTTGAGTCTCATTTGATACAGGATTCCCCGTTTTTTCTAGGGTATCCAGATTCATTTCTTTTGCAGTTGGAATTAATAGTTTCATAGAATTATTGTACCATATTTCATTTTCCCTTGACATAAAATCATCAACATGTTATCATCTAGTTGCGAAAACTAGATATCAAAGAGGTGACAACTATTTTATTCAACTACAGTTATCCCAAGTGGGAAGAAATTCCTGATATTGACCTTTATTTGGATCAAGTCCTCCTCTATGTCAATAAGGTTTGTGCGCCTTTTATCTCAAAAACAGACAAGGGCTTGACAGCCTCCATGGTCAATAATTACGTTAAACACGGTTACCTGCCAAAACCAGATAAGAAGAAATACAAGCGACAGCAGGTTGCCCGTCTCATTGCTATTACGACCTTAAAAACTGTCTTTTCCATCCAGGAGATTGCAGCAACTTTGAACCTCTTGCAGAGTCAAGCTGATTCTGCAGACCTCTATAATAGTTTTGTAGACTTCCTACATGAGGAAAAAGAACCTTTGGCGCCTATTATCGAATCTGCCTGTCGTACCGTGCTACTCTACCAAGAAACCCTATCCTATATCCATGTTCATTCTGAGGAGGAAAAATAAAAGTGAATTATGCTAGTAAATTAAGTAAACGATTATCCTTTGGAGAGGAAGTCGCAAATAGTGTCACCCATGCTGTCGGTGCCGTTTTGATGCTCTTTCTCTTACCAACTTCTGCTATTTATAGTTATGAAACACATGGGACTCTATCAGCTGTCGGGACTTCTATTTTTGTCATCAGTCTCTTTCTCATGTTTCTCTCATCGACCATCTACCATGCTATGGCCTATGACTCACCTCAGAAGTATGTCCTTCGAATCATCGATCACTCCATGATTTATATTGCCATTGCGGGTAGCTACACACCCGTCGTCCTTTCTCTCATGAACAACTGGTTAGGATATGCCATTATACTGATTCAATGGGGAACGACTATTTTTGGGATACTCTACAAGATTTTTGCTAAGAAGGTAAATGAAAAATTCAGTCTGGCCCTCTATTTGATTATGGGTTGGTTGGTGATTTTCATCATCCCGCAGATCATTAGCCAAACAAGTCCAACCTTCTGGGGCTTGATGCTGATGGGTGGCCTATGTTACACAGTTGGAGCTGGATTTTACGCCAAAAAGAAGCCTTACTTTCATATGATTTGGCATCTCTTCATCTTAGCCGCTTCTGCTCTCCAATACATCGCGATTGTGTATGTTATGTAAGAGACTGGGACTCCAAAAAATGGGAATCTAAGAATATTGACCTATATTTTTATTTAATACAATTCAAGCGATGCTGAAAAATTTTAAATAATACACTAGTAGGTTCGTTTAAACAAATACTGAAACTTTATCATCAATCAGGGACTCTCAAAATGGGAGTCTCTTTTATTATTCTTTACTTGCAATTTTAACCCCAATTGACTACAATAAAGAAAAATTGTACGGGGACAGTTATGACAACCAAATACCAAAAGATTTTTACAACATTGAAAAACCAGATTGACCAAGGAATCCTAAAAACTGGAGACCGCCTGCCTTCTGTTCGCCAACTGGCCAGTCAGTATGCCTGTAGCAAGGATACTGTCCAGCGTGCCTTGCTTGAGCTCAGCTATAAAAACTACATCTATGCTAAACCCCAAAGTGGCTACTATGTTTTGGAGGAAGAGACAGTGAAGCATACCGACCTGCCTCTACGTCTCAAGGAGGACCGTTTCCAAGCCTTTGAAGACTTTCGGACTTGTATCAATGAAACTTTGATAGGACGTGATAATTACCTCTTCAACTACTATGAAAAACAGGAAGGCTTAGTAGACCTCCGTCACTCTATTGCTTCTCTCCTTCGAGAAGATGCGATATACACCCAAGAGCAACAAATCATTATTACCTCAGGAACCCAGCAAGCTCTCTATCTCCTAAGCCAGGTAGCCTTTCCGAACCAAAAAGAAGAAATCTTAGTAGAGCAGCCAACCTACTATCGTATCAATAAGCTCATCAAAGATCAGGACTTGCCTTACCAAAGTATTAGTCGTTCGCCCAAAGGAATTGACTTTGATCAATTGGAAACGATCTTTAAAACGGGCAAGATCAAATTTTTCTATACCATTCCGCGCCACCATTACCCGCTGGGACATAGTTATAGCAAGCAAGAGAAGGAACAGATATTAGCCTTAGCAAAGCTTTATGATGTCTATATTGTCGAAGACGATTACTTAGGGGATTATGATCCACATTTTTCTCCTAGCTTTCATTACCTGGATGCATCCGACCGGGTCATCTACATCAAGTCTTTTTCTACCAGCCTCTTCTCTGCCCTTCGGATCACTTCTATGGTCCTGCCCCAAGCCCTCCTAGCCCCTGTCTTAAAATTAAAGGGAACACTTGACTACGAGAGTAACTTGGTCATGCAGAAGGCCTTGAGTCTCTATATTGACAATGGCATGTTTGCCAAAAATAAAGGTCTCCTTCATCAACAGCAAGCCATCCAAACAGAGCAGGCTACTTCTCTTCTCTATCAACATTCTCTCCCCATTCCCGCTTGGCCTGTCATTGGAGGAGTCTTGCTAGATTTGAGACAAGTTTCTTCGATTGCACGACTAAAACACAGTGGACTTCCCCTTCGCTTTTTTGAATCAGCCTATATCCAAACTTGTCCCTATGCCTTTGCTCGCATTGAACAGGACAAACTGGAAGAAGTATTGAGAAAGATCCAAGCTTATCTGTGATGCATCCTCACCAGATTATCTTATGATTTATTTTTATATATAAAACTATGTTACAAAAAAATTACATTTATTACAAAAAAACTTGACATCTGTAACAATAGGAGTATAATCTAAGTCAGAAAGATATAGAGGTGATCTTATGAAACAATCTATTATTCGTTGGACTGCAGCCTCTCTTGTGGCTGCATCACTTGGACTTGCTTTGGGCGGATGTGGCACAAAAGCAAAAACTACTTCTTCCTCCGAAAAAGCTTCTAGCTCAAAAGTTGAGAAAAAACCAAAAGCTAGTTTGAACAAGAAAACTACAGTTTCTTCTTCTCAGACAAAAGAAGGAGGCGATTCTTCAAATCAAGCAAGTAATACACCCGCTTCATCTGAAACAAGTAAGGCTGGAGATACCGCTTCAACTGATCAAACTGTCGTTCCTGCAGATCTTGTCGGTACTTGGGTAGGATCTAGTCCTCAAGCAGATAGCATCAAAATGACTGTTGAAGCCAATGGGGATATTACAACTGTTGTTAGCTTTAAAAATGATAGTGAACCAACCCGCACAGCTACCTATACTGCAAGAGCTATTCAAGCATCTGGAAATGTCTATTATTGGGACTCTGAAGGACTTAACGGGGCAGATGCACTTCTTCCAGGCATTACCGGTTTAGGAGTTGCAAATTTCCGTTTCAGACCAGGATTTATCTTAGAGGAAGGACACTATACTCCGATAGCCTTTACTACAGATATTAATACAGATTTTGACTACAATAATTACAAAGATTTCCACTTCTCATTGACCAAAGAGCAATAAGGACAGGAAATTCGCCACTATAAAAGAGGCTAGGACATGAGTCCTAGCCTTTCAATTGTCTTTGGATTATCGAGCAAGACGCAGTGGTTGAGTGGGCTCTACTACGCTGATTTCATCAGCTTTTTCAGCCCTACTCAACTGTGCGGAGGTGGGACGACGAAATCGAATTCTAACGAATTACCGATTTCTGTCCCACTCTCTTTTTATGTTTCAATCGCTTTTCCTCATGATTTGGGATTAACCTTACTTCTTAGTCAGGGCCCAGCTCTTAGCCACAAGCTCAAAGAGAAAATCATCCTCTACTCGACCATCCAAGGGAATGCTGATCCAGTACTTCTTATTCATATGATAAGCCGGATAGAAATGGGGTCCTTCTAAGAGTTGGCTGACAGGATCCTGTTTAATATTTAAGACCTCAATCTTCCCTTCCTGCCTCGCATCTAGCTTAGACCAGTCTATCTTCATCAAAACGCCAAACCATTTGAGATCCTTTTGATGACGGAAGACACCCGAGTCCGGAGAACGGTCCCAGAGGTATTCGATGGGACGGTCATAGTGCTGGCTGATCCAATCCACCAAGCGCTTGGTCTGAGGATACAAAAAATCTTTGACAGCAAAACAGGATCTTCTGATGTCTTCTAAGGCCTGCTGGCAAGCTTCTCTGACTTGGCCAACATATTGACCAACCATCTGGTCCATATGAAGCTGCACATAGTCGTCGCCTGTCTCCTGATCCACTAGCCAAAAATGCACTTGCTTACTTTGGACAGTCACATAAAGTTTGAAGTCTCCATCCAGGACCAGTTGATCATAGTGAAACTTCTCTCCCTGCTTTGAAAACCCATAAGCTAGGGCTTTTTCTTTGTCTATACTGTATTTCTCAAAATAATCTGGTAAAAACACGCTCTACTCCTTTCCCTCCAGTATACCAAAAATCAAGAAAAAAGAGCTGAGATTTCTTCCTCAACTCATATGCATTTAAAAGACAACACGAGTTCCATGGACCTGATCCACCCCTGGAAGGTCAAGGAAAAGCTGTCGATTCTCCAAAGAGATACCACCACCTGCCAAGATTTCTAATTGGCCATCAGCTAACTGAGCATACTCTTTGTAGCGCTCTAAACGAAGTTTTAAGTCTGTTTCTGGACTTCCAGCTCTCGTTAATAGTCGCGTCACGCCCACTTCCTTCATCCAGTCGATACTCGCAGCTTGATCTTCTAAAGGAATCTGGTCAAATGCCATATGCATGGTCAAGTCAAATCCTTGACTGGCTTCGATGAAACGAAGCATGGCATCTTTATCCAGCTGATTGTCAGCAGTCAAAACCCCAACAGCCAAGCCATCAACACCCAGGTCACGGGCAATTTTCCAGTCTTCTAACATAATGTCTAGCTCTTGCTCAGAGTATACAAAATCTCCACCTCGTGGACGAATCATAACGATGACCTTTGCCTGATAATCTTTAGCAAGCCTCACAGCCTCTTTGATCACAGCATAGCTTGGAGTCGTACCTCCAACCGCTAAGTTATCACATAATTCTACACGACGCGCTCCTGCTTGAAAAGCCTTCTCTAACAGTGTTATGTTCTCTGCACAAAATTCATATAACGGCATCCTAAATCTCCCTGTATTTGAAATCGTTTTCTTGTTCTACCTTACTCTTTTTTCAATGCTTTGTCAATTAGAAAAACCATCGGCCTCATCAGAAACCAATGGTTGATGCTTAATAGGAAATTGGAACAATAATTTGTAATACCATGTTCCCTTTTTCGACCTTCGCAGAATGAATTTGGTAGCCACTTGTCGGCAAGGTCACTTGGATTTGATTCCCTGTCATAGTAGCTCCTGTGCCCTCTTGGTTAACTTTCAGCAATCTTTGAAGCAACCAAGCTACGTGGAATCGGCAGATGGCCAAGACGGGCCCGTTCTAAGTTCAAGGTCAATTGTTGATCCGTCACACTAGCTGAAAAGTCCATGCTCACCATGGTTTCCACCGGTCCCAGCTCAATCGGAACCTGAACATTGATATAGTCTCCATTCATAGCAACTGCTGTATTGAGGAGAGTTTCATCTGTCATTTCCCCTGCCATGGATTTAATAACTTGGCGCAATTGAGGAGAATTCAGTTGAAGCTCTGTTTGCAGGCCAGAAGCAGTCACGTCTGCTGTAGAGAAGCCTTCTTGAGCTAGATCTACCAGCGAAGTATTCACTGTTACATTTTTAAATTGCTCTTGAGTCGAAACCTTTGCTGGTATCAAGAAAACTGCTAAGACAATCACTAGGAGGAAGGTCAGTCCGATGAGTCGTTTGATCCATTTCCACATATGGTCACCTCTTTTCGTTTTGATGGATAGAAGAGAATTCACCTCTATCACTATTGATCTATTCTTTTTAAAATACGACTTCTATTCTACCCTAATTTTTCAAAAAAAGCGAACGAGAGGAATAAGGTGCACATAAGAAAAGAGGTGGGAAAAATCCCAACCCCTATTTGAATGTTAATGGAATTGCATCCCACCATCCACGATGATGGTTTGTCCTGTAATGTAGTTTGAATCAGGACCAGCAAGGAAGCTAACCGCTGCAGCGACATCTTCAGGTTCTGACAAACGTTTAAGGGTAATATCTTTAGCGAATGTTTGCATCCCCCATTCGTCATCTTTACCAGCGTTCTTACCAACTTCATGAGCGATATCATACATCATTGGAGTCTTAACGATACCAGGTGCATACGCATTGACAGTAATACCTGAATCCGCCAAGTCACGTGCCAAAGTTTGAGTGATACCACGAACTGCAAACTTAGTACCACCATAGACAGTCAAGTTAGGGTTACCTACAACACCTGCTTGTGAAGTTGCATTGATGATTTTTCCGCCATGGCCAAGCACTTTGAATTGAGCTTGTGCAGCTTGAGCACCCCAGATGACACCACCAACGTTGATGGCAAAAGTGCGTTCAAATTGTTCTTCTGTAATCGTATCAAGTGGTGTAGTTGGTGCAACACCAGCGTTGTTAACGACGACGTTTAAGTCTCCGAAATGATCCACAACTTTTTGGAAAGCTGCAGCTACTTCAGCTTGTTTGGAGACATCAGCAACAACCGCAAAAGCATTCTCTGCCGATAACTCAGCTACTGCTTTTTCTGCTGTTTCAGCATTGTAGTCTAAGACACCGACCTTGAAGCCATCTTGTACCAATCGTTTTGCAATCGCAAAACCGATCCCTTGACCTGCACCTGTGACAATAGCTATTTTAGACATATGATTCCTCCTTGGTATCCCCGATACCAGCAAACGTTCATAGAAGAACAGCAAAGGTTGACAGTCAGTTTTGTATGAATCTATCATAAGTTCCTTCCAAAACTATGGTAACAGTATACTCCTTTGTGAAAAAAGTGTCAAACTCTAGCCTGTTACTTTCTAAAGTATTTTACAATCTATTTTATCTTTATTTAGTAATAGATTAACTGATCTAAATAATTTGATAAGGGTTTTATATCTTGAAAAAAACACTCATATTGCTTATTGTTTTGAGCCTTATTTCATGCTACACTAATTATAAGAAAATCAAACAATAAGGAGATCAAACAATGAAAGAATTCATGGATAAATTGAATAACCTACCTAAACCAGTTCAATACATTATTGCGATCATAATTTTCTTTATTGCGTTTTACATTTCTTATAGCTTGTTTTAAGTTAGAACGTACAAAGCTCTCTTTATCTGATACAGTATTTTAAAAGAGAGTGGGACAGAAATCGGTAATTCGTTAGAATTCGATTTCGTCGTCCCACCTCCGCACAGTTGAGTAGGGCTGTAAAAGCTGATGAAATCAGGGTGGTAGAGCCCACTCAACCACTGCGTCTTGCTCGACAATCCAAAGACAATTGAGAGGCTAGGACTTTTGTCCCAGCCTCTTTCATTTTTTAAAACATTTTAAAGACTGCTACTGCTAGTACTGCTCCAATGATTGGCCCAACTACTGGGATCCAAGCGTAACCCCAGTCGCCATCTCCTTTGTTAGGAATAGGAAGGAGGCTGTGCATGATACGAGGACCTAAGTCACGAGCTGGGTTGAGAGCGTAGCCTGTAGTTCCACCAAGAGACAAACCAATCCCCACAATCAAGGTACCAACAGCAAAGGTACCAAGCCCTGCTTGAAGGTCATAAAGACCAAGCGCAAAGATAGTTAGTAGCAAGACAAAGGTTCCAAGGATTTCACTGATGAGGTTTGAAGTAGTGTCCTTAATTGCTGGACCTGTACTGAAAGTTCCAAGGATATTTCCAGGATTTTCTTCTGCTAAGTAATGCGGTTTGAACTGTAACCAGACAAGGACTTGCCCTACCATGGCTCCGGCAAATTGAGCAAGGATATAAGGAATGACAGATGCCCAAGCTAGGCCACCATTAAGAGCAACCCCAATTGTTACTGCTGGGTTCAAATGGGCCGGACTTAACTTACCAGAGATGAAGGCTGCGACAGCAACCGCAATCCCCCAACCAAGAGTAATGACGATCCAACCTGAGTTGTGGCTTTTCGTTTTTGGAAGAACCACTCCTGCTACAACCCCATTTCCCAGAAGAATGAGGATTAAAGTTCCTAAAAATTCACCAAATAATTCTTTCATATGATTTAATTCTCCATTATAAAGAGGGGAAGGTTAGACAGTCTTCTTTCCAACCCCTTTTTTGTTTTTCTTAGTTTTTTAATGCTGCCAAGTCATTGTTTTCCAAAGCGACTTGCAAGTCTTTGCGGTAGTCAGCTTTTTCTTCTTCTTCCCATTCATAGAAGCGGCCCATTTCATCCAAAACAGGTTCGATAATCGCATCTAAGCTATCCCGCATGAAGAGCATATGATTGGTACGACGAAGGAGGAAGTCAACTGGGCTAAGTGCCAATTCATTGCGCATTGCATAGTGAAGTGACAAGGTATCAGCCAAACTCAATCCAGGTGCCTGTTCCACGCTATGAGCAAGGGCGAAGACCTTAGGTGCATTGGATCCGTATAGGTTAGCTAGGTAGTGAGCTTCCTTGCTATCCAAACCACGAGATACGCCAAGTTGAGCAAAGGCTTCGATTTCAGAATCCACGTTCGTTGGGTTAATTTCTCCACCTGATACTGGATAGGTTTTAGAGTTAATCAATTTGAACTGACGGTCGAACTCTTCCTTAAGAATGGTCAAGACACGCTCCATCGCTCCTTCAGCCATCTTGCGGTAGTCTGTAATCTTCCCACCAGCAAGGGTCAAAAGACCATTGTCATCGCGATCCAGGCTTGATCCACGAGAAACAGCAGATGGATCCAAGTGTTTTTCAGAAGTGCTGCCTTCCAAGTGGCTGATTGCTGATTCAACATCTTCACGCGATTTTTCTTTAGAAAGATAGCCTTCAACTGTTGCAATCAAAGCATTAAAGCTCTCATCACTGATAGTGCCGTTGTTTCCACCATTGTAGTCAGAAGCACTGTTTCCAGAGATCAACGGACGGAGACCAGCCCAGCTACTTTCGATATCATCGATGGTGATGTGAGCTTCTGGGAAGCGGTTATTCACGATTCCTAACAAGTAGTCGACATCTTGTTGAGTTACTGTTGGATGCTCTAAGTCACCAGTGTAGTCCGTGTCAGTCGTTCCGAAGTAAGTTTTGTTTTCACGTGGCAAGACGAAGACCATCCGACCGTCTCCTAGACCAGTATCAAAGTAGACTGGTTGAGAAACTTTGATCTTGCTTGAATCTACGACCAAGTGAACACCCTTGGTTGGACGCATCTGTGAATGCTGCTCTCCATTATTTGAGAGATTACGCACTTTATCGCTCCAAGGTCCAGTTGTATTAATCACCAAACGAGCCTTGATTTCAAAAACTTGATCAGTCAAGAGATCACGCGCCACTACACCTGTAATCTTGCCAGATTCATCAAAGAGGAATCCTTCTGCTTTTACGTGGTTGGCGATGAGAGCCCCATCTTGATTGGCACGTTTGATATTTTCAATCACCAAACGAGCATCGTTGTTACGGAAGTCTAGATATACCCCACCACCGACAAGACCTTCTTGTTTCAACTCAGGCTCACGAGCCAACACTTCTTCCTTGGACAAGACTTTGTTGGCAGCTGGTGTATTGCTTACACCTGCCAAAAGGTCATAGAGGTCCATGGCTACCTTGAGACGGAAGAGGCTAAAGTTGCCCCATCTTCATCATAGACTGGTAAAAGCATTGGGTCTGGTTTTGGAATATGAGGAGCAATTTGTTGGACCACTGCACGTTCTGATACCGTATCTGATACCACTTCTACGTCAAATTGTTTGAGGTAACGAAGTCCACCGTGGACCAATTTTGTTGAACGGCTTGATGTCCCTTCCGCAAAGTCCTGCATTTCAATCAAACCTGTTTCAAGACCACTTGCTGCTGCTTGCAAGGCTACACCAGCACCAGTGATTCCCCCCCCGATGATCAAAAGATCCAGGGTGCGTTCTTGCATTTTCTTAATCGATAATTCACGAGTTTTCTTTGAAAATTCCATCATTCTTCACTTTCTATCCTACTGGACTCTTGACTAGTCTTCAATTTCTGCAAAGAGTTGGGTAGCTTTAACAGCTTTCTTCCATCCCTTGTAGAGTTGTTCTTTACGAGATTCGTTCATAGAAGGCTCGAAGAGTTCACCAGTTGCATTGAGTTCTTTCAATTCATCTAGGTCTTTCCAGTAGCCGACTGACAGACCAGCAAGGAAGGCTGCTCCCAAAGCTGTTGTTTCCAAATTTTTGGCACGAGCGATATCAATACCGAGAATATCTGCTTGGAACTGCATCAAGAAGTTATTCATAGCTGCTCCACCGTCCACTTTAAGGACTTGAATAGCCGTCTTAGAATCAACTTGCATGGTATCAATGATATCCCGTACTTGATAAGCGATGGATTGAAGAGTCGCCTTGATAAAGTCTTCTTTGGTTGTTCCACGAGTCAAGCCAAAGACAGAACCACGAGCATTTTGATTCCAGTATGGTGCTCCTAGACCTGTGAAGGCCGGTACCACATAAACTTCATCGTTGTTGTGAGAATCACGCGCATATTGTTCAGATTCAGGTGAGTTTTCCACCATACGAAGACCATCGCGAAGCCATTGAATGGCACTACCCGCGATAAAGATAGATCCTTCTAAGGCATAGTATACTTTCCCGTTAATTCCATATCCAATGGTAGTTAGCAAGTTATTTTCAGATAGCTGCATCTCTTCACCTGTATTCATGATGATGAAAGATCCAGTACCGTAAGTATTTTTGACCATACCAGGTTCAAAGGCCAACTGTCCAAAGAGGGCTGCTTGTTGGTCACCCGCCATACCTGAGATAGGAACTTCTCCACCGTAGAAATGGAAAGGAGCTGTTTTTCCATAGATTTCAGAGTTAGAACGAACTTCTGGAAGCATAGCCTTAGGAATATTGAGGATTTCTAAGATCTCATCGTCCCATTTTAGGTCTTTGATATTGTAGAGCATGGTACGAGCAGCATTTGAATAGTCTGTTACGTGAGAAGCTCCGTCTGTCAACTTCCAAACCAACCAAGTATCGATGGTTCCAAAGAGCAATTCTCCTTTTTCAGCCCGTTCTTGTGCTCCTTCTACATGGTCCAAGATCCAGCGGATCTTAGTTGCTGAGAAGTAGGCATCAATGACCAAACCTGTTTTTTGGTGGAATTTTTCGACATACCCTTGGCCCTTAAGCTGTTCAGCTAAAGGAGCAGTTTGGCGAGACTGCCAGACAATGGCATTGTAGATTGGAAGGCCAGTATTCTTATCCCAAACAACAGTTGTTTCACGTTGGTTGGTAATTCCGATGGCTTCGATTTGTCCAGGCTTGATACCACTTTCGATAAAGGCACCAGCGATAACAGACTGAACAGAGTTCCAGATTTCATTTGGATTGTGTTCAACCCAACCAGCTTGAGGGAAAATTTGCGTGAACTCTTTTTGGCTAGAGCTTACTTTTTCACCTTTTTTATTAAAAATGATGGCTCTTGAACTTGTTGTTCCTTGGTCAATGGCCATAATGTATTTTTCTTGTGACATGAACTGTCCTCCTGGGAAAAAGAAATATTCTTTAGGAGACGTACTCCTTACATTGTCTAGTATACAAAATAAACCGCTTTCATGATCATCAATTTTTTTAAGAATTTTAAAAAATTTGAGTAGATGGATTCAGAACCCTTGTTTCATAAGGATTTTTAAGACTTACAAAAAATGAAATTTTTAGAAAAATCTAATAAAAAAGCTAGGCAGAACAATTCGTTTAGAATCTGTTCTGCCTAACCTCAAATTTTTAATTACTACTAATTCAGTTCAATAATATCGTAAAAGTCTCATCAAGCATTGAATATCTTTATTAACCTTCTTCTTGGTAGATCATCTGGCGAATGTTGGCCAGATCGATCAGATCTAGGTCATATTTCAAATAATAGACAGGGATCCTCTGGGTAAGACTAATCGGATTGTTGGTCACGATCAAATCGTAAGTTGAAGATGGATCAAAGGCTTCAATGGTAATAAAACGATTGTACTCTAGATAGCGCTTGAGGGTTTCAGTCATCCGTGTATAGCCTAGATAGCCCACTGTTAAGTCTAGACCGATCTTAATTTGTCTCCCACTATTTTCTGCGATATACTCCATTAATTGGAGCCACTCCCACTTGATTTTTTTATCCAGCGCTGTCCCTTGGCAAAAGATGGGAAATTTACGAAAGATAGTATCTGCTACTTCTCTATAATCATGACTACTAAAGACATATGGATTGTGGTTTTCAAGTTGGTACTTATATTTATCATGAAGAAGGTAGCCTGTAAAAAGATAGACCTGTCCACAAATTTGGCTGAGCTCATAGGTCACAGGGCCTTCGATATAATCCCCTAACAACTTCCGGGTTTTCATCTCTTGAATGAGTTGCGTTGTCAGATGACCAATTTCGCCTCCAAAGCCTAAAATATACTCCATCGTATGAAGCGGAAGGATCCGATGGGTGACAAGGAAAGCAAAGAGGACTAGCATCTCTCCATCATCATGGCTAAGAGCAATGTGCTTCCCAGAAAAGAGCTGGTTTACCCGACCAAACAACCGTTGGTAAAAAATATTGTCTGTATAGCCCTTCATCTTCTGTTCAATTTCCTGAAACTGACAGGCATTGATCTTGAGTCGTTGCCGGGTAATATGGGACCAGAGAACAAAATCCAAGCGTTGTCCTTGAGACAACTGGGCACCACAGAGCTCTTCTAAGGTTTCAATTTCGCTTTGTCTTTCTTTCTTGTCAAGTTCTTGTTTCCAGTCTGCACTAGCCCATACCTTCCGTAGCAAACCAAAATAAAAATAACGAATCTTATGTTCAGGTCCCTTGAGTCGTCCATTGTAGATGGAAAATTGAAACTCAGTTAATATTTTGTTTAAGCCCGAAATATGGCGCCCTAATGTGGCTTCACTAATCAAGAGTTCCTGAGCTAATTGCTGGGCTTGAAATTGGCCATGATAAAGTAAATAGATCAATAGTTGGTACTTGATAGCATTGTCCAAAAAAGCCCGCCGAATGTCCCGCCCCTTGGTATCCGAACCTACAAGAAGGCGAAGATTTTCATCTTCTACCTCAATGAAAAGGGCCAGCTGATTCTTTTGGGCCTTGTCATTAATCAGTGCAAGATATTTGTTCAAGGTTGCTTTGGAAAATTCCGTCTCAGCCATCACTTCTGACAGACTACTTGGGGAATGCTGTTGCAGATGTGACAAGATTAAAAACTGTCCACCCTCACTTTTTTCCATTAAATCAGCTAAATGCATTTTCAGAAAACCCTTCCATTATTCTATCTTTAGAGTACCATAATTTGCCCAAAAGAAAAAACAATCTGTTTCTATCCTCATTATAATAAACAAAAAGAGCCCTAAGGCTCTTTTAACTAGTAGTTCAAATGCTTATCAAGATCTGCTCTGATCTAAGCGATTTAAGAATTCCATGGTTGGGCTGTCCTGGTAAAGTTCTTTGAGAGGGATCTTATAATAGGCAGAAATTTCGTCCGAAGTCACACCGTAACGAATCAGGAGATTATAAATACGATTTAAATCATGACGTAATTCCTCCGTGATGAGGACATTATCTCTTGTTTCTTTTGTTTTCCAAGAATAAGATGGCAGAACTTCTTTGGTTTCTATTAAGATAGTTTGTAATAAGGTTCCCCCATGACTATTCTTCTGAGAGATATCTGCCCCAAGTTCCAACATTTCTCGAAAACCTTGAAAGACTGGTCCGCCTTTTCCTTAGACGAATGCATTTCATATTGGCCTTTCCAACGTTTGATCATGCGCCTGCAGTCAAATACAGCTCTTCCACCGGCTGTTTGGATGACCGGTTGACAAAATGGATTCAGCTCTGTCGGCTCTTCAATAAAGTTAAGATCTGCCCCTCTATCAATGAGTAAGTCTGCAATATCTAGATGTCCCGATTTGATAGCGACTTGAAGAAGGGATTGCCCTTGATCTCTTTTGGGTTTGTCACCCGAAACAGCATTGACTTCTTCTGGATTTTTATCCAATATCTGACAGACGGCCTCTAGATCTCCTCTTCGCAACAACTGAAAAGTTTTTTGCATGGTCTTTCCCCCTTGAATGATTGATAAGGATCAGACTGTGTTAATACGATGATCCTATCTCTAAGTTCTTCGTTAAACTAATTATATCATTTTACAGACTCCTCTATGAAGTACTATATGATGGAATACGTTATTAGCTAAAAAGTTTTATTTTATCATCTGATAAAAAAGAAAACCTCCCACCGAAATTAGATGAGAGGTACAACTCTATTTCTCTGATTTTCGAATAGCCACTAGCCAAGAGGATACTAGAATTTCGAAAATAACTAGAAGGATAATCTGAGGAAGAGAGCTCTGTACCAGCATGAGGACAGCTAGACTATCAATCAGCATATGGGCAAGGATACAAGGAACAGCTCCTTTCGAGTACTCCTTGAGCGCTCCAAATAGGAAAGTATTCCCTAAAATCATCAGGTAAAAGATGAGGTAGTTGGACGAACCTGCTGTAATCCAAGGGAGTTGATAGATAGGAATATGCCAGAGGAACCAGACAATGGAAAGAAGCATCATTTTAGGTATAAAGTGCTTACTAAAGGAAAGATGATCTTGTAAAAACCAACGCCAACCGACTTCTTCTAGACCGCCATATAATAAGGTCCAAGGGAAGTATAGGAAGAAGGCCAAGAGGGAGTTCCCAGTAAAGCGAACGTTCATAAGAAGGATGGAGATCCCATAATAGATGACGGGGATGAAGAAAGCTAGGATCCAAGATAGGGAACTTTCTTTTTGAAGAAAGACCTTTTTGAAAAATTCACCCAAGGAGTTGACTTCACTCAACACCAGAGAAAAGACAGCCGCCACAATCATGGGAATCAAGTTCATTAGGATAAACAGTAGTGAGGCACCCATACTACTTCCATCCGGGAAAAACCAAAGGATAACTTGCCCCACTATAAAAGTAGCAAGGAGGGCAGTCAGTGCATACCAGATAGCGACTGATTGTTTTGAAATAAATTTGCTCAAACCTTTCTCGATTTCCTCCTGTTCATTTTCTGTAAAAATCTTTTAAGTCCATAACCTACTCCTCTTTATCTTTATATAATAAATTTTACACTCTTACATGAGAATATATAACTAATTGGGATGGGATGTTGCTAGCTGTGAACAATCATAGAATAAGGAAAATCATGATTTCTTTTTCCTAAAAATACCGTACAAAAAGATCTGATGGATTTGCTTAACGTCTGTTTCTAAATTATCACTATGGGCTAACTGATTTCTACACTATTAAGAGCATCCATGACATTTAAAATAAGCTCTGTTGACAAGTCTCTAGCAATCAGCCCCTCTTCTTTCCCGAGATTAATATAAGTGCGATAAATATCCCGTGCGGTTATCGCTTTCATTAGGAGACTTGAGAAAGCGGTATCTCTCACCGTTTTATCTTGAAAATAGTACGAGATTTGCTGACTCATTTTCTCCTGACATAGGTCTAAAAGCCTGGTCCAATTTTTGTATTAAAAGCTAGATTACTTTTTAAAATATCCTCGGCTTGCTGGGTTATTTCTTCAAACAAGTCATTAACACAGAGAGCCACCAAATTATCTTTTGCTCCCAAAATAATTGTAAATAGAAACAGGTGATACTTCTGCTACCTCTGCAATAGATTTTTATACTCGTTTCCTTAAAACCTTTTTCTTTGAATAGACGCAAAGTCGCCTGAATAATCGCTTGCTTCTTTTTCTCAGTCGTCTTTTGATATTGATTCATGTGAACACCTCAGTTACTACCAATTGTAGCATAAGTTTGAAATATATACCTGTATATTTCATTTTTCTTGCTATTCTGACTACTTTTTTCTCTATAATAAAGTTTGAAATTTAATTATTGCTATTTCAAACTTTATTTGCAAAAGGTGAGGAACATGTTCATTCAATATCTTATAAAAGCAATCTAGAAATCCGAGTGGTTTTTGTTGGCCGAGTGATTACCAACATCTGGTCGTCCTATTTTAAGGAACTCAGCCTTTTGGGCAATAAAACAAACCACTATCCCTAATAATAGTCGGATTTTAGAAATCGGTTATGGCGGTGGTAGCACTATCAAAAACCTACTTGCTTTTAGATAAAAATCTTTTACATTCATGGCATTGATATTTCCAAGGAGTCTTATCAAACTGCTAAACGGATGCTTTTTAAAGTCAATAGAAAACGATAGTGTCCAGCTGATGATTGGAAATGTTGAAAACCTTCCCTACCAAAATCATTATTTTGATCTTGTCTTTGCCATTCAAACTCATATTTTTCTGGAAAGAATTAAAACAAAGCTTTCAGGAAATCTATCGAGTCATGTCAAAATCATTCTACTCTGATTATTGCTTCCGAAAAAGAAAAAAATTAAGTATCATATGACAGATTATGGAACAAGTTCTGAATTGAGTCAGTTATTAACAACTGTTGGCTTTTCAAAGATTGAAGAAAGGCAAAATCACAAATGGGTTTTATATATTGTCACGAAAAGTGAAAATAAAGAGTCAAATGGTGACCAAATAGCTCTTACTCTACTTGTTGAGCTTGAATTCACCCTAAAAAGTATTTAGGGCATAGGAATAGATGACGAGTTCATTAGATTTTTTTACTAAAACCTTAGCCATATCAAAGAGCAGTTCAAAATAACTGCTCTTTTTGATTCTATAACTATCAAACAATGGAAATCAAGCCAACTTAGGATTTCACTTTCTCCAAACTGCTACTAGCAATTCTCATGGCATAATAAGCACCTTAATCACAAAGGGATAATCCAAGGCTCTCCTCAGTTGATGACAGTTGCGATAAAGCATTGATCAACGCATGTGTCATCACACACAGCCAAAGACTTCTGGTCTTTGTATAAATAGCGGATAGGATGAAACAATTGCTTAATAAACCAAGCAAAAATGGTATCAAATTAACCATTGCGAGAGATCCATCAATGTAAAAATAGAGCAAATGCCACAGTGACCAGGCTACAAATGTACAAAGCGTCGATACTATATAGGTTAACTTTTTCTTGCAAAAGTAGGCTGAAAAATAACGCCAACCGATTTCTTCGATACCACCAAAGACGAGGGCTTTTTACAAATAAAATTATGGGGAGATACCAAAGTTGGAATAATCATTTTTCCCACTCAAAACCAATGGTAAAAATCCAATCCTATAAAAAATGAGGACTAAGAGATAGTTAATAGGAGCTTGTTTGACTTGAAAAATCTCTGACAAGCTGTTTAAAACTAGATTGATGGTAACTAATGCTTGCAAGACTGCCCCACAAAGCTGATGACAACCCACCCTACAATAACAGCGATAATCCCCATTGGTGATGTAAAATCAACCTTCCACTCCTCCCGTTCTTACAAACCAAACCAGAAGTGCCACTAGCAATACTTGACCAAAGGTTCCTAACAAATACATAGATAGGGCTTGCTTTCTACTCATTCGTGATTCCTTTTCTATTCTTTCATCTAGTTCATGGCTCTATTAGATTTGGAGCATCCCCCTAATCCGCATCGACCCAAAGATGGTATTGTTCACAATGGAGACATCGAAAGAGATAGCCACACATAGAACCATCCTTGACTAAGTATTCAGACACATCCTGAAATTCATCACGCGCCTCATATTCTTCCAATACTTGCTCTGCAATGCCCATTTCTTCCAGTTCACGAGTGCCAACTGTCCCCAGATAGGCACAGTAGTCTTGGCAACAAAGAGCCAATATTCGCCCTGCCAACTACTATAGCCTGGAGTTTGACAGAATAGGACCTGGTCTTTTTCCTTATCCATGACCCCTTGCCAATCAGCATCTTGGATAAACTCTGCTTCAAACTTTTGGGCAGCACGACCAGTAGAGATACAAGTTGGACAGAGATGTCTTAGCTCTTCTACACAATAAGGTCTCAGAGCATAATAGATGGTGTGGTCTTCTCCACACGAAGGGCAGATCTTAGGCTCCCCTTCCTTAAAGGCACCAGTCCCTAGTGGATCCGGATGATAGCGGAAGGTTGGCAATTCACTGACTTTCTCTTTATGAGCCTCTTTTTCTTTTTTTCAGTCAAGGGACGCGGGAGAGCAAAGCGATCTCCATGACTATGACTCATCTTTTCTAAGATAAAGAATTTCTTAACTTGCTTGCGATCAGACTTGTCTACTAGCCCTGAGAAGAGAGCAAAGGCACTGGCATACAAGCCCAACTCTTGGTAAACATCCACCAAGACCTGCTTGGCTTCTGGAGTTTCCAGTAAAGCTAGACGATCTGCAAATTCATAGAGAGCTAGCACGCTGGATGAATCCTTATCTTGTTCTTGGAACTGCTTTTTAAGTCGGATATATTCTTTCATCGAATCGATCATGGGACTACTCGCTTTTCATTTTAAAGGGAAACAAATCGTACAATCTATTTTTACAGATGATTGTATTCTAATCTGGATCATGTACTTTAAACCCATACCTGCCAGCATTTCAGCTTGAGTTTAGAAACTAACACTTCATTGTGTTTACTTTTACCAAAAAAGAAGGGAATGGTCTTTCCATTTCTGAGTTCGATATAGAAAGCATAGCGACTCCCACCACCAGCGCGACCACGGAGCAATAAGTAGGTTATCTGCTTCATCTCTTTCAATGGGATCATACGACGGCTGAAACACAAAGGCACATGAATGTAGAAGATGCCCTTCGAAATGTGGTAAGGTTCAAAAAATGAGCCTCCACTACGTCGGCTAGCTAACCACCGACGAACGAATAAAGTAATGCTGAAGAAGCCAATAAAACCAACACTTAATAATACTGGTCCTGATTCTAAACTCTCCATTCCATTTCTCCCACCATAAATTCTAAATACACAGTACAATTGTTGACTCGGCCTTAATCAGTATGCTTTTTAGTCTTTGTTAATAAGATGATGACACCCACTAAGATTAGAACTCCAATTATAAAAACAGCAAGCTCTAATTCTTTAAATCCTTCAATATAGGGTAGGATATACATACTTGATTCTACTAATAGAAAACCGATAAGAATAAGGGCTAGAGCAAAGTAGCTCCGTTTTTTATTCATCTTTAGCTCCTTTCCTTAGCTGGAGTTCCCATCAAACTTAACTAGCTGGAAATTCTATTTGGTTTCAACCCATTTTTCATTGTCCATGATAAAGGGCTTAGCTAGACCTTCACCGGTGTAATCTTGGTATTTGGTCTCCAAGTATTTGTAGACATCTTCCTTGGTCGCAAACTTGATCGCTTGATAGGGCTCTTCAAAGGTCAGCTTTTCGACAAAGAGATAGCCGTCCTTGGCAGGAACCAAGACACCGACGTGCCCGACAAAAAGCGTGTTGCCATCTAGGTTATCATGAACGATGACAGAAAGCATGCGCGCATTTTCATTGAACTTGAAATTGGCAAAATACTCTTCCATCTTCTTAGCATGGACCTTGACATCCGTTGTAGCCTCTGTCGGAACCCGTGAATAGAGAATGTTAAAGGCCTCCTTGTCTGCCTCATCAAAGACCTTTCCTTTGTCAATAGCATCATTGTCCACGAACAAGAGCTCACTATCCGCCTTTTGCTTAGGAATCTCGATGCGGTTCTTCAACAAGGTATAACTATTGATTCGGCAGTTGGTTCCGACGAAATCTCCCTTTTTCTTGGTCCACAAGTCACTAATCTTCTCCACATCGTATTCCCGTCTTTTTGAAGGTGCTAAAGTCGCCCGTCAAGCCAACAGAGCCAACAATGCTATCATAGTCCGTTACTAGACCCAAAAACTTATCTACACTCTCCTGATCCAAATAAGCAGACAAGAGAGCCCGTACTTCTTCGACACTTTCCTTGCTATTGAGGTTGCTGTATGTTCCTTGTAGTGCTCCTTGTCTGAATAGGGACTCTTTTGCACTGTGGAGCTTGCCTTTTTCCTTGGATTGCTTTTTGGTTTGCTACCACAATACGTAAAGTAAAGATTGCCAAAGCACTAGCTAGTAAGGAGCATGATTTTTAGATGATTTCATAGATTGGTTCCTTTTCTATATACTAAGATATTTTTGTAACATGTTACATTTCTTTTTACTATCGAATCTCCTTATCCTATATTATAGTTTAAAACTGACTTAGCTCCAACTATTTTTTACGAATTAAGGAAACTTTATAAGTAGCAAAAAAGAGCTGGCAAACTGTCCAGCTCTTCAATGAATAATGAATCTTATTTAATCTTATGTTTGTTCATCTTTTTCTTCAAAGACTTCTGTCATGATGACACGCAATTCTTCCGTTCTTTTTTCAGGAAGATCTCCTTGGCGCTTGGCCACGGCATAGAGATTAGGATAGCGCATGGCCACACGGTCGATCGTCTTTGTTGTCGCATGCCCTCTGACAAAGAATGGAATGCGCTTGATCCATTCTTGCGGTACAAGAGCAAGCAACTTCTTCTCTGCTTCTTTATCAGAAATCTCAGCTGTACTCAAACCTTGGTTGATTTGTTCCTGTTCTTTTTCTGTAAAATCTTTTAATTCCATTCAAAACCCTCATTCTCTATTTGTATCTGATAGTACATTATACACCTAAGAAATCAAAAGTACAATTTTAACCTTTTCCTTAGCTGAAAGGAAAAATTAATAACACAACAGTATTATCCGATAAAAAAAGCCTCAAGAATTATATTCTTGAGACCTTCTTGTTAAATCAAATGTGCTAATACACTATAGTTAGTTATATATTAGTTATTTGAAATTTTTACGTTTCAACAACACTGCTCCTGAAAGAACAATTGCTCCTGAAAAGGATTAATCCAGTTCTTTGCAACTTCACCTGTACTTGGAAGAAGGACTTTACGTCCGCCACCGTTACCATCACCGTTACCGCCAGGGTTTCCTGGTGTTGGAGTTGTTTCTCTGGAGTTGTTGTGGTTCCACCATCACCATTACCTGAACCATGGTTATCTGGTTTTTCCGGAGTTAGTTACAGTTGTATCTTCACTTACTGTAGTAGTGGTTGTAGTTGTATCCTCACTTACTGTAGTAGTTGTTGTGGTTGTAGGTTCCTCGGTTGTTGTGGTGGTTGTAGTTGTAGGTTCCTCGGTTGTTGTGGTTGTTGTTGTGGTTGTTTCACCACCACCTTCACCATGGTTATCTGGATTTTCCGGAGTTGGTGTGGTGGTTGTAGTTGTTGTAGGTTCCTCAGTTGTTGTAGTTGTGGTTGTTGTGGGTTCCTCAGTTGTTGTAGTTGTAGTTGTTGTAGGTTCCTCAGTTGTTGTAGGTTCCTCAGTTGTTGTAGTCGTGGTTGTTGTAGGTTCCTCAGTTGTTGTAGTTGTGGTTGTTGTAGGTTCCTCAGTTGTTGTAGTTGTGGTTGTGGTAGGGTTCCTCAGTTGTTGTAGTTGTAGTTGTGGTAGGTTCCTCAGTTGTTGTAGTCGTGGTTGTTGTAGTTGTTGTCGTAGTTGTAGTTACATAAGTATTTGTAAACTTACGTGGAGAATCTGCTTCTTGAACAGTTGCAACAAGCTTACCTTCACCATTATCTACTACTGAAACATGGACAGTGTAGCTTTCTTCTGAGATAAGTAACACCTTCTTCAGAACCAGCTTTCTCTGTAATCACATATTCATGCTCACCTGGTTCAGTGTATGAAAGTTTGAAGGCTACTTCATTTGTTGCTACTTCAACACCTTCAACTTCTTTACCGTTTGATGATGTTGCAATAACATTTCCGCCTTCGCTCAATTCAAATTCAAATTGTTCCTTAGTAAGTTCTTTACCTACTAATTCCTTAGTTGCTTTGATGACTGCTTCAGCTGGTGTTGCTTTATATTTGTTTGTAAACTTACAGAGTTGAATCTTCTTCTTTAACAGTAGCAACTAGTTTACCTTCACCATTATCTACTACTGAGACATGGATTGTGTGACTTTCTTTTAGAGTATTCAACTCCTGCTACTGATCCAGCTTTCTCTGTCAACTACATATTCGTGTTCACCTGGTTCAGTGTATGAAAGTTTGAAGGCTACTTCATTTGTTGCTACTTCAACACCTTCAACTTCTTTACCGTTTTGATGATGTTGCAATAACATTTCCACCTTCGCTCAATTCGAATTCGAATTGTTCTTTAATCAAGTTCTTTACCTACTAATTCTTTAGTTGCTTTAATGACAGCTTCAGTTGGCGAAACTTTATATAGTATTTGTAAACTTACGAGTTGAGTCTTCTTCTTTAACAGTAGCAACTAGTTTACCTTCACCATTATCTACTACTGAGACATGGATTGTGTGACTTTCTTTAGAGTATTCAACTCCTGCTACTGATCCAGCTTTTTCTGACAACTATGTATTCGTGCTCACCTGGTTCAGTGTGTGAAGTTTAAAAAGCAACTTCATTTTGTTGCAACTTCAACACCTTCAACTTCTTTACCGTTTGATGATGTTGCGATTACGTTTCCGCCTTCGCTCAATTCGAATTCGAATTGTTCTTTAGTGAGTTCTTTACCTACTAATTCCTTAGTAGCTTTAATAACAGCTTCTGCTGGAGTAGCTTTATAGGTATTTGTAAACTTACGAGCTTCGTCAGCTTCTGTAACAGTCGCTACGAGTTTACCTTCACCGTTATCTACAACTTTAACATGAACTGTATAGCTTTCCTTAGAGTAAGTAATTCCTTCTGCTGTACCAGCTTTTTCTGTAATTGTATATTCGTGGTCTCCAGCTTCAGTATAGAGAACTGAGAAGACTACTTCATTTGTTGCTGCTTCAACACCATTAACTGTCTTACCGTTTGATGATGTTGCAATGACTTTTCCGCCTTCGCTCAATTCAAATTCAAATTGTTCGTTATGCAAGTTCTTTACCAACTAATTCTTTAGTTGCTTTGAATGTAGCACGAGCTGGTGATGGCTCATATGTGTTTGTTAAAGTTGGTGCTTGAGTTGTAACCTCAGCTTTAAGTGTACCACCTTCAGCTTTAACAACAACTGTTACTTCATATGAGTTTTTCATCAAATGTGATACCTGGAACTTTTGTTTCAGTATTTTCTTTGATGACATAGTTGTAGGTACCAGGACCTTTAGCTTTCAAACCTTCAAATGTGATGCTTCCATCTGCTTTGTTTGTTGTTGAAGCAATTGGAGTAGTCAAGTTGTTTGCATTGTACAAATCAAACTTGAACTCACCATCTTTCAAGGCTACTGGACGATTTCCAGCAATTACTTTCTTAGCAGTAATTGAGAAATCAGCTGCGATTGGTTCGTCTTGAATGTTAATCTTAGAACCTTCAGCTCCAAGTGTTACCTTGTATTCTTTTTCATCAAGAGTATATCCAGCAGGAGCTGTCTTTTCTTTGATGATGAATGTCTTACCGACATATTTCTGATCAAACTCATCAGAGAGTGCCACACCTTTTTCATTTGTAGTCAATTCTGTAGAGATAGTTCCATCTTCTGACTTAACTGTATAAACAGCGCCTGCAACTGGAACCAATGTGAAGGCATTTGTCTTGTTGATCTTAATCTTGAAGGCTGTAGAAGCTTCGATTTGTCCTTTTACAAGAGATACACGTTCAGCTTTAAAATCTAAGTTTGTACGATTACTACGTTGAGTAAGTGCAGTTCCATCTGCTGTAGTCAACTGGATAACGTTTTTGAACTTTTTCTACCGTCATCTGGTGTTGTGGTGTGGTATTCTACCCAATACGATTTAGATCCATCTGCAAAGATAAGGTTGAACTGAGTATAGTTCTCATTCCAAGCTACAGTATAGTCAGTACCTTCTACCATCTTCTTAGCATCAGACGGAACTTGAGAAGTACCATCGTTCAATGTAGCAGAAGAATAAACTACCAATGACTCTGGGATATCGGATAGGAGCAAATTCAGATGTATTTGGAAGGAAGTCATTCAAAACTAAGTTCTTACCATAGTCTTGTCTTCCCTGTGTTAACACGAATTCTCCATGGGAGTATACATCTCCTTTTACCTACTGAACCAATTCTTTGCTAACTTTGCTGAAGTCCATTCTTTACTTACTACATCGTTACCAACCTTAGCATAGTTTTTCAGAAACCTTCTTGCTTGCTGTCAACTGTCTTGAGATGTAAAGGTATGTGTGATTGTTTTACCAACACCCTTGTTTTTCCAAAAAGTTAGTGGTGTTGCTGTTTGGTCACTCTTAAATAGGAAAGTAATTGCATAATTACCTTTCACACCCTTGACGGTGTCTCCACCAGTTTTGGCTTGAAACTCATCTAGGTTTTTCAAAGTAACACGAGCCTTACCGCCTTGGTTATCACCATTAGCAGTAACAACCACAGTACCGATATTAACTTTTGTTTCCTTATCATACAATTCAGTTGTTCCGTTATAGACGGTTACTGGAGTTGGAATATCCACATCAAAGTAATCGCCATTAGCCAATTTGCCATCATATTTTTTCAGGTCAAATTGAACGAAGAACTGATTTGAACGATTAGTAATAATCTGATAAGTACCATCACTATTCGGTTCCAATTTGGAATCCGACATATTGAGGACACTGATGTCAGTTACTACACCTGTCAATTCTTTCCCATCTGCAAAAGCAACATTATTTGATGCAAATAATGTACCCAAGACGGTCAGAATCGAGACAAAAAATATTAAAAACGGCTTAATTTTAAACTTTTTCACCATTAAATATTTTCCTTCTTCCTACACTTTTTAATAATCATATTTAAAAACCAACACCGTTTCTTAAATACGTTGAATTAATTAGAATAATTCAAAAATATAGTACTACTTTTTAACAATTAAAGTCAATATTTTTAAACTAAATTATACCAAATATTTATGCTATTTTTATTTCCCTTAAAATTTTTGACTTAGCAAAATTAGAGGATTTTTCACCATCCCTCTTGTATAACTATACGTTTTAACTCGAATCAAAGAAAACTGTCCTAGAAATATTTATCTGATAAATTCGGTTTAATACGAACTTAAATTTAATTTTTCTTTAGAATTAGTTTTATTGATAACAATTGTATGATTCAGTTTCTCTTAGATATTTATCATTTTATCAATTCATTACTAAGTAATAACCCAATGTCTTCATTTTAAATCAGTACTTCAGACTTCTCCAACTTGGTAGTAGAAAAATTCATACAGGTCTTCTTCAAGGAAAATACGAAGCATTTCTTCCATATCTAATGAAAGATTTCTGTTTGGCAATTCTTTTCAGGTCCTCCCTGAACTTCTCTCCCTCTTCAGAGGATATTAAGTCTCCTTCAAACTTTTCTGTCTTATAAAAGAGAACTACATAACGAATCCATCTTCCACCCAATCTTTCATTCCACAAATCTGGGGAGAAGCAATTCTTAAGCCAGTTTCTTCTTCACTTCACGGATTACTGCCTCCGTAAATGATTCTCCCGCTTCGACATGACCACCCGGAAAGGTAATGCCTGGCCAGTCCTCTTTTTTGCGATTAATACCAAGAACTCTATCGCTGTCTCTTACCATATAAAGATTTGTAAACTCAACGATCTCATTCATGCAGATTCTTCCTAACTATGTTTGTCTTTTTCTTTAAGGATAGGATAAACAATCTCTACCCTATTCTTCTTTTTAGTTGGACTTGCGTATAGGCTAGCAGGTCTCCAAGATGCCTCTTATCTTTCCTAAATATCGTCATTGCCAGTAAGGAAGCTGCGAGGAGAGTCGCCGAAATAGAGAGGATAATGGATGATCCATCAAAATTACTATAGAAACCATGAATCGTGCCCATATGACCGAGTTGCCAAGGTAAAAATTTGATGACATTTCTAATCAGGCTTGCCTGCACTGTTTTTTTCTGGTAGACCAGTTCCAGTCCCTTTTGCCTTTCAAAACTGCCATATAATCCAAGTATGTGAACAGGGTATGATTGGTAAAACAGAGGTCAAAAATACAAGACACTGCGACTGAATTTCTGTAAACTCTGGGATGCCATTAAAAAGATGATGTAAATAAGCATAGAACCTAAAAACAGAATAAGTAAATAAGCTAGAATGAAAAGATAATCGAATAGAAATTCTATCATTCTTTTTTTAACCGAAATAGGATTAATTGCTAACATCTTCATCACCGTCTCCCCTTTCTCATCTCCAATTATAATATAAGGTTACGAATAAAGAAACTATTAATAAAATTAAAAGGCTTTAGTCCTGTGCAATATAGGACTAAAGCCTCTAAGAATAAACTAATTGTTTAACCTTTTTGGTAGTAATAATACTAGTCTGCTTTTTCTTTCTTGACAAAGCATAACCGGCAGTAGCTAAACCAATAAGTGCTGAATAAGTCATGAATGATTGTTCAACTGAGACCGGTATTTGGTAATACTGATTCTGACTCTTTTTGTAGGTTCTGATTTTTGTTCTGGCTTAGGCTCTGGTTTTGGTTCCAGCTTTGGTTGTGGTTTTTCATTTTCCTTGATAAGCACAACATTTTTATTCCATTCAACAACTGGTTTTTCTGTTTCTTTCTTAACAGGATCCTTCACCAGCTCAGGTGCTTCTGGTTTAACCGGTTCACTTGGTAAGACAGGTACAGTTTTATATTCTGGTTCTGTCAGTGGAACTGGTTTTTCTTTAACAGTTGGTACTTCTGTCAATTCTGGTTTTTCAGGTTTAACTGGAGGCGTTGGTTCTGTTGGTTTAACTGGCTCTTCACCTGGATCTTGAGGGAAGCCAACATTTGAGTTAATAGAGAACCAATAGAGAGTTGCTTCGCCTGTTTGCGTTACTTTCTTTTGCTGTAAATTCAAGATGACCATCTTTCAAAATAACAGCAGCACCACCATAGTAAAGGTAAGGGCTCTTAGGATCATCCCAACCCTTAGTTTCACTTGAAGAGTCTGCATTAAATGTTGCACCTTGATCCATGTATTGGTTTTGTTCTTTAGCAGATACTTCTTTTGTCGATGAATCTTGGTCTACACTTGAATTTGGAAGTTTGATAAACTCTTTGTCACCAATGTTTACAGACTCAACGTGAGGAGTATCTTGGTGTTTCATTTTTGGTGTGTATCTCAAAACACCTGATGTAGCGTCTACAGTGTAAGAACCGATAACGTCTGATTTATCACCGAATGTGTAATCTTCAGTACCAACTGAGTGACCATTTCCGCCACAGATGCATTCACTGTTGTAGCATCAACTGCTGTTTCTTCAGTTACTTTGAAGGCATCATCAACCCATGTTGCTTTTTTTGAGCAACAATTTTCAAAGGGTTATCAGCATCGATATCAACTTCTGCACTACCGAAGTCAGCTTTACCGCTTTTCACAACAACGTCTGCACCATCAAGTTTTGGTTCAGTTCCATCTGAATATGGATCCCAAGTTCCACGAACTGTATTGCCTTCGCTATCTTTAGCTTCAACAACTAGAGGACGAGGTTTGTCATTTTCAACATAAGATGCACCATTCCAGTGGTTAAGTGAGTTAAGGGCAAGGATTGCATTGTGTTGTGACAAATCAATCAATTGGTCATTTTTCATCATAAAACTCAATGTCAACACCAACTGTCAACTGGGTTTTCAGTATCAGTTGAGCTACCATTGTCATTGTAACCGCTGGATCGTTATAAATTTGAACGATTCCTTTTTCCATCTGATGATGGAAGCTCTTCACTTCGTATTTATAAACAACTTTTGCAATACGTTTTTCTTCGCTACCTTTTACAATTTTAGCTTGGTAAGTCCTGTGTATGTCACATCAAATTGTCTCCGACTTTTTACACTTCCCACTCGATTTCATTGTTAGCATATGGGTTTGTAGTTGTCACATCAGAATCTTGAAGATTCTTAGTTTCATACATCTTAGTAGCTTTACCATCACCGTACACTGAGCTTGACCTTCTTTTTGTCAAGTAAGTTATTAATCCAGTTGTTTGGTGTGTGATTTTGGTTGTTTCACCATCAGCAAGTTCTTCAGAGGAGATGTCAAATCTTGTTTTGTATTTTTGCAGGATTTCCACCACGCTCTGCAACCATCTTATTGAAGGCATCTTTAGCATCATCGTATTGTGCTTTTTCTTGTTGTAAATTTCGAGTTCAATCAAGTAGCGACTTGTGCTTCATCATAGCGACTATTTTTGTATTCGGCTAATTTGACTTCATACTCTGCTTGAGCTAATTTATTGCTTTCAGTAGCTTCTTGATTTGCTTTTTAGAGATGCATTGTATCTTGCCAAGAGCTGTGTTATATTCTGCAAGCGCTTTTTCATAAGTAACACGCCTTCTTCATTACTTTTCTCTACAGCTGTTTTTCTGCTGTTTTTCAGATTAATTCCTTTTTGATAAGCAGTAAGTTTTTCGTTGTAGACTGCAAGCTCTTTGTCGTAATTTTGCTTGTCTGATGACATTTTTGAATCAACTTCAGCTTTTTCTTTTTCGTAAGCTTTTTGATTTCTTTGCTACTTCAGCTTTATAATCAACTTCTGAGTTTTATTAATTTCAGTAACTTGTTTTCGTAATCTTTAGTGACTTCCTCTGAATCTTGCTTTTTAGTCTCTGTTTCTTTTACTTCAAGACCTTCATTTGTTGCGGCAGTTTTAGCTTCTTCCAACTTCTCTGGAACCTCAACCTCTTTGTTTCCTCACCAGTTACTGTTGTAGTCGAAGTAACGGATGTTGATGCTGATGAAATTTCATCGGCAGAATACAGTTTACCAATACCTGCAGTTGCAATCATTGTTGCGACAACAACAGAACCAAAAAGCAACTGAGGTTTTTCTCAGGCATGCTAATCGTTTTTATTATTCTTGAACGATAACATAACAAAGCTCCTTTTTAAAATTTTTTATTATTCTTCTCAAGCAAAAAGAATTTTTTTGTTCTTCGAAGTCAGAATGATAGTATCAAAATAAAAATGTAATGTCAAAGGTTTTTCCATAAATTTTCAGAAAGTTTCAATCTATTTTCATTTTATAAGCAATTTCGTTTTGTAAACATTCCCTTATGAAGTATCTTATTATTTCAACTAATTATTCAAAATAAAAACTGCAATCTACTCGTTGCAGTTACACACAAATTTTCTTCTATTTCTTTTTAGAAAATTTATAAATTCATTTACTCGTTAAAAAGGGGTTACCTCGATAAACTGGGATTTATAGTACTATTTTTCTTCCATTTTCTGATTTTTGTTCTGAAAGATCAAAAGGTGCTACCATATTCACATGTATAAGTTTATATACTTCCCATACTGCTGTTTTTAGTCGCTTCATCTGCCCATTTTCTCATATGGTTTAAACAATTCTTCCTCATAACGTATCAATCATTTGCATAGATACAATTAATATTCTCATTTAATATGAATTTTCAACTCTTGCAAGGATAAATGAGCATAAGTGTCCGTAAACCACTGATATAATTCACCGAGTTGATTCCATTTTAAATTCATCCGATGGTGTCTTTACTCTAAGTCCCTTTCTTTCATCTTTTCCCATTTTTAGAACTAAAGCTTGTCCATCCCATGATAAGCAAGATTTTCTGCTGGCGTTCTATCAACTTCATCAACTCTCTTATCTTTTAAGGTTTCTGTTATATTATCAAATTCTGAAATATATTTCTCAAATGTTTTTATTTCAGTCTTGAGTTCTTCTTTATTTTCGTATAGTCATAAAAATCACCTACCATCCTTCAAATCTACAACGTTAACATCAATCAGCATGTCCCGTTAACGTATGGGCATACACGCCAATATATACGATTATTTGATTATAACGAATTCTTCCCACCGTCTGGGGACATCCTCTAAGGGCTCGTCAAGATGGGTATAGGTCTTATCCTTAATCCAATCAGGAATACCATAAAACGCTTCGGCGATACTTCCTGTGATAGCGACAGAGTATCACTATCCCCACCAAGAGAAATCGCATTTCGAATAGCATCTTCAAAATCTGTACTTTCAAGAAGGCAATGATGGCCTGAGGTACCGTATTCTGGCAAGTTTCATTGAAACGATAGCTAGGACGAATTTCATCTAGTGTTTGAGAAAGATTATATCCATACTCTTGTTCTATGTGTTCCTTGATGAGTCTCTTACACTCTGTAGGATTATCGTTGATCGGTTTTCCATAGTCGCCACTGTAACCTCCAAAGTAATAACGACACATAAAGATAGCATCGAGACGTCGCCATAGCTCCATTAATCCCTTCGGGATGATTATGAGTCACCTCTGCAGAAAGATGGGCAAGAGCTCTGCTAGATGACCAGCAACCTGTTCGTGCACAAAAGCCACAATCCATGACCCAAGCACAGGGAGAAACACGCATGGCAGAGCCATTTCCAAAGCTATTATAAGGGGTGCGATCATTGCTATGAATCCATACATCAAACCTAGCACCATAACCAGCATCAGGATACATCCTACCATACTTCTTCATGGCATCAATAAAAGTCATCCTTCTGACCACCATTCATAATGGCTTCAGCAACAGCGCAGGTCATCACCGTATCATCTGTGAAAAAGCAGTCTTCTCTAAAAAATGGAAAGTCTTTTGTTTTAATATTATTCCATTCATAAACAGACCCAACAACATCTCCAACAATTGCTCCTAACATGCTATTCCTCCATACAAACTATTGGTTGAGACTGACATTTCTACTTGCCATACTCTTTTATTTTACCAACATATTCGTCCAAAAGATTCTTTGAATAAATTTTTCATTACTTGAATTTCTAACTTCTTTCAAAAGAATAGAAGCTACTTTTAGTTTATTCAGTAGTTGCCACTATTTTCGTCTGCACAGAAGTCCTTTAAAAATTGGTTCCATTGACAAACCGAATGATCATACTTGGCATAATCTGAATTTCCATAATAAACTTTTAGCATATCTTGGATTGTAAAACTCAAATCATTTTCTCCTTTTACTTTTCTCCAAGCAGTAGCCATATCGGCAGTAAACTTAAAGGGCAGAAACATCTGTTAAAAGTTGAGAAATATTCTCTAAAGTGTGCATTAAAGGAGAATCCACATTCAAGTGAGGGCGTATTTAAAGGTAACGACTTCTACTTGTTTCTTTTTCCTTTTTATTGATGATTTTTAATCAAATTACCCTTAAAGTACTGCTCAATAATATGATTGAGTTCTTGTTTAGTACCCCTATATTCAAGCCCTAATGACTTGCATATCTGTGAAAGTTCATCACGGTACCAATAGTATTTTTTGAACTCATCAAAGGATGTGATTTTATCAAACTCAGGTCTGCTTTCTATCAATATAACACCTCCTTATAAAACAGTTTAGGTTTTCATTTCTAAATAATGGAGTTTTTAGATTCTTTATTCTGAGGATTAGTTACGTTTCGCTAACAAGCTTACACATTCAGCGGTTCGGACTTACCGTATCGTCCGTGAAAAACAATCCTCACGGAATAATGGAAAGTCTTTCGTTTTAATATTGTCCCATTCATAAACAGAACCTACAATATCTCCAACTATTGCTCCCTAGCATAAGATTCCTCCTTATTACATATCAGATTCAATACACATTTCCAATGAATCGCTCTTTTAAAATAGCTCAGCAAATCAATCCACTCTTGAGGAAGGTAAGCTGATAAATAGCCGTGATTATAGCCTTTTGCTTCATACAAAAATCGTATTTGGATGTAGTTGTTTAAATAATTTCGCCGATGCTTTAACACAGTTCAATTCTTTTTCACCATAAATATACAGAACCTGCGCCTTGCTAGCTGAAATCGTATCCTTCAGCTTGTAACGCCCCATATAGGTTTTGTAAATAGTTACTAATGTTTTTGATAGGCGTCCTTGGCAGATCCTCCAAATAATAAGCTTTTAATTCCTCTGGATAAGCGAGTTTAGGATAGATTTTGTCCATGATGCTTAACTGGAGTTTACAAGAAAATTTACTAAACATCATTTTGCCAAAAATAGAGACTAGAAAAATGCTGATTTTAGCTAACCCTGGTTGAGGAATACAGAGGCTTCCGTCTATGATGGCTTTTCTCTGCTATATCGCTGTCTATTGACAAAAAGCTCCATCGCAATTTGACCACCAAGTGAAACACCACCAATCACGAATACCTTCCCACCACAATTCTCTTTGATATAGTCCAAGATTTCCAAAGCAGAATCTTCAGTAGAAACATAATCGAGTTGATATTCTTCGCTGTGGCCATTCAAAAGTGGGTAATATAACACGGTATTTTTCCGACAAGATTCGTGCTTGACGAAGATAATTCCACCAGAACTACCATGCCATGTATGAGAAGGATAGGAGGCAAATTCTTATCCCCAAATTCATGAAATTTCATGTTTACAACTCCTTCCTGTAGGACTTTCACTAGCTAATTTTCCTATTTCAATGAGTTTTGAACAAGCAGTGATACCGCCTCAACATGTGGTAATATTCTGCTTTTTATACTAATAAACAAAGGCAATTAAAAACATTTTTAAAAATAATACTGTGGAACGGAAAGTTGCTCACTTCTTCCAAAAGAAACATCATCCATTCTATAATTTAAAATCCTTTTCCTTTACTAATTCTATTACTAGCCAATATCGTATAAATTAAATAACCAACAAAAATAATAATAAAAAAATAACATAGCGACCAGTTTTTATAACTTACTACTTTTCATACTATAATTTACAAATGTCTTTCCAGCCACTCGATCTTTTTAAAATCCTTATTGTCATTATGATCATTTCGATAGGAGTCTTGGGAAGAAGCCTTGTAAATACTTAAATACTGTTCTAGATTTGGAACACGAAAACGTGATATCTTCAGAGATGAATCAGCTCTATATCCGATTCCGAAACTCCTGCAAAATCAGGTAAGGAATCGATACTTCCAAATTCAACACTCACTCTATCCTTTTGGAATTCATGCTCATGAATATCTATTAAGACGTAGCCTAAGTCTTTCATCACTTTCATTATCTTGTCCCAGTCATAAATTCTGAGATGATCAGGTGCTTCCCAACCTCTAGGGTCACCAGGCACATGAATGTCAATGTCAGACGGCCCCCAATTTTCTTTCGTTCTAAACTCCAATCCCAAAGACCCCATCAGTGTCGGTGTAATTCCGACTCGATTTAAATGGAAACAAATGGTTTTAAATTCTTCAAATAAGAGACTCATGTTTACTCTAAACCTTTCATCTAAATGTTCGTTATTTCTACTTTATTACCTTGAACAAAATCATTTTCATTTTCTAGAGTATATCCAGTTATTTTAGATACAAATTCTTTTTCCTTCTTTAAGGACCCCAAATGCGACTAGATCTTTTATAAGAAAGATTTTGATACAATTCCAATAGATACATCTTTCATCTCCCTCTATATTTGAAAAAAACTAACCGAGATTTTAAGCAACTTTACAATCTAAATCATCTATTCTTAGTATACATATTTATCATATAACGAAGATCATTAAGTTTGGGTCTATCCAGGATCTACGTCTATAGAAGTTATTTTGTAATCATCATCATTATAAAAAAATTCTAATTGTAGGGTTAAATCTACTAATTCAGAATCGGAGGTCATCTGATATTCAACAACAAAGCCAGTTTGATCATTAAATTCATAAACTTGTAGTTGAGAATACTCATAATTCGGATGGAAATTACATTCTACACCATATTCATCAATTTTATCAAAATCATTTAATTGTAATGAATCCTCAATATATTCAAGTAACTCTTTACATCATCAACTTCTGAACCATCAACACAATCCATAATATCTCTATAATTATTTTAGATGAATTGCTCTTAAAATCTTTTTAAGTACTTCAATTACTTTTTCTTCATTTTGGTAGTTTTCTTTGTACTCAAAATCATCGAATATTCCCATGATAATAGTTCCTTTTTCTAAAATTTAAAATACTTTTTCTTTACTAATTCTATTACTAGCCAATATCAGTATAAATTAAATAACCAACAAAAAAATGATAATAAAACGTAACATTAATTTTTTAACACAAAATAGAGATTTAACAAATTTGCGAACGCATGAAAGAATATACAGTACCCCACAGATTTCGTTTTGTCGATAAAGAAGCCCTAAAACAAAACTTAAAAAAATAATGTATAAACAAAAATAAAATAAAAGGAAATCCCTGATGACTTTCTCCAACTATAAACCATAAAAGGGAAGATGCCAAATCCCCAAATAGATCCTACAATCAAATTAGATTGCCAATACGTATATTTTTATCAAGTAACGGTTGTAATATTCCTCTCCACCCTAATTCTTCATGTCCACCACCAAAAAATTAGTTGTATAAAGAATAATGGCATCAGATAAATTGACACTCCATTTAATTCTAAGGAAGATACAGAAAAATAGGATCAAAATTGCTAACATATGAATAATGAAATAGATACTACTATTTTTCTTGCTTATTAAATAAAAATGTTTAAATTTTATATTATTCCTTTTTCAAATAAAAACCACTTGCAATAGCTGGTCCAGTGCACCTATTATATGCAATATTCTCCCTATAAAAGTTTCTAATCCCAAAATTTCAGATTATTGTAAATATGGCAAGAAGACCCCAAAGCTATATAAGTAACTCCAAATGTAAAATAAAGATAATTTTTAAATTCTTTTTGTCAATTTCTGTCATTTTATCGCTCTTATCTTGATTATTTTTATGAATAATATTTTTACTGCTTCTTAGTTGCTGTCGATTATAACTACCTATATTCTATCATAAAAAAACACAAAAAGCCTTAGAATCAAGGCTTTTCATTAAACAGTTCGTCTAAACTTTAGTCACCTAGATCAAGATTTAGATAATGAAAACTTAGTCAATTTTCTCTATGATATTTCCAAGTTTATCCAATACAAGACAGGAATGATCATTTAGTGGAATTATGGGAACATTAACGAGTTCTTCAGCTCTCTCCTTATTAGCTTTATCATTCCAGGAATCATAATGGACACTAATTAAAAACTGACTAAAGAGTCCTAATCCATTTTTTATCTTTATCTGATGATCTGAATTATCATTAGGTGAGACATAGACTTTTTCTCCTAATAATAGGGCTCCTGCAGAAAATCCCATAACTTTCGCCCCTTTATTCAGCATATGATCGATATATTTTTGAACTCCTGATTGACATAAGTAGCTATATATTTTTCCGTATTTCCACCACCGATGATAATTAGATCAGCATCTAGATAGCTATCAAAATCAATCTGCTCAGTGTCCAGGAGCAAGTAATCAACGTTTAGATTAGGAAAATGACTTTGAAAAACTTCCGTGTACTTTTTCATATACGGTTCCCAATTTTCTCGATAAACTGTAAAAATGACAATTCTTTCGATCTTCCTTGATGACACAATTTTATTAACAATCGTATGGTTCTTTATCGGCGGATTTCCACCCATCAAAAAATTTGTTCTTTCAATCTATCACACTTTCTAAAGATACATAAATGTTGGCCACTTTCTGAAATTATAATTTTTTCTTAAAATGAATAATTCTATTTGCCTCCTGAAATCCAATATTGAGATGAAATCTTATAGAATCGGTATTCGTTAAAGTACAGTCACTTGCAAATTCCTTACATCCTTTATTTTTCGCCCATTCCTCACATTTTGTACAGAGATTTTTAGCAATATCCTTTAAACGATATTCCTCGTCGACAATAATCCCTTCTAAGAATCCAACAGGACTATATTTACAACCTTCAACATAATCAAATCTGAGTGAACATAGTGCTAGACCTACAATTGTGTCACCTTCAACTTCAGTAAAGATTGCAGTATTTTTGCCATTCGTATATTTTTTACTTCATCAATAGCTTCTTTATCGGTCAATTGGGGCCATAATTGTTTCATTAGTTTAGCCGTTTTTATAGAATCTTTTGTTATTCCATCCATATTGATGTTCCTCCGCAAAATACAAGCAAATGTTTCGAATCATGCTGTTACTTTGTTACTCATTGATTGCTACCAATACCATCCCCTTCTACTTTTCGACTGTCTCAGATTGGAAGAGCAGAGCCACGCACTCAGCGGTTCGGACTTAACGTATCATCTCGTTGGTGTCCCTCCTCATTCTACGAGTCCTATCCCATGGGCGGAACATCTACTTCTACTTCGCTGATGCCTCAGCTCTCACCAGCAGTGATACTGCCTCAACGTGGTGCGTTTGCGGGAATAAGTCAACCGGCTGGACTTTCTTCAATTCGTATCCCAACTCTTGATAGAGTTTGATATCACGCGCCATGGTGGCGACGTTACAGGAGATATAGGCGATTCGGTCTGCTCCTGTTTGTGCGCTTGCTTTGATAAAGCTTTCGGTCAATCCCTTGCGTGGGGGGTCGACCAAGATTGCGGTTGGCTGTATTCCTTCCTTGAGCCAATTCTTCATAGCATTTTCTGCTGTATCACAAACATAGTGGGCATTGGTGATGCCATTTTAAAGCTGGCATTCTTCTGGCTATTCTCAACTGCTTCGGGGATGACTTCTACTCCATAAACTTCCTTGACATGGCTTTGGCAGCTGATAAAGCCAATGGTCCCAATTCCTGAGTAAGCGTCAATCACCACATCATCTTCTTTTAAGTCCACAAAGTCAATGGCTGTTTGATAGAGCTTCTCTGCCATTTCGGTATTGACCTGGTAAAAGGCTGGTCCTGAGATTTGGAAGCTATTGCCCAACATTTGATCCGTAATGTAATCTTGACCATAAAGCATACGCCATTCCTTTCCAAAAATGGCATTGGTATTCTGGTCATTGATATTTTGCATAACGGATTTGATGGCTGGAATTGCTTGATCAGCTGCTCGATCAACTGGTCCACACGGAAAATCTTGGGACGAGTGGTGACCAAAATGACCATGATTTCTCCAGAATGGTGCCCACGACGAACGACAAGGTTACGAATCAAACCAGACTGTTCCTTCTCATCATATGGCTTGAGGTCAAAACGACGAATCAAATCCCGAAGTGCCAAAACTACCTGATCAATGACTGGATCTTGGATATAGAAGTCTTCAATCGGCATCAAATCATGAGAATTCTTCCGAAAGAAGCCTGTCTCTACCTGACCATTGACACGACGAACAGGCACCTGGGCCTTGTTGCGGTATTGAACAGGATGGTCCATTCCCAGGTCAGGGGCACTTCTATATCAGAGATTCCCGCCATCTTGTAAAGACTATCCTTGACCTGCTTGGCCTTGAATTTCAGTTGCTCCGGATAAGCTAAGTGACCCAAGTCGGCAATAGCAGTTCGTAAGTAAGCCAGGTCTAGCTCCTCATTACGATGAGGGGACTTTTTCTAGATATTCTTCTACTTTCGCGTAGCCGATCTTTTTAGTGACCTTGAGCACGCGCATGCGAATGACCTCTCCAGGCAGGGCATTCTCTCACAAAAAAAGACCAAGCCATCCACCTTAGCCACTCCTGCTCCTTCGTGTGTCAAATCAACAATTTCTACGGTTACAATTTCATTCTTATTTAGCATGTTTTTATCTTTCTACAAATCAAAAGGGACGGAGTTTGGAACACTCCTATCCCTTAATTATATCATCTTAAGCCCATTTGGGACAATTTCTTTTTATAAGCATCGAAATCGACCAGCAATCCTTGACCACCATACATATCGTAGGCATCGACCCAATCCCCATTTTCTGGGATTGTGATGCGTTCTATCCCCTTGCTGGCACTTCCGACTAAGCCAATCCCGTTAGTTAACAAGAAGGAGAACGGTACATTTGTCGAGGTCATAGCGAAGACCTTTCCTAATGCTTCAGAACCAGTGAAGAGTTTTGTTGGATCCTTGATTTGGTGAACAATGGCAGACATGACTTCTTGTTGGCGTCTCGTACGTCCAAAGTCACCCTCATCATCTTTACGGAAACGAGCATAGTTGAGGAGGGTCCGGCCATCCATCCGTTGTTTTCCAACCTTAATGGTCTGATTCGGAACGACGCCATCCTTCATATTCAAGTCATCAGGGACTTCAACTTCAGACACAGTTTCACCATCAATGGTGGAGAATTGAGCATTCATCTCCACCCCGTTAGGGAAGAGGGTATCGATGGCTGTCGCAAAGGTTTGGAAATCGACCATGGCATAGTATTGGATATCGATGTCAAAGTTATCCTTGAGCATCTGACGGACCAATTCCGCTCCTTGGTTGTTATTCTGCTCTCCAATGGTAAAGGCTGTATTCAGCTTCTGGTCATAGTAGTCTGAGTAATCTGGATCTGTTTGCTGGCTGACGCCATCGATATGTACCAGAGTATCCCGCATAAAGCTAACCATCTTAATCTTGCCATCTTTATTATTGACATTGACCACCATGATGGAGTCCGTTCGAGTCTCAGACGAGCTTTCCCCTATTCGACCATCTGTACCCAAGATAAGAATATTGACCCCGTCACTGGTCTTCTGGCCGTTAAAATACTCTTTAACAGCTGGTTGAGCATTGGTCCCACCAGGTTTGCTATTCAAGCCCTTAAGAAACATAAAGACCATCCCACCAAGAACCAATAATAAGAAAAGGGCAATCCACTTTAAAATACGTTTGAAGCGGATTTTTCTTCCCTTCTTACGTTTGGGAAGACCTGTTACTTCCTCTCGATTCTTTTTATTGGATTTGGCTTTATCCTTTCGACTACGTGATGGATAGACAGGTAATTCTTCAGACTCATTTTCTCCTCTACTTGAAGAAGCCCCAGACTCTTCAGCACTTGCTGAAACGGGGTCATCTTGGAGACGTCCCTCTGATTTATTTTTTAGGTACTTGTATTCCGACTGCTCTTTCTCGTTCAGGTAATGGTAGTTGGAATAAAGGTAATCCAATCTCTTTTGTTCATGATAGGATAGGTTTTCTGATTCTCTACTCATACGTTCTCCGTTTCATTGTCTTTTAGCACATAGACCGAATAGTGGCCTAAGGTTTTGATGGATACTCCTAGGGACTCCAGTTCTTGATAGGCAGAAGCAAACAGTAATTCGTCAGCATCCACCACATCGATGATAAAAAAATATTCCCCTAGGGCCGTCTTTAAAGGACGACTCTCAATTTTTGTTAAATTTAATTCTCTTGAAGCAAATGTAGATAGGGCCTGGCATAAGGAACCTGCAATATTACTTGGTAAGGTAATGGCCAGACTATCCTTGCAGGCAACACTCTTTAAGGAGCGACTGCCTTCAAAAGGCCGCTGACCAAGAATCCAAAAGCGGGTATAATTCTGATCCATCTCTTGAATATTACTGGCTACAACTTCCAGACCATATTCATCCTTGGCCTCCAAAGGCGCAATGGCTGCAATAGGTAGTTCGGGATGTTGTGAGACATAGCGAGCTGCATAGGAAGTCGAAGTTGTCATCTCCAGTCTGGCTTGAGGAAAATGCTCTTGGACATAGGCTTTTCCCTGGGCTAATGCCTGTGGATGCGAATAGATGACTTCAATGACTTGATCCTGCTTAACGGCCAAGAGTTGTTGCTTAATGGGATAAACCACTTCTGCGATAGCCTGGAAACTGGCCTGGTGAAAGAGATAGTCAATGGTCTCATGGACACTGCCTTCAATGGAGTTCTCAACAGGGATGACTGCATAGTCTACTTGATGGGATTCATAGGCTTTCAATACCTCAGTAATAGATCCATAAGGACACAATTCAGCGTCTTGAAAACTTTCTAGAGCTACATGATGGGTAAAGGATCCCTTAGGACCTAGATAAGCTACAAGCATCGAATCATCTCCACAATTTCTTCAGGTGTCTTATCAGCAACATCAAGCACATGTGTGGCTACTTCTTCATACAGGGGCAGGCGTTGGTCATACAAGGCACGAAAGTCTTCTTGATTTTTAGCAAGAAAGAGAGGACGCTTATTTACAGGATCCGTTGACAGGCGTTGATAGAGGCGATCAAAATCAATCCGAAAATAAATATTACAAGGATTCTTCTTGAGAAGCTGACGATTTTCAGACCTTAGGACAATCCCCCCACCAGTAGCAATGACTGGGATTTCTTGTTCGAGCAATTCTTGCAACAAAAGTGACTCTTGCTGCCGAAACCTCTCTTCTCCAAAGCGAGCAAAATAGTCTGAAATCGGCATTTCTATGCGTTGAACCAAGAGCGCATCCATATCTACAAAAGCTGGATCTAATAAACGGCCAATGGTCGTTTTCCCTGCTCCCATAAAGCCGAGTAGTACTTTAGGCATAAAACACCTTTTCTAAGTCTCCAAAGAAGGAAGGATAGCTGGTATTAATAGCTTCTGCACGCTCGAGTTCCACTTCACCCTCTCTTACAAGCAGGGCTGCAATCGCCCCCATCATGCCGATCCGGTGGTCGCCAAAGGTTTGCAGACGAGCAGCATGCAAGGGCGTTTTCCCTTCAATGATCATACCATCCTCTGTTGGAGTGATGGACGCTCCCATAGCGTTTAGACTATCTGCCACAACTTGAATGCGATCCGTTTCTTTAACTTTCAATTCTTCCGCATCTTTGATAATGGTTCGTCCGGAAGCTTGGGTTGCTAAAAGAGCAATGATTGGAAGCTCGTCAATCAAGCGAGGAATCAAATCACCTGAAATTTCTGTTCCATGGAGGTCTGAAGTCTCTACGACAAGGGTCGCCGCCTTAGCAACTGGATCAAGATCCAAGATTTGAAGCTTGCCACCCATTTTTTCAATAACCTCTAGAATGCCTGTACGAGTTTCATTGATGCCGACATTCTCCAGACGAATCTTGCTATCAGGAACAATCAAACCAGCTACCAACCAAAAGGCTGCACTAGAAATATCACCTGGTACCGTCACCTCACAGGCTTGGAAGCTCTGGGGCCCACGTAAGCGAATCTCTTTGCCCTTCACGCTAATCCGGCCACCGAACTGCTGGATCATATCTTCGGTATGATTCCGTGTCAGTTCCTTCTCTAGAATGACTGACTCTCCTTCTGCTTGCATAGCTGCAAAAAGAAGAGCTGACTTGACCTGCGCAGAAGCTACCGGTAATGAATAATGGATTGGTTGTAACTCTTTTGATCCATGCAGATGAAGGGGCAACATATCTCGCTCAGTTTGCCCCTGAATAGTGACTCCCATCTCTCGAAGGGGATCGCTACTCGGTCCATTGGTCGTTTGGACAAGCTATCATCTCCAACCATGGTAACTGGGAAGGGACTTCCTGCTAAGACACCCGCTATCAATCGAGTAGAGGTGCCTGAATTTCCCATATCCAGATCATTTCTTAGGTTGTTGAAAGGCTTTCGAAGCCTTTCCCCTCAATGGTGATCACTTGACCATCATCTTGGATAGAGACGCCTAGGTCCCTAAATACTTGAATAGTGGATAAGACATCTTCACCACGTAAGATATCATAGACCTTTAGTGGTTCCATGCGCAAGGCTACCAAAGATAATCGACCGATGACTGATCGATTTATCCCCTGGAACACGAATGATTCCATTTAAACCCTTACAATTTCGTTTGTAATTTCATGGCTTTACCCCTTCAAGCTTTTCTAAAAATTTTACCATAAAAACAGCCATTTTCAACGTTCACTTGGAAGGACCTCCAAGAGGGGAGAGAAAAAGAGAGTGGGACAGAAATCGGTCATTCGTTAGAATCCGATTTCGTTGTCCCACCTCCGCACAGTTAGTGGGGCTGTAAAAGCTGATGAAATCAGCCTAGTAGACCCACTCAACCACTGCGTCTTGCGCGACAATCCAAAAGACAATTGAGAGGCTAGGACTTTTGTCCCAGCCTCCCCTATTTAAATAAACCTTGAACTGGATCAAAAATAATCCGTTCAATATCTCCTAGATAAACAGATAGTTGCTGTTGTTTTGGTGAAAAAAATTCATTCTACAATTGGGTTTCCTTGTAACTTTCCCAGCAAAGTCCCTGCATTTTTCTTTTGTTGGTCTTCAGTTGGCATTTGTCCAGACTGGATGACTCCATGAATTTCTTGTTGGAAAGCCAGGTAGTCTCCGAATAACGCTTTTGCATCGGCATCGGCATCAATGGCTTCCTTACTAGCAAGAACAGCCTTGTATTCTGGTAAGTCACGGATTCCGCGTGACAACTCATTAGCTAGATCATAAATATTTGACATGTGATTTCTCCTTAACGATTTGGTTTTCATTCTATTATACAAAGATTATCTGATATCTTGTATTAGAAACTGCTATTTTTAATAAAAATCCTACTTGGGACCCTATTTAATCACCACACTATATTCCGTTTGTTCTGTGATCAGGGCTTCAGCTCGTGCTTGATCTGCTACTGTCTTGAAAGGAAATCTGGAGAATCCGTAGACATCTTCTCGATTTTCCTCATTGATATGAATATTGACCAAGGAGGTGCCTCGAAGCAATTCGAGATTCGAAGGATGACATCTTCTTCATCTGGGAACATCCACAAAAAAATATCGAAGGTGCTTTCCACCCCGCCTCTTTTATGGATCTGCATATGTTGCCGTTGCTCTCGACTATGGTCAAAGAAGGACCAAATGGCATCTTCTTGCCCTTGGCGAATCATGTCAGCCACTTGGTCAAGGCGATGCTGAAAATCGGCAATCCGATCGAGAACAGAATTTGTATTGGACAACAGATAGAGGTCCACATGCTGGGCTCACTTTCCGCAATCCGCGTCATGTCACGAAATCCACCTGCAGCAAAGCGACCTGCTAGGCTATGCTCCTCTGTATATGCTCTTGCTTGTCCCATCAGGGTTAGCCGCAATACGTGAGGAAAGTGGCTAATTTGAGAAGTAACTCGATCGTGTTCAATAGGATCCACATCGATGAAACGGGCCCCAAGCCCTGAGAGCAAATCCTTTATTTCCAAAATAGCACTGGAATCAGTCTCAGCCGTTGGAGTAAAAATATAATAAGCATTTTTCAAAGAGGGTGGAATCTGCAGGCGGCGCCTGTCTTGTGACTCCCGCCATGGGATGCCCACCGACTAAACGGACTGGGAGATGCTTAAAAAGCTTCTTGGCCTGCTTTCTACAATGGCCCCTTGGTCGAACCCACATCCGTTACAATAACCCCTTCTTTCAGTGGCATTTTTGATAATTGCTGAAAGGTTTGCATCGTTTGCTTCACAGGTAAGGAGACAATGATGACATCTGCTTTAGAAGCAAACTCTTCAAGATCAGCTGTCACCTGATCGACAATCCCTATTCTTCAAAGCAATATCCCGTGAGGCTTGACTGCGATTATAGCCTAATAGGAGTAACTTCCGGATGGGCTTTTTCGTATGCCCATAGCTAACGAAGCTCCGATCAGTCCTAGACCGACGATATAAACAACCTTTTCTTCCATATATATCTCCAGTTAGAAAGCTTTTGGTATAGGCCCGATGTCGCTCGACAGCTTCCTTCAATTCCTCCAGATTATCGAAGAGAACTTGTCCAAGACTTCTGTGGCTAAGACCGTTGCCACCACAGCCTCCATGACAACTCCCTGCAGCTGGAAGAGCTGTTGAGTCACTCCGCTCCACCGATGCCTTATATGGCTTATGCGTTTCAATGTCGACACTCATGAGGGGCTTATAAAGGGTCGGGATAGGTTTTCTTAACCCCACGGACGATAATGGGCTCTCCATTGGTCATGCCTCCTTCAAATCCGCCTCAGATGATTGGTCTCGATCGGGTATAACCATTTTGTTCAGACCAGAGAATTTCATCCATGACCTGACTGCCCTTGCGACGACCTGCTTCAAAGCCCATTCCGAATTCTACTCCTTTAAAGGCGTTGATGGAGACAACCCCTTGAGCAATTTTGGCATCCAATTTTTTGTCCCATTGGACAAAAGATCCCAGACCAACAGGTACACCACCTACAATCGTTTCGACGATCCCTCCAATGGTCTCCTTCTTTCTTCACGCTATCGATATAGGCCTTGATTTCTCTTCTCGCTCTCGATTGACAATAGAAACCTCGGATTGAGCGACCGCTTCTTTGATTTGCGAAACTGTCAGATTTTTCTGGAACCCTCTACTTCGATGCCACCGAAATTAACAATGTGGCTGGCTACCTGGATCCCAATTTCTTCTAATAATCGTTTGGCTACTGCACCTACTGCTACCCGCATAGTTGTTTCCCGAGCAGATGACCTCTCCAAGGAGTTACGCAAGTCATCAAAGCGGTGCTTGATCCCACCCGACCAAATCAGCGTGGCCTGGACGAGGCTTGGTGATTTTCCGAGCCCCTTTTCTTCTCTTCCACATCACTGACAGACATGATCTCCAGCCATTTTTGATGGTCTAGGTTGGTGACATTCAAGGTGATGGGGCCTCCCATGGTCAAGCCATGGCGAACTCCGGAAGTGATCTCGACCTGATCGCTTTCAATCTTCATCCAGTGCCCTACGACCGTAGCCCCCCTGGCGACGTTTTTAACTCTGCATTGATAAAATCAGCCGTCAAAGGGAGTCCTGCAGGCACTCCTTCAATAATAGCTGTTAGTCGTGGTCCGTGTGATTCTCCTGCTGTTAAATAACGCATGGTATCTCCTTTGTCGGTTTCTAGTTTAAGAAGTCTCTCATTTCTTCCAATGGGACTGGATGAATCTGACAAGTCCCAATTTCCGGTACCAAAACGAGTTTCAATTGATTGCCCCTAGCCTTCTTGTCCAAGGTCAAGGCCTGATAAAGCTCTTCCTTATCCCATGTATGGAATTCTACTGGTAAGCCAAATTTTCAGACACATTTGGCGAATAGCTACGTTAATCCCGGCTTGGACCAATCCTTGGCTTCTGCCACCTTAGTGACTTGCACCATCCCTATCACTACGGCTTCTCCGTGCATGACCTGGCCATAACCTGCAGTCGCTTCAATGGCGTGACCAAGGGTATGACCAAAATTCAAGTAAAGACGGATGCCCTGGTCTAGCTCATCTTCGACGACCATCTTGCGCTTGACTTGACAGGAATGAGCAATCAGGATTCTGCATGCTCATAAATAGACTCGATGGAGCCATCCATTCCTTCCAATTCTTCCCATAATTCTGGATCCTCAATGAGTCCATACTTGATGACTCTCTCCCATGCCCTCGATCAACTCACGCTGGCCAAGGGTCCGTAGTACCTCAGGGTCAATCAAGACTCCATCAGGTTGGGCAAAGGTTCCTACCATGTTTTTAGCATAGAGCGTATTCACTCCAGTCTTGCCTCCAATAGAGGAGTCAACCTGAGCCGTCAAACTAGTTGGTACTTGGACAAAATGAATCCACGCATATAAGTGGAAGCCACAAAAACCAGCTAGATCTCCGACAACACCACCACCCAGAGCAAGAATTCCATCCGATCGTGTCATCGCCATTTCTTTCGCTAAAGAAATTCATAGACTTTTTGAACGGTTGTCAGATTTTACTAGCTTCCCTTCCAGGAAACTCACAGCTAACAACTGTAAATCCTTCACTTTCAAGGTTTCACTACCTGACTTGCATAAAGGGATCCCACATGGTTGTCTGTTATGACTGCTACTTTTTGAGGTTTCCATAAATGACTGAGCCAGGTTCCAACCTTTTGGATTGCTCCATTCTCAATGACAATCTCACAACCATTCTTTCGGTAGGTCAACATTCACCTTCATAAGATTCTCCTTTCAAATCCATGTGAAAAACATTACAATTTCACTATTGTAGTAAAAAAATAGAAAACAGAGGCCACTTGATTAAGTTTTTCTGTTTTCTTCCATCATTTTTCTAATACATAATCAGGGTATTCCAATTTCACAGCTTGCCAGACTTCCTGCTCTGGAAATGGTTTTATCCGTCATCAATTCAAAAAGCTAGACCAGCTTGATGAAAGAGCATTCCTAAAGCCATTTACCGTTTGCACCTCTTGTTCTTCTGCTAATTGAAGAAAAAGGTGTCTTTGCTAGGAAAATAAGCTAAAGTCAGCTACTAGACATCCTTTAGGAAAGGTAAAGTCCTTAGGAACTGGAAGGAAAACCCGTCCATTCCAAGTCCATGTAGCATTAATCAAAAATCTGCTTCCACCATCATTTCATTGACCTGGTCCCGACTGGATAAGTCATGGAGGACAATTGAAAAAGAAGAGCTTCGGATAGTGGAGAAAAAGATGGCCTGATACTTCTCCAAACTTTCTGGACGAACAAATAAATGGATCTCTCCAACTCCTTGCTGAATAGCTTCTAGGACAATGGCCCTTGCTGCTCCGCCCGCCCCTAAAAGGACAAGCTTCTTATTCTTTATTGAAAAAGTCTTGGGTAGACTCTTTAAAAAACCAAGTCCATCGAGTATTGTATCCTGTTAAAGCGACCATCCTCTGAACAATTGTGATGAACCAATGAGTTGGGCACTTTCCCATCTAGCTGATCTAAGTAGGGTAGGACCTTTTTCTTATAGGGCATGGAAATATTAGCGCCCAACATATCCAGTACTTTTAACTGTTGAAGACTTTGTGTAACTTGATCTTCTTCCACTTCCCAAGCAAGATAGACCGCATTGGTAGCAGTTAGTTGGTAAGCATGATTGTGAATAAAGGGCGAAATACTATGACGAATGGGCTCAGCAATAACAGTAGCCCATTCGCGTATAGCCATCAATCCTCATCTAAGATCTCCCGAATCTTGTGCATGCTTGCCAAACTGATTTGACCTGGTGCACTTTCCTCTCCAACACTAGCATAGGACCAAACAGAACCAGTTAAATCGGCAGCAATGCGAGAAATTCGGCCAATTTTCCCCATTGAGATGGTAACGAACTCTTGTTCTGGATTTAGAGTTTTAAAGCCACGTGTATAGTTCATCAAGTCGAGAACATCCTGCTCGGTATGAGCCATCACAGAGACCTTTGACCAATTTCGGTGTAAAGCTGGTTAATTCAGACATAATTTCCATCATGTTTTTCAGGGTTTCCTGGAAATTGTGGTAACTTAAGCAAAGATTGGAATAATCCATCATCTGATTAAACTCGGCCTGGTGACCAAAGTACTCAAAAATCGACATAATCCGGATGATAGATGTTATTGATATCATGGATAATCGCTACGTACTCTTCACCAGAAAGTTCAATTTCTCCTCCCTGCTCCCGTGTCCGCAGGGTAAATAAAATCTCACGCACAGCAAATTTTTCAAAGATGGCAGGCGCAACTTGTAAGATATCATTCTTATCCAAATAATCCGCACGCCATTCAATGACATCTGCTTCCTGATACCGACTGGCATCAATGGCCTGTGCTTCTTCAAAGAAATTTCTTGGCATTACAGAAACAACTAATTTCATTGATCCACCTTAATTGTAAAAACTTTCAAGTAATTACTACTTTCTTCCCTTTCATTGTATCGAAAATCAGCTGGAAGTCCCACCTCACTGATATAGCGATGTTTATGGCCTTTAAAGCCCTTTTTCAATTTCTTTTTTAAATTTGTCTCGACTGACATTCGATACGTTGGTACTAGCAATCAAAATACCTTTTTGGATTTAAAATCTCTAGGGACTGCTCAATTAGTTTGTGATAATCCTTCGCAACTGAGAAGGTACGCTTTTATTGTGAGCAAAACTCGGCGGATCTAAAACAATCACATCATAGGTCAAACCATGACGCTTGGCATACTTATAATAATCAAAAACGTCCATGACAATAAAGCGGTGCTGGTCTAATTCTAGACCATTTGCCAAAAATGAGCTTCAGATAGTTCCCGACTACGCTTGGCGAGATCCACAGAGGTCGTCTCCAGTGCTCCTCCCATAGCACTGCCACTGAAAAAGCCGCCGTATAGGAAAACATATTGAGCAAGGTTTTGCCTGTTGCTAAACCATCTACTAAACTAGCGCACTTCATGTTGGTCCAAGAAGATTCCTGTCATCAAGCCATCATTCAGAAAAACTTGGTAACGAACTCCATTTTTCCAAAATACAGAAGGTCTCTGGAGCTTCTTGACCAAATAGATGAGCTGACTCATAACCCGGGATCCTTAAAACGAATTTTTTTCATATCCTCCCAAGACTTCAGGAAAAACTTCTTGAAATGCTGAAACAATCAAGTCTCTGATTTGATAGACAAAGGAATTGTAAATGGAAAAGACGGCATAATCTTCATAAAGATCAATGGTTAAGCCACCAAATCCGTCTCCTTCTTGATTAAAAATTCTAAAAGCAGTATCCAATTCCGACTGATAATAAGACTGTCGTTTTGACTTAGCCTCAGCAAATATGTGACAAAAATAATCCTGATCTAAGGTAATTTTTCTTAGTAGAAATGACCCAACCAAGCCCCTTTGTTTTGCTCGGAAAGGTAGCCTGTCCCAACAAAGTGGCCCGAAGTTGTGACCAGCTCGACAACCTCATTGTCAAAGGGGAGTTGCCCAAAATCACTCTTCTCTAAAATCTTATAACCTTTATGGATTTTTTTCTCAACTTGTCGGTTAATTGTCAGCTTTTTCATACTTATATTGTATCAAAATTTTCTAAAATTCACAAAGTCTCTCACCTAAAAATGCGACTTATATTGAAGATTTAAAACTAAAATTTGACATTCCCCCACTCTTGTTGACTAATTGTTTCGTCATCTCAGACTTTAAAGTTTTTATCCCTAATTAAACACTTTATTTTCAAATCGTTATAAATTATGGTATACTGATGTAAGAAAATTTTTAGGAAATAAGACAAGGAAGTATATTTTTGTGAAAAATTACCCAAAAAGATACTCAATTTTATGAGTACCAGACTAGGATTTGTCTTGACCCTACTCTTGCTTTATTGGTTTAAAACCATGTGGGCATACACAGTAGACTTTAATTTAGATATTCAAGGCTTCTATCAGGTTTTTCTCGCAGTCATTAACCCGATACCGTTAAGCCTCTTATTCATCGGTCTTGCTTTTTATATTAAGAGAACCAAACTCTTTTATTTGCTATCTTTTAGCATCTATGTCATTTTATTTATCTGGTTGATATCCAACTCGATTTATTATCGTGAGTTTACAGATTTTGTAACTGTCAATACTATGCTAGCCTCTAGCAAGGTATCCGCTGGTCTTGAGGGCAGCTGACCTTTAGAATTGTTTCGACCTTGGGATGTCATCTATATTCTTGATTTCCCAATTCTAGCTTTCCTCTTTTTAAAGAAATTGGTCAAACTAGATCACCGTCCCTTTAACAAACGGGCAAGTTTTGCAGTGACTTCGCTCTCTGCTATGCTCTTCTCTGCCAACCTTTTCTTGGCGGAGATTGGACCGTCCGGAATTATTAACGCGTGGCTTCTCAAATTATTATGTGGTCCGTGCCCTTGGTTTGCCAGCCTTCTTGGGTTACAGTGCCAACCAGACCTACATGGCCAATAAAGAACGCTCTAAAGCCTCTGAAGTAGACTTGAAGCCAGTTGAAGAGTATGTTGCTAGCACTATGCTCAACCAAATCCAGAAACCTTTGGCCTCGCTAAGGGACGAAATGTTATTTATATCCACTTGAAAGTTTCCAACAATTCTTGATCGACTATAAATTGAAGGTCGATGGAAAAAGAATACGAAGTGACTCCTTTTATCAACTCACTCTACCATTCAAATGAAACCTTTGCATTTGCTAATATCTTCAACCAGGTAAAAGCTGGTAAAACATCGGATGCAGAGACCATGATTGAGACGGGCTTGTTCGGCTTGAACCAAGGTTCCTTTATGGTAAACTACGGGGGGACCAATACCCAGCAAGCAGCTCCTTTCATTCTTTCTAAGAATGGCTACCAATCCAGTGCTGTTTTCCACGGAAATGCCGGAAGCTTCTGGAACCGTAATACAGCTTACAAACAATGGGGCTACCATTACTTCTTTGATGCCTCATACTTTACCAAGCAAGATGATACCAACTCCTTCCAATATGGACTCAATGACAAGATCATGTTGAAGGATTCCATCAAGTACTTGGAACACATGCAACAACCGTTTTACACCAAGTTCATTACGGTTTCCAACCACTATCCTTATACAACCAGTCTGATTGGTGACGAAATCGGCTTCCCTCTTGCAGAAACGCAAGATGAAACGATTAATGGCTATTTTGCAACAGCCAATTATCTAGATTCATCCATCAAGGCCTTCTTCGATTATCTCAAAGCTTCAGGCTTATATGAGAACTCTATTATCGTTTTGTACGGGGATCACTACGGTATTTCTAATTCTCGAAATCCAGCCCTAGCTCCTTTGCTAGATAAGAACTCGGAGACTTGGTCTAGCTATGACAATGCTATGTTACAGCGCGTCCCTTATATGGTAGTCATTCCTGGCATGAACAAAGGGAAAGTCATTGAGACCTTCGGTGGAGAGATTGATATGCTTCCAACATTGGAACACCTGTTAGGAATTGATTCTAAGAACTTCCTTCAAGTTGGACAAGACTTATTATCTCCAGATCATAGTCAAATCGTTGCTTTCCGTTCATCTAACTACTTTGTAACCCCTGAGTATACAAGTTACAGTGGCCGGACCTATTATACCAAGACTGGTGAAGAAATCACCAATCCAGACGAAACAACAAAAGAGCAACTCGATAAGATCCGTGAGGCGACCAATCTACAACTCAAGATTAGTGATAGTATCCAAACCGGAGACCTCTTACGGTTCTATACTGGTAATAATCTTGGGAAAGTTAACAGATGATTTCTCTTACAATAACTCGATGAAAGCATTGAAGAAAATCGAAAAGAAAAAGGAGATGCATCGACCAGTCTCTATAGCCAAAAAGGCAATCAGTCAACGGTTGATCTCTTCAAGGCACCTAGCTACAAGGAACTCCATCCTGAACAGTTCAGTTCTTCTTCATCATCAGTGAAGATTCTAGCTCAAGTAGTTCAGTTCATCTTCATCAGAGAAAAATAAGATTAGGGTTTCCTAATCTTATTTTTAATATGTAGACAAACTATTTTTACTTAAGGTATCTGGATTGTTTTTCAAAAACAACTTCTATTAATTTGGATCATTAAAAGCAAATCTAAAACTTTCCGCTGTGAGAAAAGTGCTTGAAACTTTTTGGTTCAAAACTAAGTCTTGAACTTCCTGGATTGCTGAGGGAAATTATCCACTGGATAATTTCACCTAACCTCCGTACTCGCCTAAGGAAAGTTTTTAAGATGGCTTTATCTTCAATTTGAAATGAGATGGGACAGAAATCGATAATTCGTTAGAATTCGATTTCGTCGTCCCTACTCCGCACAGATTGAGTAGGGCTGTAAAAGCTGATGAAATCAGTGTAGTAGAGCCCACTCAACCACTGCGTCTTTCTCAACAATCCAAAAGACAATTGAGAGGCTAGGACTTTTGTCCTAGCCTCATTTATTTTTATTTCTTCCATTCGAAAACGGAAGCTGTTAAATTCTCAACATAGAATGGTCGTTTATTCCGACTATTTCCAACAAGAAGCTCAAGATGATCTGCGTTCTGGGAGATAGAATGGTAGTCCACTGGTGTTAAAAATGACATAGTAGTGTTTGTCCCAATTTAATTCAAAGACAACAACACCACTGCCCATATCTGCTGTATGCACAAAGACATGTTGGTAGATTTCCTCATAAGATTCAAGCGACAAGGCAGGTAAGGTCTTTTTCAAATGAATGATTTGACGAATATAGTCAATCGTATCCTTGTTGACAGACACCAGATTCCAATCGACTTGGTTGACGGCATCTGGCGCATTATAGGAATTCATAGCGTTCTCGATCTGCCTGGGTCACTTCTCCATCTTCACCCGTTGCAACCAACTTGGTTCTTAGGAACTCTTGGCCAACTTGCATAAAGGCCATCCCTTGGAAGAGGAGGTTCATAGCTGTCGCCACTTCTACCTGCTTCTTAATCTTTTCCTGAGAATCATCTGGATGAACATAAGAAAGTAAATCATAGAGGTTGTAGTTGTCATGGGCTTCTACATAGTTGAGAACCTGACTTGGAGTTAGGAAGGATCCCAACTCTGCACTACCCAGAACAGACCGCGCAATGATGTCTTCTGTAGACTTCCGACTAACATAGCCACGTTTGATAGAGCCAAAGACCTCGGCCCCCTTAATGGCATCTCGAGAGGTATCATTAAAAGAAACCAACCTCGGCCATTTGATAAGCATTGTCCTTCTTAGCCTTATCTTCTGGAGCTAAGCCTGTCCCCATATCCCAACCTTCTCCATAGAGGAGGATCCGTGGATCAATCGCATCCATGGCTTCACGGATTTCATTCATCGTATCCACATCGTGAATCCCCATCAAGTCAAAGCGGAAACCGTCAATCTTATATTCTGTTACCCAATGTGTCAAGGAATCAATCATGAACTTGCGATACATCTCATGCTCACTGGCTGTCTCATTCCCAACTCCTGTACCATTTTTGGAAGGATCCATCTGGATTCATCCGGTAATAATAATCAGGAACAGTTGTTTTGGAAGGCGCCATCTTCTGTCGAATAGATATGGTTATAAACGACATCCATAACCACTGAGATTCCTGCTTGATGGTAGGCGTGAATCATTTCTTTTAATTCGCGCATGGTGGTTTTAGGGTCGTGAGGTTTGGTCGAATACCAAGTCTCAGGTGCTGAATAATTCTGCACATCGTATCCCCAGTTGTAGAGGACATTGCCTTCTTCATCGTAGGACTTATAGCGGTCGGTAACTGGCTGCAGTTGCACCACATTAACCCCTAATTCCTTGATGTAATCAAAAGCAGTAGCATCACCCCTGAGCGTTCTTAGTCCCAGTCTGGTGAGCCCCTCGGTAGGTTCCTCGATAAGCTTCGTCCACACCGGAAGTTGGAGAAATGGTCAAATCCCGGACATGCATTTCATAAACAACCGCCTGACAGGGATTATCCAGTACGCCAGTCAGCCTTCTCATACGCTTCTGTTTGAAAGGCAGGGAAGATGCGATCATAATGGGAAAGAATGGCTGATTTTTCCCATTTTCACTGGTAGCGATCGTATAAGGATCACGCGCAATCTCCGTATGGTAATCAAAATAAACCTTGTACTGATAAGCAAGTCCACTGAGGGTTCCCCATGACATCCGCATACCAAACACCACAATTATTTTCTGAACATGGTCGCTAGATTCACGCTGGCCACGAACCATTGGGACAATCTTCCAAACCTTGCTGTCATTAGCAACAGAATCATAGATGAGGAGGTCTACTTTATTGGCAGTAGGTGCCCAGAGTTTAAAAGCGGTAATCATCATCCTGCTGGCGATAGCCCAACCATCCTTGATATCCCCATTTGGCATCAAATTCCTGGTAATGAGTCGCCATATCAAAAGCATGTGGCTTCCGACGGCTGTATTCATGACTAGTCATTGCAGCCTGCAAGGAATAATAAACGGTGTCATCCCCTTGAATTAACCAGACTTCTCGAACATGCCCTTCAGGCAAAAGCTCAATATGATATTCATCTGACTGACTGATCCAGTTTCCTTCCTTGATGATGACATGACCAAACCGTTGAGGCGTCTCACAGTTATAAACTAAGAGCCCTTCAACTCCAAAATAATCGAGCTTGGAGAAGGACACTTCCTCTCCCCAAACTCCTTCATGCCACTTCCACATATCACGTGCAAAATAATCGCCTACAGGATGATGGTAGTGGATTTTAACTTGATACTGATGCATCTTATTGTATTTCTTATTTCCTAACTAAGAAGAAATGAACATTGCCCACTCTCAGCAATGATTCTCCATTATTCTTCTGATTTATATTCCGAATGGACCAAGGCATCGTCATTAATTTCATCGATGTTGGCAAAAAATTCTAAGTGATTGCGGAAGACTTCCAGTTCCACCGGTGTATCTCCACCGTATTCACCATCTAAATTGATCTTGAACTCTTCTTTCTGATCCAAAACTTCAATCTTCAATTTAGAGGTTTTGAGGTATTCAATATTTGAATCATTGACATGTTTTCCACCATTGACAGCTTGCATAATCAAAGACAACATATCAAATAATTTAGCGGTTTTCACTAAAATCAAAGTGAAATTACCATCATCAAGTTTAGCATCTGGTGCTACACTTTCAAAGCCACCGATTGAATTGGTCAAAGCCACGAAAACAAGAGAAACTGGTCCAACATAGACCCCATTGTCGTGTTCAATTCGTACCTTGCGAGTTTTATTTTTGGGGAACTTCTTCACCGCTTCGGCCACATAAGCAAAATATCCATAACGCGACTTCACCTCACTCGGCACACTAAAGGTCAATTCAGATAAGGTCCCTGCAGCAGCAATATTGATAAAATATTTACTTCCATAAGCACGGCCGATGTCCATTTGGATGGTTTGGTTCTTCTCAATGATCCTTGCAGCAGCTACCGGATCTCCCATTGGAATCTTCAGAGCACGCGCGTAATCATTGGTTGTTCCCGTAGGGATAAAAGCCATTTTTGGACGATGTTCGAGACTAGCAACGCCGTTCACTACCTCATTAATGGTCCCATCTCCCCCCGCAGCAATGATCAAATCAAATCCTGCTTTAGCAGCCCGTTCTGCTTCTAATTGAGCTGATAAGGGCTCTGGAGTGGTCTGATAGGCACTTGTTTCGTAGCCGACATCCTCTAACACATCCAATACTTCTGCGATGTTCTTTTTAATGATTTCCTGACCAGAGGTCGGATTATAAATGACTCGTGCTTTTTTAATCTTATTTTCCATACATGCCTCTATAAACTCTCAAGCCAGGCTTCATCCTGTATTTCAATCGATAATTCCTGCGCTTTGCTTAATTTACTGCCCGCATCACTACCTGCAACCAACAGGTCAGTTTTTCTTGGACACGGAGCCTGTGACTTTTAGCCCCTAAGGCTTCTAATTTTAGTCTTAGCTTCAGAACGTGTCAGACGTTCCAGTTTACCTGTTAAGACGACTGTTTTACCTGACAAAGGAGCATCTGCTGCAACCTTTTGTCCAAGGTAATCTAAGTTTACCCCAGCATCCTTAAGCTCTTCTAAAAGAAGTTGAGAGCCTTCCTGGGCAAAATAACGCTTAAGACTTTCTGCAACGACCATTCCTAAACTGTCTATCGCCGCAATCGTTTCAACCTCTGCTTCTGCTAAAGCTGGAATGGAATGAAACTCTTGGAGCAAGAGCTGGCTGGCCTTACTTCCTACATGACGAATTCCCAGTCCAAACAATAGTTTTTCAGCAGAATTCCCCTTAGATGCTTGAATAGCCTCTACTAACTTCTGGGCAGATTTTTTTCTTTTAAAACCTTCTAATTGCAAAAAGATCCTCAACTGTCAGCCGGTAGATACCTGCCACATCCTGTACCAGTTCTTTGGCAAACAGTTTTTCCACCACAGCTGGCCCCAACCCTGTTATATTCATGGCATCCCGGCTGGCAAAATGAGCGAGCCCTTCCTTTATTTGAGCAGGACAACGGGGGTTGATACAACGTAAAGGCCACTTCATCCTCAAAATGAAGGAGCTCACTCTGACAACTTGGACAGTGACTAGGAATCTCTAATTTTTTTCTTCTGATACGCGCTTATCCATTACAACCCGAAGGACAGCTGGAATAATATCCCCTGCTTTATAGACAATGACGGTATCGTCTTTGCGAATATCTTTCTCAGCAATATAATCTACATTATGGAGAGTAGCCCGACTGACAGTCGTACCTGCTAGTTGAACGGGAGTCAAATTGGCAGTTGGTGTCACCACTCCTGTCCGACCAACAGTCCAATCAACTGACAAGAGTTTTGCTTCCTTCTCCTCAGCTGGGAACTTGTAAGCCACTGCCCATTTGGGAGCTTTGACAGTAAAGCCAAGTTCTTCTTGGACAGCCAGGTCATTCACTTTAATCACGACCCCATCGATATCATAAGGAAGCTGGTCACGCATCGCAGCCACTTCTTGAATATAGTCCCAGACTTGCTCGATACTAGTCGCTATCTTGTGATGCGGATTGACGACAAAAACCGAGTCGATCTAACTTGGCTAACACCTTCTCTTGACCTCGTTTGGTCAGTTGGACTAGCTTCCTGGTAGAGGAAGGTCGCGAGTTTTCGCTCCGCAACAATCTTCGTATCCAACTGTCTAAGAGTACCGGTCGCAGATTTCGAGGATTCGCAAACTCTGCTTCCCCATTTTCTTGGCGAGACAAGTTGACGGCATCAAAAGATGCACGGGGCATATAACATTCTCCGCGAACTGTTAATGTAAGAGGTTCTGGCAAGACTAGAGGAATATCGCGAACTCGCTTGAGGTTCTCTGTGATATTTTCTCCAATGCTCCCATCCCCACGTGTAGCACCCGTTTCAAGAACTCCATCGACATAAGATGAGTGAAATAGACAGGCCGTCAATTTTTAATTCACATACATAGGTGACAGCAGGAAATTCTTTGCGAACCCGTTGATCAAAGGCCACTAATTCTTCATAAGAAAAGGCGTCCTGCAAGCTGTATAGCGGGTAAGCATGCTGGTATTTTTCAAACCCTTTAAGAATAGTTCCTCCGACCCGATGGGTTGGGCTATTGGGCTGGACCAACTCCGGATGGGCTTCCTCTAAGGCGACTAATTCCCGATAAAGTTGGTCGTACTCATAATCCGATACGGACGGAGCATCTTTTGTATAATATTCTTCTGCATAGTGATTCAGGAGTGTCACTAGCTCTTTTATTCTGGTTTCCATATCCCTATTTTTACCATAAAAACGCTTTCTACTGGGGCCTTTCTGACTACTCCATTAGCGAAAAAAATATCTATTATTTGAATGAATCGGATTCGGCAATGGCAACAAAAAGAGCTAGGACAAAAAGTCCCTAGCCTCTCAATTATCTTTTGGATTCTCGAGCAAGACGCAGTGGTTGACTGGGTCTACTACGCTGATTTCATCAGCTTTTACAGCCCCTACTCAACTGTGCGGAGGTGGGACGACGAAATCGAATTCTAACGAATTACCAATTTCTGTCCCACTCTCTAGTAGACTATTGAGTCAAATCAATTCGTTGGGCAATCTTTTTAATCAAAAATAGCTCCGACAATCAGGGAAGCAAATTCACCCAAACCAGTTGTCAACCAATTCAAGAAGAATGGTGTTTTTGTTCAAGATATGCAATTCTAAGGCAATCGTAAACATAGAGAGGGCAAAGAAAATTGAGAATAAGAAATGATCCTTGCGAATCCATCCATTAAAGAGATCTGTCTTTTCGTAACGTTTAAAGAGATATACTCCAAGTGTGACGAAGACCAAAGTAGATCCACCACCAACGACCACGTCGACAATCCCATAACTCAGGAAGTTAGAAATCATACAGCCAATTGTCACCGACCAAATGTATTTCCGATTGTAGAAAGCCATGAAGTTGAGCATTTCAGAGACACGGAATTGGATCTCATTGCTTCCGATGGCATTCAATGGGGAGTAATGGTCAAGGCCATATAGAGAGCGAGACTAGGGCAATCTGTGCCAAGTCACGAACAGTATAGTTTTTCATCGTTTTTCTCCTTTAGCGGTTTTTCCGCGTCTAATATGCTTGGTGAAAGAAGCTAAGCACCAAGGGTTGATCTTTGCCAATGAACCCCTCTTGATAGAGTTGCATTCGACAAACCAACTTTATAAGTATAGCACAAATAAAGGAATTATGATAGACTAATTGTATGAAAAACTAGTCCATCGCATCTTTAATAATGAAATTTTAGCCTACCTGATCTTTGGTGTTGCTACAACGATTGTTTCTGTTGCTACCCGGCTGATTGTCTTCCAACTGACAGACCAGGAACAACTAGCTACCTTGATTGGAAATATTGCAGGGATTCTCTTTTGCCTTTTGCTACCAACGATACTATTGTCTTTAAACAAGAAAGAAAAGGCTGGTTCAAACGCTTAATTGTCTTCTCTTTCGCTCGAATGGGCACTCTCGTTCTGGATCTCCTGATGACTACCATCTTTGTGACCCAGTATCCGCAAAATCATTGGTCAGTTTGTCAATATGAATCGCACTGGCTATCAATACCATCGAAACATTTGTCGCCCAAGTTATGATTGTCATTTTAAACTATGTCTTCAGTAAACTTTTTGTCTTCCGAAATAAGAAGTAACTTCCGTGAAAATCAAAATGAGGCTGGGACAAAAGTCCCTAGCCTCTCAATTGTCTTTAGATTGTCGAGCAAGACGCAGTGGTTGAGTGGGCTCTACTACGCTGATTTCATCAGCTTTTACAGCCATACTCAACTGTGCGGAGGTAGGGACGACGAAATCGAATTCTAACGAATGACCGATTTCTGTCTCACTCTCATTTTTTTATACTTCTAAACTAGATGTTTGGGCGCTTAAATAAGAAATCTTTCCTTCTACACCAAAAATAGTCCTTGACTAAGCCTTTTTAATTCGTCCATTGCTTCTTTAGCACGTTCTCCTTGCTCTTCAGTCACTGCTTCCATAACAAGAATAGCTTGACGAGTTTCTTCTGTCAACATAGTCCTTTGAGCTTCCCGCCAATTTAAACACCGGCAAACAGCCCCTTCTTGGTCATAATAGATGATCTCTTCCGGCAAAGCTGGAGCATCTTCCTCAGCTCCTAATGGGAAGAATGGCTCTCCCCTTTGCTTTTCCTAAAGATAAGCCTCCAGCTAACTTTTCCATGTCCTCACCACCACATGGGATAGCATAGGCAAGAGAGACACTATTATACAAATCAACTAAAGGATTAATGGGATAAAACTCCCGTCCTTGCGGAAACACGTTTCAATAAGGCTTCAATGGAAGAACGGGCTCCTTTTTTTGGTCTTGAATTTGGTAAAAAGCCTGTCGCCATTCCTGAACGACTGGGCTGGCAGTGAAGTGTTCATCATCGATGAAGACCTTTGATCGCGCGACTCCCTTGTCGAGTAGATCCTTAAAATAGGAATCCTTGCCCTCGTCGACATGATTGTCGATTCCTTCTACTGTCATCACCACTACTTGTGCTTGGGAAAAATAAATCCCAAAAATTCCTGGTCTATTGTAACTTTCATTTCTTTTTCCTCACTATAATTTCTTTTTTTGGCCTTTTTCACTAGCTCCCCAATCCATAGCGACGTTTTTCACTCATCTTTGTAAGCCATTTTTCTAATTGAAGAATTTCTGCTTGTGAAAAACCTTTTAAAGCAGTCTTCTCAGAATATTCATGCTCAGCAAGTATGAAAAGGATAAAGCGCTTGTCCCTTTTCCGTTAGGATCCATATCTTTTGATTTGAATGATCGTTTAGTTCTTGGATAAATCCTTTATCCGCTAATTTTTGACAGAGCGGGCCACTGTTGAGCGGTCCATTTTTAATAGATCAGATAATTCCTCTTGAATGATCCCTGGGTGCTCTCCAATCCGTACCAAATACAAATATTGGCCTCTCGTCAGCTCCAAATCTCGGAACTCAATATTAGCAATCGAATCTAAGGCTCGAGCAATGATGCCAATCTCTCTTAGAACCTTCATTTGCTCCTCCTTTCCTTAAAATTGAGTTTATCATATTTTTATTGCATTTGCAACAAAAATTCAAAAATAACAAAAAGCCGGATGAAAACCGGCTTCTTCATATGTTGTTTCTTTTAAAATTATTCTTGATTTTTCTCAAATTTTTAAGATGAAAACGACGCTTGAGTGAAGCTTCTTTTTGGTGAAAAGCTACTTGAGCTGACTTGTACTTGGCCACCACATCCCCGTCTTTTTGTTTCGAATCGTGCTTCAATCGCATATTGAATACTAGCATTTAAGATACAGCCAATAATCAACACCTTGGCTACTAAAAATAAACCAGAACATAATGACTGCTAAAAGGACTGACCCGAAGAAACGAGCATCTAAGAAACTCGTGATATAGTGATCGACATATTTCCAGAAGATATTCAAGGTCAAATAAAGGACTGCTGTCACAAAAGATGGCTCCTGGAAAGACATAGCGAAACTTAGGAATTTTGATATTGGGTAGGGTGTAATAGAGCAAGAGCAAGGTCAAAAAGAGAAGGAAGTAAACCGAAGGGCCGGAAATATTTAGAAGGCGAAGGTAGATACTTTGCATCAAACTTGAAAAATCTGGTAGACGGTACGAATAATCATACGGCCAAACATAGTCAAAACGAGAGATAGACCAAACAGACCTTGTAGAGCAAAAACTAATCAAGATACTGAGAAAATTCTCGCCCAGATAATCCCCTCTCCTTCTCCATCCATAACTTTTATTGAAGGCCCTTTGCAGGTAAGCTGATACACTGTGAAGAGACCCATAAAGCAGAAATGATAGAAAAACTCAGCAAACCAGTAGACGGCTTAGTAAGCACCGATGAAATAACTTGCAAAACAATGCGGTACATGGAAGCAGGTAAGACTTCACGCAAGGTCAGCAAAATCTGAGTCGGACGAATCTGAAAAGTAAGGAAGGATATTGATCGCAATCAACAATAAAGGGAGAATCGAAATCAATAAATAATAGGCTACTGCTATACTAGTAATATCCGATTCAGAGGCCATATAAAAGCGCAGGAATCCCTTAATAAAGGGTCGTTGGCCTAGCCATTTTAGAAACTTTTTTCATATCTTGCCTTTCCCTAAACAAAGTCATAAAAAGAGAAAAAGAGCGAAACCGTTTTTATCTATTCAGCTCCATTCTTTCCTCTCTACTTTTTTTAATAGGTTCCTTCTTCACCTTGACTGGTCAAAATAACAGGACCATCTTTCGTAATCACAAACTGATGTTCGTACTGACAAGAAAGACCACCGTCAAGAGTTTTGTGGAGCCCAACCTGTCTTCATATCGGTATCGATTTCCCAAGTTCCAGTATTAATCATTGGTTCAATGGTCAAAACCATCCCCTCACGTAAGCGCAACCCGCGTCCTGCACGTCCATAGTGAGGGAACCATTGGTTCCTCATGCATTGTCGACCGACTCCATGACCGACCAAGTCACTGACCACTCCGTATCCTTTGCTTTTCAGCATATTCTTGAATAGTCTGCTCCGATATCACCTAGGCGGTTTCCGACAACTGCTTGTTCAATCCCCTTGTAGAGACATTCCTTGGTGACATCCATGAGATCTTTTACTTCTTGGGATACATTCCCAACTGCATAAGCCCAACAAGAATCCGCCAAACCACCAGAATAGTTTTTCAGTATACTTTTCACCTGAGCTACATTATCAAAGTCTAGTTTTGAAACATCAACAACAGACTTGATCCAATGGCTCTGATAAGACCATATCCACCTTTAAGAGGTCACCTCTTTAACAGATAGTGCGAGGAAAGGCATGAGCTACTTCATCATTGATCCCACAACAAGTTGCATAAGGATAGTCCATCAGACTTCCTTCCACACCGATCTGGAGGGGCAAGACATTGGCTTCTTTACAGCGACGTCGAACATACTCTTCTACTTCCCAAAGATCAAGACCTGGTTTGATCAAATCCCGAAGGCCGATATGGATACTGGCAAGAAAGTCTCCCTGCACGGTCCATGGCTTCGATTTCACGCTGTGATTTCAATGTAATCATCTATTCCTACTTCCATTCTAATTAATTTTCAAAGTGACGGTGGCTTTCGTGACCAGTCGCAGATTCAAATACAAATCAAAAATCTATAATAGCCGATCGTCTTGTTTGGCGAACAATACGCGTTTCAATCCGCAAGGTATCGTCCACTTGAACAGCTTGAAGATAATAGACCAACAGCTGTTCGATAATTAAATTTTTTCCAGAATTCATCATGAGCTGGCGAGTGACCGTTGTTAAAACTTCGAGTGAGAACGCCATTCGAGAGAACGCCACTTTTTTTCTAACATACTTGGTTCAACCGTCAGTTCAAAATGATTGGCTTGCAGAACCACTTTTTGGCTGATTTGTTCACTAAAGGTTGGTAATCCAGACAATTGTTCCTTTACTCATCCGGTCCATGACTGCACGACGGGTAATGACACCTAACAGGGTCTGATTGCTCCGAATAACAGGGATCATCTCAAAGTCTTCTGCAATCATGCGTTGACTGACATTGGCGATACTAGAAGAAAGGTTTGTCGTAAAGACGGTACGTGACATGACCTTGTCCAGAGTTGTCTGGGGTGTCTTTATCGCCGGCATCCCGCATAGTCACCACTCCAACAACCATTTGGTGTTGATTAACGACAGGAAAGCGACTAAAACGGCTCTTTCTTACCAAATCTAGATAGTCACGTACGGTATCTGTTTCCCGTAAAAACCATATTCATGCATAGGGTGAATAGACTTGTTCAACCGTTAATATGTCTGTTTTGATTTGCATGTTGGCGAGAGCGCGATTGATCATGGTCGCCACAGTATAAGTATCGTGCTTGGTACGTAAGATAGGAGTTTGACCACTGTTACCCTAGTTCTAAAATAGACGGATCGACATCGAAAACCACCAGTTACAAGAACAGCATTGTCGTGTTTGAGAGCCAGACGTTGGATATTGGTCCGGTCTCCAACAATGAGGAGCCCACCTTCAGAGACACATAGTCTAAAATATGCTCTTCTGTCATGGCACCGATATAAAACTTATTGAACTCTCGTTCCAGTCCTTCTTTACCTGCCAAGACTTCCGAACCGGTTATTTTCTACAATCTCTCGAAAAGTCAGATGTTCCAGGACAGCCTTTTTGGACTTAACACGAACAGTCCCACTACGAGGTCTCGTTTCAACAATTCCACGATTTTCGGCTTCTTTAATGGCCCGATAGGCGGTTCCATCACTCACCTGCAAATAGTTCGAGATACTTCTCACACTGACACGCTTGCCAATTGGTAGTTTCTCCAAATAATCTAAGATTGCTTGGTGTTTACTCATTGAGATCTCCTCTATCTATGCAGAACTCGTAATAATCCCGCATCTTTCGGGTATAGCGGTCGCTTCCCTTGAATTGTCGTTTTAACGTATAACCGGCATGTAAAGCTACCTGTTGGCTGGCTAAATTTTCAACATGGGTAATAATTCGGACTTGTTTGAGATGAAATTCTGAAAGGACAAGAAGGTAATTTCTTTTACAACCTCTGTCATGAGGCCTTTGCCCAATAATCCTTGTGTAAGAAATAACCAAGTTCTGCTTCTTTCTTAATTTCATCCAATTTCTCAAATTTAATCGATCCAATCACATGCCCGTTTTCCTTTTGTCACAAATCGCCCATATTCCTAGAGGATTCTTTAGAAAAATAATTAGCTAAGACATACTGGCATTCCTCTAGGGAAGTTTGTGCTGGGAAAAATAAAAAGGCAAAGTTATCTGGATTGGAGGATATCTTGTAAAAAGTCAGCTGCATCACTATATAGAAAGGGCCTCAAGAAGAGGCGCTCTGTTTCGAAACATGAATATGCTGCTAGTTGCGTCCAAATGTTCATAAAAATCGTTCGTTATGCTTCATCAATTAACTTGATGTCAGCGCCCAATTGTTGCAATTTTTCAATAATATGCGAATAGCCACGAAGGATAAACTCAATATTGGTAATTTCCGTTCTACCCTGTGCCATCAAACCTGCAATCACCAAGGCAGCTCCTGCACGCAGGTCTGTCGCTTTAACTGGAGCACCCGTTAATTGATTGGGTCCTTGGTAGACAATGCGATCACCAACTGTTTCAATCCTAGCCCCCATCCGCATCAGTTCAGCCACATGGTTGACCCGCTTTTGATAAATAGTATCTACAATGCTTCCCTTTCCATTAGCTGTCAAGAGCAAGGGAGTCAAGGGTTGCTGCAAATCAGTCGCAAATCCAGGGTAAGGAGAGGTTTTTAATGTGAACAGCTTTTAGATTTTCTTGCTTTTCAACAAAAACACTATCCTCAGAAATGGTCATCCGAACTCCCATTTCTTCTAGCTTGGCAATAAAGCTTTCCAGGTGTTCATAGAGAACATTGTTGATTTGAATCCCTTCTCCCACAGTGCTAGCGAAGAGCGATATAAGTCCCTGCTTCGATGCGATCTGGGATCACTTGGTGACGCGTCCCGTGGAGATAGTCTACTCCTTCAATCGTAATGATATCTGTACCAGCTCCCCGGATGTGAGCCCCCATATTATTGAGAAGGGTAACGACGTCAATGATCTCAGGTTCACGAGCAGCATTCTCAATAACAGTACGACCTTCCGCTTTGACAGCAGCTAGGATGGTATTAATCGTTGCGCCAACGCTAACCGTATCCATATAGATGACTGCCCCACGAAGACGCTTCCCATTTAGTAGAAAGGTTCATACTAGAACCATCCATGGTCATTTTAGCCCCCATAGCCTCAAAGGCTTTCAAATGTAGATCAATTGGGACGCGGACCCTAAGTCACATCCCCTGGTAGACCTACAGTTGCCTGGCCATAACGTCCCAAAAGAGACTTCCATAGAAATAGTAAGAAGCACGAAGACTATTGATCTTTCCAAATGGCATTGGCATATCTTGCACACCACGTGGATCAATGACAAGGGTCTCCCCCATCTCGCTCCACTTTTGCTCCCATTAGGGTCATAATGTCAATCAAGCTAGCCACATCTGAAATATCTGGAACACCATCAAGTGTCACAATTTCGTCTGCTAAAATAGTAGCTGGAATAAGGGCCACCACGCTATTTTTGGCACCACTAATGGTCACCGCACCCTTTTTAATGGGCGACCACCATTAATTATAATTTTTCATGTTAATTTGTATAAGCTCTTTTCAATCATTCAGTAAAAAAATTACCGCATCTATTATATCATAAAAACGCTTCATTTTTCCACTATTCTTATCTTTTGATCAGTCAGATGCAATCCTTGAAAACTCAGCTATATCTTTTTACTATTTTTATACTTTCAGTTCTTTCCTAGTTTATCTATGCTATATACTCATTCGCTGTATGTGTATTTTATCAAAAAAGCAGTCCTTTTCAGACCACCTTTTTTGAGCTTTATTTTCACTTCATCTCCTAGTTCATATTTACTGTCTTTTTAGAGCTCGGGCTCAAGGACCATTTCAAGGTTTCCTTCAATGGTTACTTGATGCTTTCTCTAAATCAACTTTTACTTCTTCTACACCTTTTTACAGCGGATAATTTTTCAGTGACAGCATTGGCACAACCTTGGCATTTCATTCCATGTAATTTCATATGTTTTTGACATATTTTTTTGTCCTTTCTTTCTTACAAGGAGATCATTTTTTTCTCCTAGTATTTTTATAATTTTTTCTCTTTAATCTTAGAGCATTGACGTACGACGGATGCTGAGCTAAAACTCATGGCTAGACCCGCTAGCATCGGGTTTAAGAGCGGGACCACCAAAGAGATAGAGAAGGCCCATCGCCACCGGAATAGCTAAAAACATTGTAGATAAAAAGCCCAGAACAAGTTTTTCCTTAATCGTCTGAATCGTGTAGCGACTAATTTCCAAGGCTCGGACTACATCCATCAATTGAGGCTTTCATGACTACGATATCTGCACTTTCCATGGCAATATCTGTTCCCAGACCCCATGGCAATCCTGATATCTGCAGTTGCAAGGGCTGGTGCATCGTTGATTCCCATCCCCACCATGATCACAGACTTGCCTTCTGCTTGCAAATCTTGGATCACCCGTGATTTTTCTTGAGGAAGGACTTGACTGATGACCTGCTGGATTCCAGCCTTCTTGGCAATCGCTTGAGCAGTTCGTTCATTATCCCCAGTCAGCATGATGACCTTCTTGCCCATTTTTTCTAGGCTAGCAACCATTTCTAAACTATCTTCCTTGATCCGGTCTGCTACCCCAAATAGGGCCATGAATTTTCCTTCTTCAGCTAAGAAAATCGGGGTTTGGCCATCCTGAGTTAAATCTTCCAAGTCAGCCTTGGCAAGTTGAATATCGACCCCTTCCTCTTCCATGAGCTTTTGATTCCCAGCCAGATAAACCTTCCCACCATAGCGAGCAGTGAGGCCTCTTCCTGTTAGACTAGAGAAGTTTTCCATCTCTAATAAGTCTATATGCTCTTCTTTCGCAGCATCGAGAATAGCTTGTCCTAATGGATGCTCGGACTTGGCTTCCAGAGAAGCTAGGATTTGTAAGGCATGGTTCGATTGACTATAGGTATAGGTAGAAGACAACTGAGGTTTACCTTGAGTGATGGTCCCTGTTTTATCGAAGACCAAGACTTGCGCTTGGTGAGCCAACTCAAGGACATCTCCTCTCTTATAGAGGATCCCATGCTCTGCCCCTAATCCTGTCCCCACCATGATGGCTGTCGGAGTCGCCAAGCCTAGAGCACATGGACAGGCAATGACCAAGACACTAATTGTTACCGTCATAGCAAAGGTGAAGGTCTCACCCATGATGAAGTACCAAAAGAGACCTGATAAGAGGGCAATCCCCATGACTACAGGGACAAAGACCCCTGCCACTTGATCCGCAATCTTGGCAATCGGTGCTTTGGTTTGTTGGGCATCTTCCACCAGCTGAATGATCTGTGCTAGCAAGGTATCCCGACCAACTTTCTCAGCCTTATAGACCAAACTACCTTGTCCATTAATGGAACCTGCGTAAACTGGACTGCCTTCATGTTTTTGGATGGGGATAGATTCACCCGTCAGCATGCTTTCATCAATGGCTGATTGTCCAGAAACCACTTGCCCATCAACGGCTATTTTTTCACCAGGTTTGACCAGGATCTGATCTCCAATGACCAAATCTTCCACAGGAAATTTTACTTCTTTCCCATCACGTAAGACTGTCGCCTCTTTAGCCGCCAGATGCATGAGCTTTTTGATGGCTTGAGAAGTACGCCCTTTTGATAGCGTTTCAAAATATTTACCCAGAGTAATTAGGGTCAGGATCACGGCTACAGATTCAAAATAAAGCTGATGAACGTGATGGTGATGACCAAGCAATATATGATAAGTCCCATAAAGACTATAAAGAAAGGCTGCACTAGTCGCCAAAGCTACCAAAGCATCCATATTGGGATGGCCTTTCAGAAGGGTCCGGAAGCCATTTCGATAAAAGGCTCGTCCTAAAATCATCACAGGGATGGTCAAGGCCAAAAGTACAAGAGTATAAGCCACTGGTGCTTGATCAGGTGAAACAAATGCAGGTGCCGGTAGTCAATCCTTGGGACCCCATTGCTGAGATAAAAGAGGCAGGGGTGAAGACGGAAGACCAAAAGAGGCGTTTTCGGATCAATTGTAGCTTGTCACCTTCTCGCTCTTCTTGGCTCTTAGCTGTATCTGGATTGTATACTACTGCCTCATAACCGGCGTCCGCTACTGCTTTTGAAATAGCCTCTGGACTCAAAGGTTCTCCCTGATATTCAACCGTCATTTTTTCAGTGGTTAGGTTCACTGTCGCTTTTTCAACACCGTCCAGATGGTTGACAGCTTTCTCCACATTGATGACACAGGATGCACAGGTCATCCCATTGACGACAAAAGTTTCTTCTTTCATTTATCTTCCTCCACATGACTGACACAGTGACATTGGCCTGGTTGGCAATCACATTGAACTCGCTCCACTCTCACTTTGGATGCAAGGATTTCTTGCAAGTCCTTCATCTGTTCTCTCGTCATTGGTGTTTGTTGGATCAGTTGCCCCAATAAGTGATGATGCTTGGTTAAGCAGATCTTGCTCAAAACTTCTTGGACAGCTGTTAAATTGGACTCTTCTTCATTGAGAAGGGCCTGATACAAATAGGTTCGACCTTCTCTTCGGCTTGTCAAATAGCCCTTATCTGCTAACCGTCCCAAGAGGGTTTTCACCGTCGAAGCTGACCAATCCTGCTTGGTGGAGAGAATCTTGGTTATTTCTGTAGAAGTCGCTTCCCCCTTAGTCCAGAGAACTCTCATGACTTCCCATTCTGCACTTGAAATCTTTGCCATTCTATTACCTTTCTAGCTCTCATCAAGAATAATTAATTTACATTTGTAGTTTTATTATACACCTTCCATTTTTCTTGTCAATCATTTTGTTTACATTTGTAGATTTATTTTTATAAAAGAGAATGGGACAGAAATCGGTAATTCGTTAGAATTCGATTTCGTCGTCCCACCTCCGCACAGTTGAGTAGGGCTGTAAAAGCTGATGAAATCAGCGTAGTAGAGCCCACTCAACCACTGCGTCTTGCTCGACAATCCAAAGATAATTGAGAGGCCAGGACTTTTGTCCCAGCCTCCTTTCTATCTACTTAATTAACTGCTTCTTTCAAGGCATCTACCTTGTCCAAACGTTCCCATGGTAGATCGATATCAGTCCGTCCCATATGTCCATAAGCCGCTGTTTGACGATAGATTGGACGTTTGAGATCCAACATTTGGATGATTCCTGCTGGGCGAAGGTCAAAGATTTGACGCGCTGCTGCTTCTAATTTGCTTTCAGCGACTGTTCCTGTACCAAAGGTATCGATCCGAACAGAGACAGGTTGAGCTACCCCGATCGCATAAGCCAATTGCACTTCTGCCTTCTTAGCAAGACCTGCCGCTACGATGTTTTTTGCAATATAGCGAGCTGCATAAGAAGCGGAACGGTCCACCTTAGTCGCATCCTTACCAGAGAAGGCACCACCACCGTGACGGGAGTAACCACCATAGGTATCTACGATAATCTTACGACCAGTCAAACCTGAGTCTCCTTGAGGTCCTCCGATAACGAAACGACCAGTTGGATTGATGAAGAATTTTGTCTCATCATCTAGGTAAGAAGCTGGAATCACTTCCTTGATGACCTTGTTAATCACATCTTGGTGGATTTGTTCATTGCTGACATCTGGATCGTGTTGAGTTGAAATAACGACTGTATCTACGCGCACTGGCTGGTCATTTTCATCATATTCAACCGTGACTTGAGATTTAGCATCTGGACGAAGGTAGCTAATTTCACCAGACTTACGAAGCTCTGCCAAACGACGAACCAACTTGTGGCTGAGTGAGATTGGCAATGGCATAAGTTCTTCTGTCTCATCCACCGCAAAACCAAACATGAGACCTTGGTCTCCTGCTCCAATCAAATCAAGTGGATCTTGATCTGCGTTTCCACGAACTTCCAAGGCTTCATTAACACCTTGGGCGATATCTGGAGATTGCTCTACCAATGATGGATGAACTCCTACTGTTTCAGCTGAGAATCCATACTCAGTGTTGGTATAGCCAATCTCTGCAATGGTATCACGTACCACACGGTTAATATCTACATAGGCATTGGTTGAAATTTCACCAAAAACATGAACTGAACCAGTATAAACAGCTGTTTCAGCAGCCACGTGTGCTTCTGGATCTTGCTCTAAAATAGCATCCAAAATAGCATCTGAAATTTGGTCTGCAATCTTATCTGGATGCCCCTCAGATACTGATTCAGACGTGAATAATTTACGTTCTGACATAAAAATGTCCCCCCTTAAAAAATAATCGTTATAGAGTTACAAAGAACTGGTAGATGCTTTCTACCACCTTATCGGGACCATATAACTAAACTATTATATCACAATTTTGCACCAATATTCCTATTTTTATAAAAAGAAAAAGATATAGTTTGAAACTATATCTCTTGTAGTTAAACCGCTATCCAGCCCTAGTCCTTACAGTAGCAAGGTCCCTATTAAGACAAGGATAGTGGAAATGATAGATGGAATTCGAAATAGAAACCAATCCGGATCACCAGCTAAAAACATAGAGATGAAAAAGAAAGCTACAGAGACAAATAGAATCTCCTTACTGGCGAATATCCTTCCAATGCCAAGCAGGACTGTGGCAATAATATAAGAAATCAGATGTAATCCCAAAAAGAATAGGAAGGCAATTGCCCATCCTCCTACCATCAGAGCACTGCCTATAAACAGTCCAAGATAGCCGATGTTTAGGAAAAATACAAAAGTTAGAAGACCTGTATTAGGAGCAGGTTTTTCTAAACCTGGTGCCATCATAGGTGGCTGAACTGGTTTTTCTTGGCCTTGATTCGTCATTGGGGGCTGAACTGGTTTTTCTTGGCCTTGATCCGTCATTAGTGGCTGAACTGGTTTTTCTGGACCTTGTTCCATCGTTGGTGACTGAACAGCCCCCTCAGGTATATTATTATGCTCTTGGTTTGATTGATACTTTGGATCTTGATCTGTCATCTTTATCCCTCCTCTTTTACAAGCTTAAGTTATTTGGCGTTTCTTACTCCTATTATACCGCATTTGATAATTCATTTCATCGGCTATGATAAGTGATAAATTTATCTATCAGCTTGATAAATTATCCATATTATTCAAATGATTTGTTTCGTGTTACAATGACTGTATTATTTTCTAATCAGTAAGGTAGCATTTCTTTTTTCCTTGCTCATTAGAGAGGAGGAAATCATTTTTGGATTGGTCAATTGTTGAACAATATTTTCCACTCTACCAGCAGGCCTTTTTCTTGACCTTTCACATTGCTGTATGGGGGATTTTAGGTTCATTTCTTTTAGGACTGATTGTCAGTATCATCCGACATTATCGTCTACCGATTTTAAGTCAACTAGCTGGTTGTTACATCGAACTTTCTCGAAATACACCGCTCTTGATTCAGCTCTTCTTCCTCTACTTTGGCTTGCCAAGGATAGGAATCGTCCTTTCTTCAGAGATTTGTGCAACCATTGGTCTCATCTTTTTAGGTGGTTCCTATATGGCTGAGTCCTTCCGAAGCGGTCTAGAAGCTGTCAGTCAAACCCAGCATGAAATCGGTCTCTCCATTGGGCTAACACCCAGACAGGTCTTTCGCTATGTGATCCTACCACAAGCGACCGCAGTGGCTCTGCCTTCCTTTAGCGCCAATGTCATTTTCCTGATTAAAGAGACCTCTGTATTCTCTGTAGTCGCTTTAGCTGACCTCATGTATGTAGCAAAAGATTTGATCGGACTCTATTACGAGACAGACATCGCCCTGACCATGTTGGTCATTGCCTATCTGCTTCTCTTACTACCGATTTCACTTCTCTTTAGTTGGATAGAAAGGAGATTACGCCATGCAGGATTCGGGAATCCAAGTACTCTTTCAGGGAAATAATCTCCTACGAATACTCCAAGGCTTGGGCGTAACCATTGGGATCTCCATTATCTCTGTCTTCCTATCCATGATTCTTGGAACTTTACTCGGTATCGTGATGACTTCTCATTCAAAAGTTATTCGTCTGCTCACTCGCTTTTATCTGGAATTTATCCGGATTATGCCCCAGTTGGTCTTGCTCTTTATCGTATACTTCGGTTTGGCCCGCAATTTCAACATAAACATTTCTGGTGAAAGTTCAGCTATTATCGTCTTTACCCTTTGGGGAACTGCTGAGATGGGGGATTTGGTCCGAGGGGCCATCACTTCTCTTCCCAAAACACCAGTTTGAAAGTGGACAAGCCTTAGGATTAAGCAAGGTTCAACTATACCGCTACATTATCATCCCACAGGTTCTCAGACGATTGCTTCCGCAAGCTATTAACTTGATTACCCGTATGATAAAGACAACCTCCTTAGTGGTCCTCATCGGGGTTGTAGAAGTTACCAAGGTCGGCCAACAAATCATCGATAGCAACCGCCTGACCATCCCTACCGCTTCTTTTTGGATTTATGGAACCATTTTAGTCTTGTACTTTATCGTCTGCTTCCCTATTTCCAAATTAGCAGGACAGTTAGAAAACCACTGGAGGAATTAATATGTCTGAAACCATTTTAGAAATCAAGGATTTAAAAAAATCCTTCGGAGATACCCCTATCCTCCAAGGACTTTCCCTCAAGGTTCAAAAAGGGGAGGTCGTGGTGATCTTGGGGCCTTCTGGTTGTGGTAAGAGTACCCTCCTTCGTTGTATCAATGGCTTAGAAAGCATCCAAGCTGGCGATATCCTCTTGGATGGTCAATCCATAACCAAAAACCAAAAAGACTTCCATCTGGTCCGCCAAAAGATTGGGATGGTCTTCCAAAGTTATGAACTCTTCCCCCATTTAGACGTCCTCCAAAACTTGATTCTTGGTCCTACAAAAGCTCAAGGACGAGCTAAAGAGGAAGTCATCAAGGAAGCAGAAGAGTTACTAGAACGGGTCGGTCTCTTGGAGAAGAAACATAGCTACGCAAGGCAATTGTCTGGTGGACAGAAGCAACGGGTAGCCATCGTCCGTTCCCTCCTCATGCATCCAGAAATTATCCTCTTAGATGAAGTGACAGCCTCTCTAGACCCTGAGATGGTCCGGGAAGTCCTAGAACTCATCAACGACCTGGCCCAAGAAGGACGGACCATGATTCTGGTGACCCACGAGTTACAGTTCGCACAAGCCATTGCCGATCGGATCATTTTCTTGGATCAGGGCAAAATTGCCGAAGAAGGAAGTGCTCACTCCTTCTTTACCAACCCATAAACCCAACGAGCACAAGAATTTTTAAATGTATTTGACTTTAGCCAATTTGGCTCATATCTATAAAGGAGATTTTTATGAAATTCATTAAACCAATTTTAGTTCTTTTTACCTTCGCTCTCGCTTTGCTCTTTATCACTGCATGTGGCTCTAGCAAGTCATCATCTTCTTCTACCGGCTCTAAAGCACGTACCATTGAAGAAATCAAGAAAAGTGGCGAGCTTCGTATCGCAGTCTTTGGAGACAAAAAACCTTTTGGTTATGTTGATAATGATGGATCCTACCAAGGTTACGATATCGAACTAGGAAACCAATTAGCTAAAGACCTTGGTGTCAAACCGAAATATGTATCAGTGGATGCAGCTAACCGTGCGGAATACTTGATCTCCAATAAAGTGGATATCACATTAGCCAACTTTACCGTTACTGATGAGCGGAAGAAACAAGTAGACTTTGCCCTTCCTTACATGAAGGTTTCACTCGGTGTGGTATCTCCTAAAGATAAGGTCATCACAGATGTGAAACAATTGGAAGGAAAAACCTTGATCGTAACCAAGGGAACTACTGCTGAAACCTACTTCGAAAAGAACCATCCAGAAGTAAAACTTCAAAAATATGACCAATACAGCGATGCCTATCAAGCTCTCCTAGATGGACGTGGCGATGCTTTCTCAACAGACAACACAGAAGTTCTTGCTTGGGCCCTTGAAAACAAAGGATACGAAGTTGGAATTACTTCACTTGGTGATCCAGATACTATCGCACCAGCGGTTCAAAAAGGAAACAAAGAACTCCTCGATTTCATTAACGATGACATTCAAAAGCTTGGAAAAGAAAACTTCTTCCACAAAGCTTATGAAAAAACTCTTCACCCAACCTACGGCGATGCTGCAAAAGCAGATGACCTCGTTGTTGAAGGTGGCGAAGTGAAATAACAAATAAAGAGTCTAGGACAAAATGTCCTAGCCTCTTTTCAGTGTCTAGACTGTCCAGCTAAGATGCAGTGGTTGGTGGTTCTACTCGAAAAGTTTCATGCAGCTTTGGACAGCGCTAGCTCAAACTGTGAGAGGATCTGAGAGCCACGAGCAAATCAATTCTAACAATTACCGATTCTGTCACTCTATATAGTCAAAATCTATCTTCCACTGGTGGCGACTGGTCGTATATCCTCCAAAAAGCATGCACTCAATAAGACTCGATAGTAAGAGAATTGGGTAGCAAATTTTACGGTTCATCACAATCTCCTCCCTCTAGACGAATCAGTGAAGCGTGAACTCAAAAACGAGCTTTCTTTTTAATTGTAGCTAGTGAGACAACAAGCTATTCTTAAATAAAGTCTGCCTCTGCAATAGCTTCTTTGACCACTTCCAATGGAAGATGGACTAGCTCTACTTCTTTTTCACGGTAGAGATACTCGGCATACTCATCGATGCGGTATTGATGGATATAAACAACCCGCTTGCAACCAACTTGAAGTAGCTGCTTGGTACAGTTGAGGCAGGGGAAATGGGTTACATAGGCTGTGAAACCTTTGGGAATCCCCCGTTCCGCTCCCTGTAAAATGGCATTGACCTCTGCATGGAGGGTCCGAACACAGTGTCCCTCCACCATGAGGCAGTCATGATCCAAGCAATGCTCCGTACCAGAGACAGAGCCATTGTAACCCGTCGCAACCACCTTATGATCCTTGACCAATACAGCACCCACCTTGGCCCGCTTACAGGTTGCCCGATTCGATATTAACAAAGCCTGTGCCGCAAAATACTCATCCCAAGCTAATCGTTTATGTCCCACAGTCTTGTCCTCCTTCATGAACATTCTAAATTTTTTTCATTATAGCACGAAATCAGCAAGAAAAAAAGATGACACTGTCACAGCCGATTCCTTCATCCAAAAAAAGAGACCCAAATGGATCTCTTTATTAATTATTTACCAAGTTTTGCTTTAGCTGCATCTGCAAGAGCTGTGAAAGCCGCTGCATCGTTAACAGCCAAGTCAGCAAGCATTTTACGGTTAACTTCGATCTCAGCCAATTTCAAACCATGCATCAATTGTGAGTATGAAAGTCCGTTCATACGAGCTGCCGCATTGATACGTGTGATCCACAATTTGCGGAAGTCACGTTTCTTTTGACGACGGTCACGGTATGCATAGTAGTAAGAGTTCATTACTTGTTCTTTTGCGGTACGGAACAAGATGTGTTTAGCTCCATAGTAACCTTTAGCTAATTTAAGAATACGTTTACGACGTTTGCGTGATACAACGCCACCTTTAACACGTGCCATTTATATTTCCTCCAATATTTCCTAGAATTCTTTACTTACAAATACGCGATTATTTCAAGCGAGTAAGCATTGCTTTGATACGTTTGAAATCTCCTGAATGCACCATAGATGCTTTACGAAGATGACGACGTTGTTTCTTAGTTTTTCCGTGGAAACGGTGAGAAGTGTAAGCACGGAAACGTTTAAGTCCACCAGAACCTGTACGTTTGAAACGTTTAGCTGATGCGCGGTGTGTTTTTTGTTTTGGCATGATATTTTCTCCTTTTTTTAACTTTCTGACAGATTATTTCTTGTCAGTTGCTGGGGCCAACTGCATGAACATTTGACGACCATCCATTTTAGCACGTTGTTCGATGATAGCAATATCTTGAGTTGCTTCAGCGAAATCGGCTAAAACTTTTGCCCCAATCTCTTTATGGGTAATCATACGACCCTTAAAGCGAATGGAAACCTTCACTTTGTTCCCTTTTTCAAGGAACTTGCGAGCATTGCGAAGTTTTTGTATCGAAAATCCCCCTTGTCGATAACTGGGCTCAAACGAACTTCTTTCACGGTCACAACGCTTTGTTTTTTTGCGTTGTTCTTTTTGTTTCTTCTGGTACTCAAATTTGAACTTACCGTAGTCCATAATTTTTCGCAACAGGAGGTTTAGCTTGAGGTTGAATGAGAACCAAGTCCACATTAGCGTCGTCCGCAAGTGCTTGCGCTTCACCAAGTGGTTTGATACCCAATTGTTCGCCCTCAAGACCGATTAAGCGAACTTCACGTACACGAATTTCATCATTGATGAATAAGTCTTGCTTTGCTATGGTTTTCACCTCTTTTTTTATTTTAGAGAAAAACAAGAGCGGACTTGCTAACGCAAACCCGCACTACATGATTATAGTTCATTTCTGAAACTTGATCCGTAGGGGCCAGACAACGTTAGTCGCAAGGCGAGAAGTTCTCACTTCTGCTTTTCTCAACTTTTATATGATATCAAGTTTATGATGGATTGTCAAGGATTTTTTTTGCTTTTTCTTCAATAAATGCAACTACTTGATCAATCCCGACACCAGTCGTATCAAAATGAATGGCATCTGCTGCTGGTTTCAAAGGAGAAACCTCTCGGTGACTGTCTTTATAGTCCCGCTCAGCAATTTCTTTTTTCAACACTTCTAAATCTGTTTCAATGCCCTTGCTCAAATTTTCCTTATAGCGACGTTCTGCACGTTCTTCTACAGAAGCCACTAGGAAAATCTTCAATTCTGCATTTGGTAGAACAACCGTTCCAATATCACGACCGTCCATGACGATCCCACCTTGAGCAGCAATCTGTTGTTGCTGGGCCACCAGGCGCTCACGGACAGGAGCTAGGGCAGATACCCAAGAGACATTATTGGTCACTTCATTGTCACGAATTGGATGGGTCACATCGACATCAGCTACGAAGACTAATTGCTGGCCGTCTTCAGAGCGACCAAAACTGACTGGATATTGGTTCAGTAGATCAACCAACTGGTCAACATCTTCTTCAGTCAGGTCATGACGAAGAGCCAAATAAGTAGCTGCTCGATACATGGCACCTGTATCGAGATACGTGTAGCCTAAATCTTTAGCAATAATCTTAGCGACAGTTGATTTCCCACTGGATGCAGGACCATCAATTGCGATTTGAATTTGTTTCATTGTCTATCCTTTATCGAATTTGACCACATCACCTGGATTTGCATACCATGAACCAGTTGACATGTGAGATGGATTCAGTTGCTCCAATTGGGCGATCGAAATTCCAGCACGTGCCGCAATCGCTGCCTCTCCTTCACCAGCAAGAACTGTAATAGTCTCTTCTCCTGACTCATCATCACTTGAAGCTTCTGAACTTTTGGCTACAGGAGCTGCACTACTAGATGAAACAACTGTTGTTTCTCCATTATAGAAACCGCTCATTTGTTTCTTCTGATCGCTTCCACCTGTAGAAAGGTAAACTAAGAAGCAGACCATCGCTACAATAATAATAAAGAAAATAATCGCCAAGATGGTCAACAAGCGATCAGCTTTCATCCCATTTAATTTGTTTGTTCGTTTCAATGTTTCTTCTCCGTCATCATAAATTTCTTCTTCCCATGGCTCTTTCGGCATAACTTCCTCCTTGTGTTTTCCTGTTAAAATCATTACAATATAGATATGAAAATAACCTTAATACCTGAACGTTGTATCGCATGTGGCCTTTGCCAAACATATTCGGACATTTTTGACTATCACGATAATGGTATCGTTAAGTTCGCATCTGAGGATGAACGATTGGAAAAAGAATTTCCTACCGATGCTTCTATCCAAGAAGCGGTTAAAAATTGTCCAACACGAGCTCTTATCAAAGATTAAGAGCTTTTTTCATTATCTGCATAGTAGAGTTGATAATAGTCCACATGGATAAAGTTATCTGTCAACTCAATCTCACCCTTAAAATGATCATTCAAGGCTAAGGCATTGATAAAGTATTTTTTGGGCCACTTACGCATACAGAAGGTCCGGCTTCTTGATCCATCGTTGAAAATCAACTTGATAGAATTCTTTGTAACTTCCACTTTTTCAATCGATGAAATTGGAACTTTTATAGGAGTTAATGGATTCGCCGTGATAATCCGTAGAATCCCATCATCGTAGATCGTAAAATAGCGATGAACTCCTACAGCCAGCAAGGCCATAAAGAGAAAGAATGAAAAGAGTACCACCGTCGGGATACTGGAACTCTCATACATCAGAGCTAGTCCAATAAAGACGGGTATAACCGATAAAGACCAATAGGTAATCAGCATGGATAAATCAGGCTGCCAATGGTATCGGATTTTCCCAAAAATCTTAATCATATGCGGAACCCCCTTCTACTAGTTTAGCATAAAATCAACAAAAATAGAACAGGAAAGCCTGTTCTATTTTTAATAATTTTAACAATCAAATAACTAAATGACTGATTGATGAAAGCTGGTCTCTTTCCATTAATTTTTCGCCGATGGTACCTCGAAGAAATCTTTGGATAGATAGCCTTTACCACTGATCAAATCATATTCCACCATCTTCAAATCTTCAGCAATCTCTCTCGCTTCTCCTTCTAAAGCTTTTTTGTCAACACTTGCTTTCTTCAAAACTTCTGTCAAGAGAGCATAGTAAGGTGAGACTTTAGAGTTGGTCTGTTCAAAGACCATAGCAGAGAAATCACTTGAATTGACTAAAGGATAGTCTAATTTAGGAGTCTCAAAATTACTCCAAATAAAGTAATCCGTTTGGTACTGACCTTCTGGATTATTCTTAAATGCAGATTCCGGATACAAACCAGGCAAATGATCACCATAAAAGACGACTGTTATCTTTTTATCAATTTTGGATAACTTTTCTAGGAAGTCTTGGGTGGCATTGTCAGTATGATATAACATTCTGATGTATGCAGATAATTGCTTATTTGCATTATCAGAAAATCCTGGATAAGATGCGTTCATATCAATTGGATTAGGTTCATTCCATGGTGTATGATTTTGCATCGTCATTACTGAAAAGAATTGACTATCTTTATTCATATTTTTTAGTACTAATTGGTAAGTGGACTCATCACTATAATTCCCACCAATATTGTAACCCTCTTTCCCTTTATTACCATAATGAATAAATTTAGCAAAGTCAAGGTTTCCATAAATAATATTACGCGAATAATTACTAGGACTAGCTATATGTATGACAATCCGATTATTAGAATTGAAAGAATTACTTATTGAAGGAAAGTAATTCATGACTGGAGCAACTTGTGTATATAATATAGAAATGGAAGGAGATAAGTTATACATAGGTAAACCAGTTAAGGTTTGAAACTCCATATTAGCAGTTCCACCTCCATAGCCATCCGATTTCATTAAACCACTTGTCGTACGTTTTTTTATTTCTTGGATTTTAGGAATTGGATTAGATGATACTTTCACATCCTCAATACGCGAAGGATCAGAAAAACTTTCACTTAATACATAAATGACTGTTTGTTCGTTTATATTCTCTTTTCTGGTTAGATTTATATCACCCGCAACTTTTTTATATTTTTCTTCAATTTTTTGAATAGAACTTTTACTATAGTCTTTTGGTTTTATCATAACTTCTGATGTTAAATGAGAAAACCAAACATATGATAATGATTTAATTTGAGCATTCGTTGTATTTCCAAACCAAGAAATATCATGTTGATTGTTTAAAATACCAATTACAGGTATACTGTCATCAACCTTACCATCTCTTCTCTGTTTAAAAACACTATAAATACCAATGAAGAAGGAAAAGATAGAAATTATTGCAATTCCTCTTAGATAATAATTTTCCAATACTCTCCCATAAAGTAATATTTTTCTACAAGACAAGTACAAACCCAAAAATACTGCAACTATTAAAAACACATAAAAATACGATTGAGGCCCAAGCGAATCGAACATAATACCTGGATGCATCAACCAACTTAAATCACTTGGCAAAATAGGCTCTTGCCTATATTGAAACTTAAAATAGCTAGCTATTGATATACCAATGATTAAAAATACACTTAATAGAGTACTTAATAAAAACTCATTAAATAAACAATAAATAAGTAAAAAAATAATGCAAAAAAAATACAAGTACTTGAAAGGCGGTTGCACCAGGAAATAAATTTCTACCTAAAATAGTAACATCTGTTCTAATACTATTTTGAATCGTATAATTAAAGGTGATAGCAAAAAAAGAACTACAGACTAAGGCAGCACCGAATTTAGGTCTATTTCTGTATAATTGATCAATACCAATAATACTACAAAAAAACAAAAAGGAAAAAGTATGATAATTAAAAAGAATAATAAATTTATCTAATTCCATTAAATATGAAAACTGGTTTTTTAATCAGACCGTCTGTAAATAAATCTCTTAAATAACTAGTTTCCGGTAATATTTTATAAATTTTTTGAATCAGTTAGACAAAAAAACCTATTAACATGAAGCTGTGGAATAATATTGAGTAATATTCCTTGTACTCAGAAATTTTTAATAAGCCTATTCTCAAAAAAATAGGGCAATAAATTGAGATTACATAATGATAAATAAATGCAATTAAAAAAATATAGAGAAAAGAAATAGGAGAAAATTAACTTGAAAAAAAGTCATTCGCTTTTAAAAAGAAAAAAATATTATATTTTTAAAAACATTTACATTTCTACTACATTCAATAATATACGACCCTAATAAGTATAATAAGTATATAATAGCACTCTTAATAAAAAAAGTATCTTGACCAAATTTTTCGAAAGGACAACGGATATAAAACTAATACTTATAAAAAAAGAGTAAGGGAGCATAATGAGAATACGAAAAATATAAAATTGAATGAGTGGAATTGAAAGGTAGAAAATAATTAAAATTGACAATTAACAATAAAATAAAGCTCGCTAAGAATAAGCATAATTTAATGTATTGGTTTTTTTAATAAAGTTAAGCATCTTATTTTCTATATATTCTCCTAACTAACTTTTTTTATTCTGGAAATAAAATCTTTATTTTTCTACCGTCGCATCAGTTATACAATATACATTTGAAATCAATTGTTCATTTAAAACCGACATAGGAAAAATCAGTTAAATTGTTGATTTGACTCTTTATGTAATTAGTCTGTTCAGAATTAACTTGAAATACCTTAACTTTTTATAAATGGTACTTGTTGATTAAGAATTTCTTCGGGTCTATAATAAGAAAAATCAGGGTGAATTAGATTACCTGCATCTTCATTTATAGTATTAAAAACCACACCGTATTTAAATCCAGATTTAGTTAGAATACCAGTAAATCTTGTCTCGTAACGATCAATCACACTTCTTATATTTTCATAATCCCTAATACTTGTCCAAAAACTTTTTGAAAAAAACTTTTTGACGACACAACTTGACGGGAATAAGAAACAAAAATAACTCTGAAGATGTTCCTTAAAATACTTTGTTTTTCTAAAATTAGTCATTCCCCAAAAATCAATATCTACTTGTTTTTCAAATTTTTCGAAATACTCTTTTAAATCCCACAAGGGACCAATACATGTATCGTTCATCAAGGTAACCGAATCATAATCTACCAAGGAATTAAATCCTATATAATTCATACCATCTCGCCAGGCAGCAAAATCATACCCAATATTCTCTCGTTGAACAACTTCATTAATGCCAATTTTTCGTAGGGATTTTAAATGTTCAGTTGATAAGCAACTATTCGATATCAATAGAATACGCGAAAAAAGTGGGGAAAGTTTTTTTCCAATTGATATAAAAACATGACTACTTAAATCATCAGACTTATTGTAGTGAACATAAAGTAGAATTCTATTCATCTACATCGTCTCCCATTTCCCATTCCTTTGCAATAATCCGGTAGCAGAATCTTTCGCTGACAAATCATCATCTAAAATATCTGTTCGATTTAATAAAATTATAGGTGAATTATCTCCCTTTGCAAATGCAAGCATTGTATTCGAACTATCTCTTACTGAAACTTGAAGTTTTAATTTGATATCATTCAAGCTTGATAAACTACAAGAATAGCGGAAACTCTTCCTCCCTTTTCCATCAGTTAATAAATCTAAAGAATTATCATTATATACCCAAAGACCGCGATCAATTTCAGTTAGCGAGAAAGCTATGTAAGTTTTTATGTCCTGATTAACATCATATGACACCTCAAACTCAATGGGATCTTCAGGACTTGACATTTTATTCGAAAGCAATTTTATATTTAAATTGCTTACAGCTGCATCCTCAATTGTAACATCATCATTTGAAACTTTTTGATTTGCTGCATTATCATAACTATATTGATTTGCAACATCATCAGGATTTCCAACTACTTTAACTAACCCATTTTCAATTAAAACAGCCTTATTACAATATTTTTTTACAGCATTCATATCATGGGTAACAAGAATTGTCGTCTTACCTGATTTTTTGCGTTCCATAAAGTAATCATTACACTTACGTTGAAAAGCCTCGTCTCCAACCGCTAGAACCTCATCCAAAATCAAGATATCCCCTTGCGCTTTTATCGCAACCGAAAAGGCTAAACGAACCTGCATCCCTGATGAGTAGTTTTTGAGCTTCTGGTTCATGAATTCATGCAACTCTGCAAAGTCTACGATATCCTCATACATAGCATCAATCTCTGCCGTTGAGAAGCCCAGCATAGCCCCGTTCATATAGACATTTTCTCGACCAGTCAGTTCTGGGTTAAAGCCCACTCCAAGCTCAATAAAGGACACCAGTTTCCCATCGATAGTGACTGTGCCTTTTTCTGGCACATAAATTTCAGAAATAATTTTTAATAGAGTAGATTTTCCAGAACCATTTCGTCCTACAATACCATAGAAATCTCCTTTTTTAACTTCAAAAGAAATGTCACGTAAAACTTCTTGTTTTTTGTAACCCTTAATCCCCCTAAATCGGTTTACTAAAGTTGTTCGTAAACTTTGAGTCGATTCAGTTGGTAACTTAAAGTATTTGCTGACATGGTCAACTTTAACTGCAATATTACTTGACATTATAAAATCTCCGCAAATCGTTTAGAATTTCTGTTAAATACAATAACTCCAATAATAAATACAACTATTGGAATACAATATGGAATACATGCAATTAACTTATTATCAAACAAGTCCCAGCCACGAGGATTGACTGGATCAATAATATAGTGACGCATATCTTGCAAAATTTGTGCAATTGGGTTCATCATCAATAGTTTTGCAACATCAGTATGATTTCGTTGTAATAAATATGTAATTGAATAAATAATTGGACTCGCATACATTCCAGCCTGTAGCACTACTTCCCAAACTGGACCTATATCACGGTATTTAACAAATAGAGCCGATAGGATAAAAGCAAAGCCTAAGGAAAGAAACAAAATCTCAATAAATAAAGGAATGATAACAAGAGTATGAATCCCAAATGAGACATTATTAATCAAGGCGAAAGTGAACACAACTAATAAATTAATCGAGAAGTTGATAGCTGCTCCTAGCACCGATGAAACAACAATAGTCTGTTTTGGAAAATTCAACTTTCTCAACAAATCGCCTCTTGAAACAATAGACAACATCCCCATATTTGTCGCTTCTGTAAAAAAGCTCCAAAAAATCATCGACAAAAGCAATCCAACTGCGTAGTGCGGAGTTCCATCATCAAATCTTAAGAATCGAACAAATACCACATACATGATACTAAACATCATCAAGGGTTTCAAAATTGACCAAAGGTAGCCAATAGCTGACCCCTGATAGCGTAATTTAAAGTCTGTTTTGATTAATTCTCGTAATAAAATTCGATTTCTGACTAAAAACATCAAACATTATTTTCCACCTCTAAATGCAAACTTTGTTAAAATCAAGGTCGTGAACACACACGTGTGAAAAGTCCTGTTCTTGCGATAACCATACTGACGAATCCGTCTCAGACGTTCTTTCAGTGGAACGTCCATAATGGTCACAAAGTTTTCAATGATTTCTTTATTTTGGGAACTGACAGGCAGATCCAATAGATTTTTTGCTTGTTCTTGACTGGACTCAATGAGATTCCAATATTTAGCAAACAAAATATGAGGGCGAACCCAGTTTTTAACCCGTTTTCTAAGGGTACGAGCACCCAGAACGTTGCTACTGTGCTGCCGGTACAGTTCTGTTGGCTGATCGATATAGATGAGCTTTCCAAAGGCAGCTGCCAACAAGGCCAAGTACCAATCATGCATAAGGAGTGCATGTTTTTCTTGGCCTGTCCATAAGTCAGCCAACGCGTGGTTAATCATGGCTACCCCACCAGTTACTGTATTTTCCGTCAGCTCTTGAATCAATTCTGTATTGGCATGATCAGACTGGGTGCGAATCATACTCTCATGTTGCACGTTCAAGTTTTCATCGACCACTTTTAAATCTGTGTAGACCAACAAAGGCACTTCTTGAGGGTGCTTGGCCACTTCTGCTACTTGAAGAGCAATCTTTTCAGGAAGCCAGACATCATCTTGGTCACTGAAGCAATAAAGATCTGCTTTTTCATATTTCAAGAGGGCCTGGAAGCTCTTGATAACACCAAGATTTTCGATAGTTCCTTGATTGATAAAGCGAATGCGCTCATCCTGGGCCACCAACTCTTGAATAATCTCTACCGTACCGTCGGTTGACCCATCATCTCGGATCAAGAGGTGCCAGTCTTGATAAGTCTGATCTTGGATACTTTGACCTGCTCTTTTAGATACTGTTCACCATTATAGGTGGACAACAAGATATTTACTTTCATGATAAGAATAATTCCTCGTATTCACCTACAATTTTTTCCCAGGTAAAGTTTTGCTTCATATTGACCTTGGCACGTTGACCCCATTCAGATACATCTTCTAAAGGATCGACATGGTCGATCAAATGCGCCAAATTCCCAGTTTCTTTGGTCCAATATTGGGCTGTATCCTTTGCGACCGTTTGGTTAAAAGAGACTCCTAGAACCAAATTGAGGTCCGTCTGAGCAAGAGCCTCTAGGAGACCAGGATTGGTTCCGCCCACTTCATGACCATGAATATAAGCAAAGGCTTCTTTACGAATATACTTCAAGAGGTCTTGATCATAGACCGTTCCTACAAATTTTACACGTGGATCCTGATCAAAGCCCGTTCGAGCTCGAAGCTCTTCAAAATAGGGATTGCCTTCATGATTACAAATGATCACCAAATCCCGCTTGCTTGAAGAGGTCATAAATTCACGAATGGCGGTCTCATAATTATTCTCTGGGACAAAGCGACCCAAGATCAAGTAATAGTTCTTCTCCTGTGTCTGCCATTTCTGATAGAATTCTCTGACCTTCCTATCCTGACTGGTCAAGCTGGTCGGAGATAAATCCGTTCCGTAGGCAATATAGGTCGTCTTGGACCAAGGATAGGCTTCCTTGATATAGGACTCAATACCTGGGTTGTCTGAAATTACCAAGTCAGCGTGGCGTGTCATGATTTTTTCAGAATACTTGAGATAGACTTGAATCAATTTAGCCCACTTTGCCCGCTTCCACTCCAGTCCATCCGGATTGATATAGAATATCCCACCCATCTTATGAATCTTACGCGCAAAAGGTGCTACAAAGGCTCCAATTGTATTGCCCAAGACATAAAAAATAGGTTTTTTAATTCCTTGTTTCTTAATGACCTTCAAGGCATAGTTGATGGCCATCATATCATAGGCGATGACACGCGCAGGTCCAAGCTTAGGGGCTTTAATGGTAAAACAATCCACACCCTTGTAGTCAAAATGATAATAAGCTTGATCATTAGAAAGGCAGGCAACATGGTACTGGATATCTGGAGACACTTGATGCGAAACCAACTGGTCTACAAAAGTCTCAAAACCGCCATATTGAGCCGGAAGACCACGACTTCCGATAATAAAAACGTGTTGCATAATATTCCCTTTCTAATAATTTACAGTCTGTTCAATTATACCATTTTAAAGAAAGCTTGTATAACCATTTGTAGTGACAGTAATTGTCTGCAATCATTCTATAACTTTTTTTAATACAAATAATTTTTTTAATAAAAATTTTTTTAAATACATCAATTTTAGATGATTTTTACACCCTTTAATATTTAAAAAAATTTATCTTTTTTCCTTTACATTAATCTCTACATCCTCATTTACATGTTTCAATATACACTTATAAGCATTTTTCTAAATTATATATTGCTGTTATTTTTTTCTTTATTTTTGTACCATTTCATTTTTTTCTTCATAGAAAAAAATTTGTCAATAAATTTAAAATATGTCTTGATAAATCAGCTATATCCCCCAAGCAGTACATTTCTCCTTGTATAAAGAGGTCCTTAACAGATCTATATCCTTTGTTATTCGATACAATTGTTGGAATGCTATTTATTAGTGCTTCAATATATACCATTCCAAACGTTTCAACTTTAGATGTAAATACACATATATCTTTATCAGTTAAAAACTCCCAAGGTTTTTCAAGAAATCCTATGAAATGAACATTTTTAATATCATTTTTTTTGACATAACTCTTACATTTTTTTGCATATTCTTCATCTTCTGCACCGATGAATATCAATGGAACATTTGAAATATTTGAATTGTGATAAGCTTTTATTAATTCCAACTGATTTTTATTCTCAGTTATTCTTCCAATCTGAATAATCCTATGAGAACTAGAAGTTTTTAAATTTGTACCACTTATTTGAGAGTATGGTATAAAACTTAAAATACTCTTATCAGTTAATAATTGAGATAATTCCTTTTGCAAAGCACCAGATACAGCAAAAATTTGATCAGAATAATATTCAATAAAATCGAGTTTATCTTTATAATAACCAAATTCTCCCTCAGGGAATTCATGAATTAACCAAAAATGACGAATATTTTCTTCAGCTGCAGCTAAAGCTCCCTGGAAGACATTAGCTGTGTTACTAATAACTAAATCAACTTTATTCTGATTCAAAATCTCTCGAATTCTTTTAATATTATCCTCGTAACTTTTTACTCGCTGATAATATGTCCCAGGTAATCCACCTGGAGCTTCTTCCCACCACCACTTAACTGCTGGAATACCAATAGCTTGAATTCCAGCTTTCTTCATCTGCTCCAAATAATTTTTTTGAACTGGTACACGATAATCAGGGAAAACGTTTAAGACTCGAAAGCCTTTACTAACTAAAAATTTCATTAAATTAAAAATTGAAATTTCGGCGCCATTATCCATTGTTCCAGTAGGTGAAATAAATAAAATTGTTTTAGTCATCGCAACTCCTAAAATACCCAATAAAATGGAATTAATAAGTAAAGAGAAATCAGATAATTGAATAATAAGGTAACTACAGTAATAGTTAGCAACTTATGCTGTTTCATTTTAAGGTTACCTAAATTTGCAATTATGGGCAAAAATAAGATGAGAAATGGAGTGAAATATCTCCCCTGGCTTCCAACAGAAATATTCGCCCCTTTTCCTAACACTATAGGTGTCCATTGTAGATACATGACCGTTACAGTGGCAAGCACTTGTATTGGAAACAATAATGAAGAGACCGTTGCAAAATCTTTAGTGAAGAAGTATTCTTCGCTTGATAAAAATATAAGAAATAATATGCAAATATTTACAAAAATAAGCCATAATGGAAGCTGAATAGTGAAATTCCCAAAATAACCAAACATACCTATTGTCAAAATAGTATTTAGGTCACCGTTCATATGTTGTTTTAATAATGTATTCGACAACACTTGAATGTAGTGGATTACTCCACCGTTATCTCTCATTAAATAATATAGAACAGCGAAGATTGCAAGTAATAGAACTAAATAAAACACATACTTAAATTTTTGAAATAGTCTGTTTAATCACTCTTAAGGGCGTATTTAAAAAACTAAAGACACCTTCAAAATTTAATGGTATAAACGGAATAAGACATAGTAATAAAAAGTTATTTGGTTTAGTAGCTAAAAGCAATAACGATATAGGTACTAATAAAAATCCATCTTTATTTGAAAAAGTCTTTTTGTATGCTAAATTCGTTATAAAACCGATTGCTAGCATGATTTCTAAATAATTCATTACATCATAAGATAAAGAAGATGCTTGTTGAACCATTATTGGTTGTAACGAAATAAAGAATAGAGCTAGTTTACCATATTTAAAATATTTAATTAAACAAAAGACACCTATAATATAAGCTAAGGCATTAAAAAATCTACCCATATAGATGATCATGCCAACTGTTGGTTTTATCAAACTTCCTAATGTCATACCAACCAACTGAGGAAGGAAGGAAAGAGATTTGAGGCTTAGAGTGACTTGATAGGGTTCATTTTCCATATCAAGTTTTTTATTAAGAACCTTTTCATAGTCAGTAGGGTTTACATGAGCATCACTCGAAATCTCGTTCATCCATTTAAAGGACTGTGGAGTTGGTTTGTGGACAGTTTCCCAAGTCATACGCGCGTGGTTTGTTTCGTCTGGCACTCGATTAATTGGAAATACAAACATAAATGAGAAAATAAAAATCGTCGCTAAGATGAAAAATAAATTTTCAACTTTTATTTGTTTATTTCTGTTCAAAATAAGTCACCATATCATCTTTCTTGCTTAAGGTACAGTTTTCAAGAACAGCCCGATAAGCAGCATCCGCAATCTTCCGTCTTAATTCTGGAGATAAAACCAAGGCTTCAAGCTTGTCGAACCACTGATCATCAGCAGCTAACAACCCTGTTTCACCATCAACAACCGAATCTGAGAAAGCTCCTATCTTGCTTGCTACTGTTGGCACCTCACCAATGCAGCTTCAATCCACTTAATCTCTGACTTCGCACGATTAAAGATCGAATCCACAAGCGGTGCTAGGTTAATATCAACCTCACTAATCAAGGCAGGCAATTTATCCCAGTCCACATAATCGTGAGTGATAATTTGATTTTCAAAGGGTTTCATATCTTGTGGGATATCCAGAATCCCGACAATATGTAATTGGACATCGCTATATTTTGTAAGCAGTTGCTTAATAGCTGGTTTAATCAATTCAAAATTCTCATTATGACTAATTGAACCAGAGAAATAGCCAATCTTAACAATATCAGATGTTTGAGAGTAATCTTTCATACATTGACTACTGATAGCGATTAAGTCATCAGAAGCCAAGTTGCGATTAAGTAAAACCAAACTTTGGTACTTATACAACTCCTCCTGCAACTGGTTAGTCGAAGTAATGGCACCATCACAGTTTTCTAGCATATAGCCATAATTTCGAACACCTGCATCATAGTTTCCTTTTTCAACCGAATTCAACTCTTGCGTATAACTTAATTGATCTGTATAAACCGTATCAAAGACTAAATCATCAATATCAAAGAAGACAGGTTTTCCATATTCCTTAGCCAAATGGCAGAGACGCAAAAGTTCAGGTGAGATTGGGGTACGGTAGATAATGATGTGACTAGCATTTTGAGCCATCGATAATTGGAAATCAGATAGGTTAACAACTTTGACTGCAAAGCCATGTTTGCGTAATTGTTCTGCCTTGTTCAAGACACGATAACGGGTACATTGCGGAATAATATTTCAACCCCATCAACCAATAGAATGTATTGATCACGTGGAACAGCCTTAAATTTATTTACAATATCTTCCAAGATTGCCACAGGGTAATCCGTTTCTTTTGCAACAAAGTCCAACAAGTCATGGACTTCTGAATCACGATCCAGACCTTGCCACAAAAATTGGTCCTCATCATAATTTTTCAGAGCAGTGTATTTCACCAAAGGGCTACCTGCTTTGAGCATCTTAAGTGGGTGAATATACATGGCAGAATCTTCGTATTCTTGCACGACCGCATCGAAACGATAACCCAAATCAGCAAAATGCTTAGTAAAACGTGTCTCATGTCTACCAATCGCCTTGTCCCGAGAATCTGTATCCGTCAAATGCGTCCAGTACTCATAAAAGTCATCATCGTTTAGCATGAGCTTTTCAATAACTAAGAAATAAGATTGAAGATGCTTAGGAATATAGCCATAAGGATTCTCTCTAGTAACATCTTCTTGCTCTTCTCCAAAAGAAATTCCCCAGAAATCTAGTTGCTTATCAGCCATTTCCTGGAATACTTGAGACAGATCTCTCATCGGACCAATATTGGTATCATTCACCAAGAGAAGCTGATCGTAATCCTTAAGCTTGTCTTTACCAAAGGCAAAGATTCCTTCTCTAAAGGCTGCAGTATCATAACCCTTATTGTCACGAGTCAAAACTCTTCCATAATTCTCAAGACTCTTAATATCATCATCGTGAAGCTGTCCATTGACAACGACAATAACATCATCTACTAATGAAGACAAAGCTTGCAAGAAACGTAACTTGTATTCTTGAAGACGAGCTTCAGACTCAAATAACATAAACAAGCGCTTTCTTACCGTTATATGATAAAGCAGAGCGTTGACTGTTTCTGAGACGGCGTAACTGACGAACCTTAAGTGGTGTCATTCGACGACGTAGCTGTACAACTTTTACTTTTAAAGCTCTCAAATAATTTTTAATAGCCTTTGGATTCTTAGCAATTACTCCAGCTGTCTTTATAGGGGTGATAAGGGCGTTCCCTAAACGATATGACATCGAACTTCGGATAAGCTCAATTTCTTCTTGAGCGTCTTTCAGTTGTTTAGACTGCATATATTTTCTTCGTTCAAGTTTAACACGTTCTTTTTCCAACCTCTTTACATAATCCGTCACTTCACTGTGATGATTTATCAAGTCTTCTAATCGATTCTCTAAATTCATTAAATTTTCGCAAACTGCTTGATAAATGTCATGAGGAAGCTTATCCAGATATTTCTCAAGAACTTCGAGATAAATCTCATAATGATATCGTACAGAGTCCCTTTTTGAAATCGAATCTTTCTCAAAAACGCGATAATTAAGCTTGGTATTCGGCTGATAAACTGCTTTCGCACCATTATTAATAATGAGGTTCAAGAAAAAATCATAGTCTTCAAGTTTTTTCCCTGAAAGTTTTTCATCATAATAGATACCCTTTAATATTGTTTTTTTCACTAAAGAACAGTTTGAAATATAGTTTGATTCCAATAAGTTATGCAAATCAAACTCTTGTGCTTTTAAATAGGTTTCATCTTTTTCAAAATTGTATAAATCACAATACACTATATCCGCTTGATGATTAATCGCACCATTATATAATTCCTCTACATATCTTTCATCCAAGAAATCATCACTATCGACAAATAAAAAATAGTCCCCATTTAAAAGATTAAGTCCTTTATTCCTTGTTCTCACAACACCAATATTTTCATGAGATTCAAATGTCGTCACAAAAGGCGATTCTTTCAAAACCTCCTGAATAACTTCTGAGGAAAAATCTGTCGAACCATCATCAAGAACAATCAACTCAATATTTCGATAAGTTTGTTTAAAAATACTTCGTAAACATTGTTCAATATAATTTTCATGGTTGTAACATGTTACAACTACTGATATTAATTTAGTCATTTTTTTCTATCCATTTCGATATTTATTCTAAAAAAATCAAAGTTTAATAATAAAATATTTATGATACACTTTTTATTCACAAAAAAGCATACTAACCTCAATCTTTAATAAGAGTACATATAATACTAATTATACTACAGTTTTTTAAAAAAATGGAAAAACACATTAATAATAAAAAAAGTAGAATGAATCTACTTCTAATTAATTTTTTTCTATGTTTCATCTTTAAATAAATTTCATTTATAAACTTACAGGTTATTATGAAAAACACTTAACATTATTGGTAAATAAGTCCGAGTATCTGAAGCATATAAAGTTGGTGAAAACGAAATAACCATACGTCCCAACAGGCCAATTATAAACAAATAGGAAAGCCAAACCTTATCTTTAGAATCTGAAAGACTCCATATAATAAACAGTAAAATCAACAATATAACAAAATAGAATAGAACTGCTCCAAAATAAACGAAATTAAATTCAAATGTTCCACTTTCTCTGGCAAGCTTACTAACAGCGGATAGCGTGAACAATACACTTCTCCATTCAAACTTATGACTTAGTACAGATAATAATACAACTGTAGAAAGTATAAAACTAGTAAAATTATTTTTGTAAATAGATAAAATTACCGATACAATTAAAAATAAAATTACAAATGCAAATGAGACAGATAACAGGCCATCTCCTGTTTCTAAAATGCCTAGTCCTACTTTTTGAATACTATTTAAATTAATAAAATTTGGAAACCAAGAATCTACATTTTTCATAAATCTTATTGTATTTCCAGGAGCTAATTTCGCTGATAGGATCCCTAATGAAGCAACCACAACAAATAGAATATTCCAGTTTCTGTCACTGTTAATCTTCCAATCTCTAATGAGTTCAAAAATAATCCAAAGAAAAGCATAAATTGCTAATTGTTCTTGCATGACAGCGAATACAAAACTTACCAAACTAGCAATCTTTACCCACAAGTTGGATGAATGACGAAAATAAAGAGAAAATAACATGAATGAAGCAGGAAGAATATAATTTACATAGGTCGGAATTGATCCTGCACTCAAAAATTCACTTGCAGGAATACAAATGAATATTAAGAACCCTGAAGCCATGGAAGTTCCTTTTGAGAACTTTTTTTGCTAGGTAATAGGAATACAAACGTTGCCAAAGCAGATACAATGACAAATAGTTTTTCATGAACAGAAAATAAAAGTGTTGCTGATTCAATTAACAGTCTGCTACTCCATGTAAAATAACGATCAATTCCAAAATAGAGATAATTATATTGAAATTCTTCTGCGTATTTCAAAAATGCGGTTTGATCTCCAACTGGTGTAATTTTATTATTAATATAATACTGTATTGCATACAACACAGATACAATAAATATATATAAATAAAATCTTTTACTGTTTTTCATTTTTGCTCCCTAAACATAAAAAACTAATTATTTGAATGTTGACTCTTCACATATTGTCTCATCAGCAACTTGGCGATCCAATTAGGCCAGAAGAGTTGGTACATGTATAGGTCTTCTTTACTACGAGTATTGTCTGCGATGGTTTTTGATGTTTCAGACTCTTCATGGATACGGTGGCACATAAGTTTGTCAGATACATAAGTAAAACGACCTTTATACTCACTAATCTTATACCATGCGTACCAATCCAAACTCACTCTCATTCCTTCATCAAAGTAGAAATTCTTCAAATTTTCGAGATTATAGGTAACCGCTGGACAACAAATCGGATTTCCAAAAGCCATCACACGGTTGCGCCAGAAATGACTTGCTGGAAAAAGCCCCATAGTTTTTAACATCAAGCTTTTGATCTTCAGATTCGTATTAGCTGGAATTTTATGACCATCTTTTTCTTCAAAATAATCAGAATAGCCAATTAAGACATCTGGATGCTTTTCCATCTTAGATAACACTTTCTCAGCATATTCTGGCTCATAATAGTCATCCTGATGGGCAATAGTAGCAAACTTTGTCTCTACAAAAGACAAGGCATTATTCCAATCCTTGCCAATTCCTCCACCTTGCTTCGTATAAAATGGAATGTCATACCGCTGACAAAATTCCTTGATTGAATTCAGTGGTGTTGAACTATAACAGATAATCTGTGATTGGAGAGTTTGTTGCTTCAATGATTGAATACATGCTTCTAAGTATTCACTCTCTCCATATGCACAAATCACCCAAGTATGATTATCCTTCATCATTCTCCTCTTTCGTTTCTACGTGACTTTAGAATAGATAATTCCTGAACTAAATGTTTTATCTGCTCTTTTTGTTTCGATAAAGTCATGGTTTGTAAAAAAGCGATGACCAACAAGAAAAAGATGGCAAGTGACAGCAAAAAATTCGAAGTCAATTCAAATCCAAGTAATCTAGCAAAATAACCAGGAATGACATCGAAAATGGAAATAATAATCATTACAAAACTGATTACAATCCACATGAATGCCTGTTCAAATAAGATATTATTTTTGTTGATATTTCTAATAACTAGATAAAGGAAAAAGATTGAAGCTAGCAACATAACGATAGATAGTACTGACATTATTCACTCTCCCTCATAAAGGCTGCGATTAAAATGGATGAACATACTTCAATCATGTAACGAATAGACTTGATAGGGGTGATCGAGGACACGCCACCTGTTCGTTCAAACATATTAGCAGGTTTTTCCACAACCTTATATTTACGTTTCAAAATATGAACAATTGTTTCTGGTTCTGGATACTTGATTGGGTAACGTCTAGCAAATTGTTCGATCACAACTTTGTCAGCTAATCGATATCCCGAAGTTGTGTCTAAGACTCTTTGACCAGTTGTCCACTTAATCAAGTTAGAAATAACTCCTATACCAAAGCGTCTCATAAAAGTCGTCTGAAATTCTGATTTAACATCACCAACAAAACGAGATCCAATAACTAGGTCTGCTTCGTTTTTTCTAATTGGGTTTAGCAAATCTGACAAGGATTCGATATCATGCTGACCATCACCATCAAACTGAACAGCAACGTCGTAATCATGCTCCAGTGCATATTTGTATCCTGTTTGAACCGCGCCGCCAATTCCAAGATTCATCACGAGATGAACAGCATTAAAATGGTTTTCTTCCAGAATTTGTTTTGTCTTATCTGTGGATCCGTCATTGATAACCACATAGTCCAAATCAAAATCAACTTTCTTGCGGTAATTCAAGATACTCATTACCGTATCGAAAATACTTTCCTCCTCATTGTAGGCAGGAATTATCATTAATACTCTCAACTACTTCTCCTTTCCTTTACAGTAAAATCTCGAAAACAGTGAAACTAATCTTAAACGTTCTAAAGTTCTAAAAGCCATTACAGAAATAATAGTTTGAATTCTTTCTCCATTTATCTCGGATGATAATGGTATTAAATTTGAATCAAGATTTCTTTAGAAATCCATTGCTTAATTCTTCTATATTGATCCATAAACGACGAACTTGAAGCTGCTCTTCCAGAAAAGAGTAAGTACCAAATGTAATATCGTTTAATAAAATAGCGAATATATTTTGAATCACCAGCAACTTGAAGCAAGTGACTCAAGAAATACACAATATCTATATTCGGATTAAACCCTCTTTGAGATGTGTTTGAGATACTCTTCTCGTTAAAAAACCAATTATAGCCATTATAATCAATTACTTTAATTTTTTCTGTTAAATTGTAAGCAGTCAAAGTAAAGATAACATCTTCACCTATTGGATAATCAAAGAACTGGATACTATTATCTATTAAAAATGAAGTTCTATAAATGCGCGCCCAAGGAGCAACAACTATATACTTAGACCATTCAGACTGTGTTAAATCTTGCTTAAAAAGTGTCTTCATTTCCTGATTAACACGCTTATAACCCCCAAGAACAATATCTAGTTGTTCTTGTTCTATTGCATTATAAAAACGCTCTAAATAATCTGAATCAACAAAATCATCATTATCGATAAATACAATGTACTTCCCTTTAGCAAGTTGTATACCTTTATTTCTGGTTTTAGCAACTCCCTCATTTTCTTTATCGATTACTCGGATAAAATCATTAGCATCAGCATACCCTTTAATAACTTCTAAACTATTATCAGTAGAGCCATCATTTAAAAGAATAATTTCAAAATCTGTAAATGACTGATTAAGAAGAGAATCCATACATTGTTTAATTCCCTCTTGTGCATTATATACAGGAATTATGACTGAAACGGTTGGATTAAACATATTATACTTTCTATCTATGTTTCTATTAAGCATTAAATCTTTTTTTATAAAATTTCATCAAATATGGGAACATCTTAATTGATAATCTTACTCCAATTACTTTTGCCATCATACCAGTGTATTTGAAGGCTCTATTCTCAATCTCATGTGAAAATTTAAGAAGAAATTTATATTCTCTAAGTAAACGTTGAATTTCAGGATGACTAGAATATTGATTAACAAAAGGTAAGATTGAAATATAAGAAATCGCAAAATAAATATTCAATGCATACTTAACATTAGAACTCAATTTGTCAATATCAGTCAAACCAATTTCGATGCTCTTTAAAATATCAATCACGTTTTGTTCTTTAATGATATTAGTAATGCTTCCTAAGCGATTCTGTCTATATTGATAACAGTCTACATTCACAATCGAATAAGAAGATATTAATTTTAATAGATCTGCGCAATATAAACAATCCTCAGATAAAAAGCCAATAGGAAAGTCTAAACCTTGTTTAAACAGATTTCTTCTCACGCATTTATTCCACGCTGGTGCAGTTAAAACCTCATTTTTAACTAATTCAGCCAGTTCATTATTAATATCACCTTGATTAGGAATAAAATCGAAACTAACATTAACACCATCGTCTGATCCATAATATTTATTATAAGAAAGTACAATGACATCACTTCGATAGTTTTCAATATTTTCCGAAAGTGTATTAAGAAATTCTGGATTACTCCAAAAATCATCCCCATCAACAAATAATAAATAATCTCCCTTAGATTCTTTTATCCCAGTATTTCTTGCCGAGGATAAGCCACCATTTTCTTGATGAATAGTTCTAACAACTTCATATTTAGATGATAATTCATCACAAAGTTTACTCGTTCGACCATCTGTTGAACCATCATCAACAATAAGAACTTCATATTGTGAATTAGGGAAATTTTGATCTGCAAGACTATCAACACATTCTTCTATATACTCTGCCACATTATAGGCAGCTACCACAATTGAAAATTTCATTTTACTTATTCTTTCTAATAAAAGTGTATGGATTCGTTATAAAATAGATGACTAATGAAGCTACTAACCAGGCTACCATTGAGCAAAGAAATGATAGAGAGGCTCCAAAGATTTCAAAATTTGATACTAAGGGTTTAGCAGTTAAAAGAGACACAAAATACCCTACTACAAATGAAATTACCAAATAGCGCTGCTTCCGGAATACTGTTAAAATGTTATCACATACAGTTGAAAATGTACTTGCTATCCCTCCAAGTAGCAAAATAACAAAACTAGTCTGATGCTGTTTAAGGTTAGTCCCATATACAATATCCAAAACTGGGATGGCTATAAAAGCACCAATTAGAAATATTAATGTACAAGTTCCAAATAAAATCTTGAAGAGATTATTCTTGTAAGTGATAAAATGAGAAATCTTCTTTTCTTCTAAAAAGACAGCAAGCTGTGTAATCATTGGTCTAAGAAACACAATCATAAGATTCATGGCAAAAATTGGTGTAAACAAAATACTAAAATCTCTCTGAACACCATTTTCAATCAAACCTTGATTAAAAATATCATTCAAAGCATATTTAGGCTGATTATAGATTGATACCAACAAAAAAGCATTAATAAATAAAGGTAAACAATCTTTCAATACATTGATAATATTACTCAACCTAACACTCTTTAGATTTAAGCGATGGAAGACTTTTGAATTAGGATAATCAAATATTGCAATAAAAACAAACGAACTGATGGTTTGTGCGATCACAGACCACAATAGATTTTTAGAGAGGATTAACGTTAAAGCAAATACAATTGTTGAAATAGTATTTCTCAGGAAAAGGGACTTCCCTGCAATATCCAGACGTTCTTTCTGCTGAAACAATCCTTGAAAAACATCTGATAAGGCTTCACTAACTCGGAAAAAAGATACCCAAAAAATTATCCCTAGATTTGAGTGAGTATTAGTATTTAAAATTAAATACATCACTAAAAGAAGAACCATTGTAACATTAGAAATGATTCTTGTGACGAAATAGATGTCAAAAGAATACTTTTCTCTTATATCTGTCGCTTGAAAATCTCTGACTTGAAAACTTGCTACAATAACAAAGAGATTCGCAATTGCATAAGCAAAACTATAGATATCCGCTGAAGCACTATTTAAAGCCCGTGAAACAATAAAAAGAAGTATTACTGAAACAGCAGCTGAAGACATACTTCCTAAAACATTCCAGAAAAACACCTTTTGGGCAGTTACTTTTCTCAAGTTTTTCTACTCACTTTCTATAAGCACATTCCATTAATTATACCATAAAGACAATAAAAAAGAGAGTAGCTTATGATTACTCCTAATATTATGATTAGTAAAAATACTGGTTTGCTGCGGCCGAAAAAAAATATGTTTGGTATTTCAATAGTTGAAAATAATACTACATTGTTTAAAATTTCCAAAAAAACAAAGGGAAATGTTTCTTCTAATCGAGAAACAGTCCCCCTTTTTTTACTTTGTTTTCCATTTATCAAATTATAATGAAATGGACATAGACACAAATTGCATATATTACAAAAATTCCATTAATTTTTCAGATTCATTAGTCAATTACTTGTTATATTTAACAATCATACTTTGAACAAATTTTAGAACTCGAGTAATGACGTAGGTGATAAAAAGAGATTGTATAAACAAAAAAATGACTATAAAAGGAAATTTTTGGTAAGATGCTTGCAAAATCTCCCCATTTCTCAACTATTTTTAGGATACCAATATAAATCTCCGATCACAGACAATAAGTAAATAGGAAGAGTGTTCTTTGAGATAAATAGAATAACTCTTTTCAACCACTCATTTTTTATAGAGACTTTTAAGTGTATAACTGAATAAAAGATTAAACTAGACAATAGAAATACTGGAAGAACACCGTATTCTATTCCAAAACTAGATTCTGATATTGCTGATAACCCCAAAACACTTAATACATCAAGAATTAAAATGACTAAAAAAAGTTCTTTTATGGTCGACCTCTTCTTAAAAGAAGCAATAAAAGCACCAACAAGATAATATGTAATAGGCCAGAGTCCTTTCCAATAATCAGGAATTAGGTGCGATACAATCATAAAAATTTGCTTATTGTTATTAAACAATGAAAGAGTAGCTGGGATAATAGTTAATAATACTAGAACACCTAATGCAATAGCTTGATTTCTACGATTATTAAATGATTTGAAACCTGCATTTAAAAATGGAATCATTATATATAACCCAATATACATATTTACATACCATGCATAGTGGCTAAAGGAAAATATATTTACTAGTAACTTACCAAGATAATCTATATTAAAAACTCTAACGTCGAAAAAAGTATAGATAGAAGCGGCAAGACAGTAAATTCCAATTACTGGTAGTAATTTTTATAAAAGTAAGTTTTACTATAAGTCTTATCTTTCATTAAATAACCTGTAGTCATGATAAATATGGGAACACAGGTCATAAAAATCATCCAAATAAAAGATGATAAAAATATACTTTTATAGGTATAGGAACGACCATAATAATTGGTATGAAGAAAAAAATGCACAGCTACTACAAATACTATTGCAATACATTTTAGTATATCTATATTTAGTTTTCGCTCTTTCATAAATCTCCTTATTGTATTACCGAATGAAAAGATGGTTTCGCACCATCTTTCCATTTTAATTATTTCACTTCTTGTTTATAAAATTCTTTTAAGGCATCTTGCCAAGTTGGAATGACAAACCCTGTTGCTTTCGCTTTTGCCAAGCTCATCGTTGAGTTAAGTGGACGTTTCGCCTTAGCTGGGAATTGGCTGGAATCCACTGGCTTCACTTCTACATCCGTATCTTTGAGGATCTCAACTGCAAAGTCATACCAAGTTGTGTCTTCTTCTGCATCATTTGATAAGTGGTAATAACCATATTTTTTACGATTTTCAGCCAAATAGGTCATAAATTCTGCAAGAGTACGTGTCCAGGTTGGACGACCATGTTGGTCATTAACAACTGTCAAAGTCTTGTGAGTCTTCGCTAGGTTTTGCATCGTAAAGACGAAGTTTTTACCATAATTTCCAAAGACCCAAGCTGTACGGATGATGTAGAAGTTAGATACATGCTTCTCAACCAATTCTTCCCCCATACGTTTGGTACGACCGTACTCTGTCTGAGGATCTGGTTGATCGTCTACTTCCCATTCTTGTCCAACTGGCTTATTTCCATCAAAAACATAGTCCGTTGAGATATAGACCAAGGTTGCACCATGCTTTTCAGACGCTTTTGCTACATTCTCTGTACCTGTAACGTTGATGGCATAGTCCAACTCTTTTCCTTCATCTTCAGCAGCATCGACAGCTGTATAGGCAGCACAGTGGTAGACTAGGGTTGGCTTCACTTGCGCAAAAACCTCATCTACTTTCTCTGCATTTGTGATATCCATTTCAGCCACATCGACGGCTACATATTCTTCATTTCGCTCATCCAACAAATGGCGAAGCTCTGTACCAAGTTGCCCATTTGCTCCTGTAATTAAATCATGGTAAATTCCTTTCAATTGCTTTATCCCTATCATTATAGCAAAAAAAGCAGAAGTTTTCTGCTTTTTACTTGCTTTTCTCTTTGATGACATAGACTGGTCGATTCTTAGTTTCTAAAAAGATTTTACCAATATATTTACCCAAAATTCCAATGGTTAGCAATTGGAATCCTCCAAGAAAGAGAATTACCGTCATGAGGGAGGGCCATCCAGAAGTTGGATCTCCAAATACTAGAGTTCGAATTACGATCAAGACCATCATTATAAAAGCTAAAATCCATGACAAAAGTCCACCGATAAAGGCAATATTTAAAGGTGCGTCTGAAAAATTAACAATCCCCTCAATAGAATATTTGAAGAGAGACCAAAAATTCCAAGAGGTCTCTCCGGCCACTCGCTCGACATTTTTATACTCTAAATACTCAGTCTCAAATCCAACCCAAGCAAAAATCCCTTTAGAAAATCGATTATACTCAGATAATTCGAGAATCGCATCGACCATCGGACGACGCATCAAACGGAAATCACGCGCTCCGTCGACCATTTCCACTTGGCTGATCTTATTGATCAATTTATAAAACATCCGTGCAAAGAAAGAACGAATCGGTGGTTCCCCATCACGGGTCACCCGACGGGTTCCGACACAGTCCAGATTTGACTGCTGATCCAATTTCTGCTTCATTTCAATCAATAACTCTGGCGGATCTTGTAGGTCCACATCCATAACGGTCACATAATCTCCTGTAGCATATTGAAGGCCAGCATATAAAGCAGCTTCCTTTCCAAAGTTACGTGAAAAAGATAGATAATGGGCACAAGGATTCAAGAGATTGAGTTCACGTAAAACATCTAAGGTTTTATCAGAAGACCCATCATTAATAAAAATATATTCAAATTCTTCTCCCATGGAGATCCGAACTCGTTCCATCTCTTCATAAAATAATGGAATCGATTCTTCTTCGTTAAAACATGGGACTACAACTGATATGGTCATTTAACTCTCTCCTTGATTTCTTCACCTTCTATTGTAACAAAAAACTAGAATAAACCCTAGTTTTTTATTATTTCAATCCTATTATGATTATGTTCTCAATTGATAAAAACATGATTAAAAACATAGTAGATAGAAGGGAGCAATGATAAATATAGAATTTGTCTTGCAGATTTTTCATCTAATTGACTCTTACCATTTGAAAAAGGAATCAGTAAAATTAGAAAAGAAATACCGTCCTTGAACACAATTAATTGCATCAGCCCCCACTTCTGTGACCTGCAAATAAAAAAATTAATAATAAAATTCCTAAAAATACCAATTTAGAGAAAAGATTATAAATCATGCGATATGATTTTTCAATCACAATACTATCTTTTTCTTGAATTCTAAAACTAGTAAACATACAAAATATGGAAAAGAATGAAATTGTAATTGGAACATGCATCATTTTTAAAAGATCGGAATAACCTAACTGAAATTCAAAATATGGAAAATTTATAATGCTTTCAAAAAAAGTTTTCATCGCTTTTAACAGATGAGCAAATATAAAACTCAACTGTCTGCCTTGATCAATATTCTTTGCCCCATAGTAAATTATATTCCCGTTTATATTTTTGATATTCAAATACCATAAAACTGTCAATAAGGCACAGTAAATTAAACTTCCACTTAACAAATAAATCTGGGATTTTGATAACCTAACCCTTTTAACACTAATGTAAATTAACGGTAAGTAAAGCGCTAGGATAGCTAATGCCGGCATTTTAGACATGACAACTAGAATGGAGCACAAGATTAAAGAAACAAATTCCCTCTTTTTAATTTCACTGTTAAGAGCTAATTTTTGATATAAGCTTATAATTTATGAAACAAATAGGAATATAAGGCCATAAGTAAGCGTACCAGCAGATATAGCTGTAAAGGGTAAAATTACAGTTGGGATGGACCAGATGATTAAAAGAGTCGCCTTCCCAAATGGTATTTTTCGAATCGCTAATAAGAATAACCAAAAAACTGATAAAAATCCAACTAACCTTAAGAGTAAAAATGTATTGATAGTACTTAGGTTAAGTAACTTCGAAGTCCAAGCAGTTATAATATACGGGAAATATACTAAATGAGAATACACTGCTGCCGTAGATCCATCCTTAGTGAGTACTTTTTCTTTGCTATCTGTTAGATTATTAAATTCACTCTTCCAATCTATACTTATTATCTTTTGACTCTCCTGCGCTAATGACTTAGAAATGATTGTCATTGATAAATGAATAAAGTCTTGTTCGCTTTGAGTAATATATCCCTCACTTTTGGAACTCAAATTATTCGAATAGGTAAGAACTCGAGCATAATGAACTTGTTCGTCATACCATGACATTGGATAACGTACAAATATAGATAGCAAACCAATCAGATGATGAGGTATAGTTGAATCAAGTATATTGACTTGTACCTACTCTTTCAATCTTTATAAATCCTATTATTCATACTTTTCCTTCCCCACTAGAACCATGTCTCCATACAAAATACAATCAGAATAATTGTGACTAACAATATCCATTTGGATGCTTACTCTGCCATCTCCAAGCATCTTGGCACATCCGATGAATATCAAATTGGGCACTCCATCCTAGTTCTTTGCGTGCTTTGGATGGATTTGCATAACAGGTTGCGATATCCCCTGGTCGTCGATCAATAATCTTGAATGGAATTGTTTTTCCTACAACCTTCTCCATATTTTGAATAATTTCTAATACAGAGTAGCCCCGACCCGTACCCAGATTATAAATATTTAACCCAGAGTCGTTGGAAAGTTTTTTCAAAGCAGCAACGTGGCCTTTTGCCAGGTCAACTACGTGAATATAATCGCGTACACCAGTTCCATCAGGTGTTGGATAATCGTTCCCAAATACATTAACAGACTCTAACTTTCCTACTGCTACTTGTGTTACATATGGTAATAGGTTATTAGGAATACCATTTGGATTTTCACCAATATTCCCGCTTTCATGAGCCCCAATTGGATTAAAATAACGTAACAATACAATATTCCATGTAGAATCCGCTTTGTAAATATCCTGAAGGATTTCTTCAGTCATAAGTTTTGTTCTACCATATGGATTTGTAACAGATAATGGAAAATCTTCCAAGATAGGAACTGTATGTGGATCTCCATAAACAGTTGCTGATGAACTAAAGATGATATTTTTACATTGAACTTCTTTCATGACCTGAAGTAAAGTCAATGTTCCACTAATATTATTTTCATAATAAGTGAGTGGGATTTGTACTGATTCTCCAACCGCTTTTAATGCAGCAAAATGGATCACACCAGTCGGTTTTTCTTTTAGAAAAATTTCTAGAAGTTTTGATTTATTTCGAATATCTTCATGATAAAAAGTTATCGATTTTCCAATGATTTTTTCTACTTCTTGTATACTTTTCTCATTACTATTTACTAAATTGTCTATAATCACAACTTCATGACCTGCATTGACCAATTCAATAATAGTGTGGGAACCAATAAAACCCGCTCCACCAGTTACTAATATTTTATGCTGCATGTAATCTATCTCCCGACTGAATCAACTTTTTTTCATTATCCCACAATTAAAAAAAAATTTCAAAATTTTTCCTATAATAATTTTCTTCTTTTCACACAAAAAAGCAAGTTTTAATCCGGTTTTTACCGGTAAAAACTTGCTTTAGCTTTTGTAGAATTTTATCCTACTTCCGATACATCTTCACTTGTAGGTAGAGGTCGTTATAGGCACCCAACCACTTCTTCCCAAGTTGTTCATAGACTTCTAAGTTCTTTAGCGTGTCATCACTTGGGTAGAAGGCCTGGTCCTCTTGGACCTCTTTTGGTAGCATCTTCTTAGCTTCTTTGTTCGGTGTGGAATAACTGACATAGAGAGCATTCTTATATGCATTCTCTGGGCGAAGCATGAAGTTGATAAAGGCATAAGCTGCTTCTTTATTCTTCACGGTCTTTGGAATGACAATATTATCAAACCAAAGGTTGCTGGCTTCTGATGGGACGACGTAACGAAGGTCATCATTGGCATCCAGCATTTGACGAGCTTCACCGGAGAAGGTCACCCCAATAGCCGCATTGTTCTGGATCATGTAGCCTTTCATTTCATCAGCTACAAGGGCCTTGATATTAGGCATCAAGGTATAAAGCTTATCGACAGACTCTTGCAATTGCTGAGGATCCTTGGAGTTGAGGCTGTAGCCTAAGCTATTGAGTCCAATCCCCATGACCTCACGCGCCCCATCGTACATCATAATGTCATTCTTGTACTCTGGTCTCCATAGATCAGCCCAGTGTTCTGGAGCCTTGTCGACCATCTTGGTGTTGTATATGATACCAAGGGTCCCCCAGAAGTAAGGAACTGAGTACTGATTGTCCGGATCAAAAATCCAGGTTCAAGAAGCGTGGGTCGATATTGTCTAAGCCTTTCAGTTTAGACTTATCTAATTTTTTTCAAGCAAGTTTTCGTCCATCATCTTGGCGATCATGTATTCACTTGGAATCGCTATATCGTAAGCCGTCCCCCCTTGCTTGATCTTGGTGTACATGGCTTCATTGGAATCAAAGGTATTGTATTGGACTTGAATGCCTGTCTCCTTGGTAAATTCCTTGAGCAATTCTGGATCGATATAGTCTCCCCAGTTGTAGATGACTAGCTTGTCACTGTCTTTTGGATTGGTTTTGGCTTCAAGACGGGCACTTAGTCCCGCTAACACGAGGATAACCACGACAATCCCTAGCAAGAATGAATAGAGTTTTTTCATACTGTCTCCTCCTTCTCTCTAGTGATGAAGTAATAGCCGACCACCAGTAAGATACTGAAGAGGAAGACCAGGGCAGAAAGGGCATTGATATTCAATGAAATCCCTTGGCGAGCCCGTGAGTAGATCTCAACAGACAAGGTCGTAAACCCATTTCCTGTAACAAAGAAGGTCACCGCAAAGTCATCCAAGGAATAGGTAAAGGCCATAAAGTAACCAGCAATGATGGCAGGTGTCAAATAAGGAAGCATGATTTCCTTCAACATCTGTACCTGAGTAGCTCCTAGGTCATAGGCCGCATTGACCATATCACGGTTCATTTCCTTCAAGCGCGGCAAGACCATCAAGACCACGATTGGAATAGAAAAGGCCACGTGACTCATCAAGACAGAAGCAAAGCCCAGCTGGAATTTGATGGTCGTAAAGAGGATCAGGAAGCTAGCCCCGATCATCACGTCAGGTGCCACCATAAGGATGTTATTGATGGACAAAAATGGTCCCTCAAACTTCTTCTTAGACTGATAAATGTAGATCGCTCCAAAGGTCCCAATTATAGTCGCAATCAAGGCTGACAAGAAGGCTAAGAGGAAGGTCTGTGAGAGGATCAACATGAGACGCGTATCCTCAAAGAGACTCTGGAAATGCTCCAAGGTAAAGCCTGTAAAAGCATTCATATCCCCGCCAGCATTAAAGGCATAGGCAATCAAGTAGAAGATTGGCAGATAAAGGAGAAGGAAAATCAATCCTAAATAGATACGTGAAATCTTTTTCATCGTTCACTCCTTTCTCTCGTTACCCACATGACTAAGAGCATAGCAAGGATCAAGACTACCCCAATGGTGGATCCCATTCCCCAGTTTTGCGTCGTAAGGAAGTGCTGCTCGATGGCAGTCCCCAGGGTAATTACCCGGTTTCCTCCGATCAAACGCGTCAACATGAAGAGACTCAAACTTGGAATAAAGACTGATTGGACACCGGAGCGAACCCCGTTCATAGACAATGGGAAGACAACTCGACGGAAGGTATCCCACTTGTTAGCTCCTAGGTCATAGCTAGCATTGATGAGGTTTGGATCCAAATCATCCAATACATTGAAGATAGGAAGGATCATAAAAGGCAACTCAATGTAACTAGCAACAAAGATGAAAGAAAAGTCCGTAAAAAGGATCTGTTGCGGACCGATTCCGATGAAGCTCAAGAATTGGTTAATAGATCCCCCTTGACCAAAAATCCCGATAAAGGCATAAGCCTTGAGCAAGAGGTTGACCCAGGTTGGAAGGACAATCAGCATGAGCCAGAGTTGGCGGTGCTTAAGCTGGGTCAAAAAATAAGCTGTCGGGTAAGAAATCAAAAGCGTCACAAAAGTAACGATCCCAGCATAGAGAATGGAGTTGAAGCTCATCTTGAGGTAGGTCCAATTCTGCGCTGTAAAAAAGGTTTGGTAGTTCTCTAAGGAACCTTGTCCTTGGACATTGACAAAGGATTGCCAAATAATCAAAACTACGGGAGCCAAGACAAAGAGGAGGATCCAGAGAAAGTAGGGAACCACAAAGAGGTTAGAGGTTGTTTTCTTCATCTCTTTCCTCCTCGATGGCATTGATCAATCCGGCTTCTTGCTCTTCCACTTCTACGTATTCTTCAATCCGAGCATCAAACTCTTCTTCCGTTTCATTGAGACGCATGACGTGGATATCTTCTGGCTCAAAGTCCAGACCGATTTCCTCACCCACGATAGCCTTACGGGTTGAGTGGATCATCCACTCATTGCCCAATTCATCATAGGCGATGATCTCATAGTGTACCCCACGGAACAGTTGGGTATCCACTTTTACCTGGAGCTTGCCTTCTTCAGGCAGTGTAATCTGCAAGTCTTCGGGACGAATCACGACTTCGACCGGTTCGTTTGGTCTCATCCCTCCATCGACTGACTCAAAACGTTTACCATTAAACTCTACTAAGTAGTCTTCAATCATGATCCCTGGAAGGATGTTGGATTCACCAATAAAGGTCGCAACAAAATGGTTAATGGGCTCATCGTAGATATCGACTGGCGTCCCTGACTGGACGATTTCTCCTTCGTTCATGACAAAGATCCAGTCACTCATAGCAAGTGCCTCTTCCTGGTCGTGTGTGACAAAAACAAAGGTAATACCCAAGCGTTGTTGCAATTCACGGAGCTCATACTGCATGTCAGTCCGTAACTTCAAGTCAAGGGCAGACAAGGGCTCATCCAAGAGGACTACTCGCGGTTCATTGATAATCGCCCGTGCAATGGCTACCCGCTGGCGCTGACCACCAGAAAGTTTCTGGATGGAACGCTTCTCAAAGCCTCCTAATTGCACCATCTTGAGGACTTCTGTCACTCGTCTCTCGATTTCAGCCTTGTCTACCTTCTTCAAACGAAGGGGGAAGGCAACATTCTCAAACACATTCATATGTGGGAAAAGGGCGTAGGATTGGAAGACGGTATGGACGTCCCGTTTGTTGGTTGGTACATCATTGATCCGAACTCCATCCAAGAGGACATCCCCTGTCGAAGCATCTAGCAAACCGGCAATGATGTTCAAAATCGTCGATTTACCAGAACCTGAAGCACCGAGGAGGGTATAGAATTTCCCTTCTTCCAACTCAAAGTTGATGTCTTTGAGAACCACTGTATCACTGTCTTCAAATACTTTTGAGACATTTCTAAACTCAATAATTGGTTTTTTCAATTCACATAAATTCCTTCTTTTTCATGCGTTTCCTTCTGAGACCAACCAACTAGTCTCATAGGCTGACGAGCGAACCCGTCAGACCACCAACACCTCTCGGGGACTTATAAGACTGCCCCACCTATTTTCGGTATCGATAGGCACTCACCCCCCTTCTAAAGTAGGACGGGTCTACCCTAGAGTAGCCCCTATTCCATCTCGAACCGTTAATCTTTCCCAATAATACGGACTTCGCGCTCCAAGGTCACCCCAGCTGATTTTTCAACTGTCGCAATGACATGGGCAATCAAGTCTTCATAATCTTTGGCAGTACCATGATCGACATTAATCATAAAGCCGGCATGCTTTTCAGAAACCTCCACACCACCAATTCGATGCCCTTTCAATCCTGCTTCACTGATCAATTGACCCGCAAAGTGCCCGACTGGTCGTTTAAAGACCGAACCACAAGACGGATACTCAAGTGGTTGCTTAAGCTCACGCAAATGAGTTAGGCGAGCCATTTCTTGATCGATCTGATCATAATTACCAGGTGCTAAGGCAAACTTGGCAGAAATCACTACGTCACCAGTTTCTTGAATCTTGGAATGGCGATAGCCAAAAGCTAATTCTTCTGCTGTTAAGGTTTTAATTTCTCCTTCTGGCGTCAAGACCTTACATGATTGAAGAATATGGGCAATCTCACCGCCATAGGCACCAGCATTCATATAGACTGCTCCTCCGATGCTACCTGGAATACCACAAGCAAATTCAAAGCCTGTTAAGCTATGGTGTCGGGCTACATGAGTCACATCGATGAGCTTAGCTCCTGCCTCTGCTTCAATCACATAGCCATTGACCCGGATGTCATGGAAATGATCAAACATGATCACAAAACCTTCAATCCCACCGTCACGGACGATAATATTGGAAGAATTCCCCAAGACCATCCAAGGAATTTCCTGAGCATTAGCAAAGGTGACAATTCGTTTTAATTCATATTGATTGCGAGGGAAGGCTAAATAATCTGCCGCTCCTCCAACCTTGGTATAGGTATATTGTTTGAGTGGCTCATTGAACAAAATTTCAATACCAGCCAACTCCTCTTTGATTTGCTTTAGGATTTCCATCTCACAACTCTCTTCTATACGTTATCTTATCCATTATAACAAAAACCAGCTCACTTTTCGACTCAGAAGTAAAAAAACAGAAGCAGTCAAAGGACCGATTCTGTTTTAATTTTTTTAAACAATTGTTAATTTAATTAGCCAATCTTACGTGCAATGCCACGTGATTTTTGAGTAGACAAGGCTGAGCTAATCGCTCCCCATGCTCCAATACCCGTAAATACAGCCAGCAAGAGGAAGTTAATGAAATATTCTTGTGGAGCATCCCCATTTAAGACTGTCGCGTTAACCGCATCAAAAGAATCAGCGAAGCTCAATTCATATTCACTCATAAGATGTAGAGTATAGTCAAATTGGTGAACTAATACAATGGTCAACAACATCAGAACTGTTGAGATCACAGCACCTTTTTTGCTAAATTTCTTTCCTAAGATCTCATAACCTTTGACAACGCAGACACCCAGAACCAAGCCAGCGATATAGGATACATAGCCCATACGAGCGATAAATAGTGCTACTGCCCCTCCAATAATGGCCCCAATAAAAGCTCCTACTGTTCCAATAAGAACATTTTCTTTCTGACTATTATACGAATCGGTTTCAATCTTTAGTTGAGTACTTAACTCTTTAAAGCATTCTTCGTTCATCAAGAAGAGGGAGTCATCGATTTGGTAGAGACCAACCAGTCCTTTTTCACCAGAGTAGCCACAAACAGTGTAGAATCCATTGGTTTGTAGGAATTGCAATATTTCTGTTAAGGCTTGACGAATGTTTTCAATTGTTTTTGCTTTAGTCATTCCAGCTTTAGCAGTGAAAGTTGTGACATATTGGTTGAGGCTGATGCTCTTCAAAACAGAAGAGTCTTTCACCATTTGATGCAATTGAGCAGCTGCTTCTTCTGCATCATCACGCGACACAGAAAGCGAAATGGTAAAAACATTTTTTGTGTCTGTTTCTCTCAGTAAGAAGAAATAGCCAGAGTTTTCCCCATAAATAGATGATGTTTCAGGATCATACTGGAATCCAAGTTCCGTAGCAAGTTGATGACGTTCAAAGTCTTTCATTAGAATTACAATCTCCTTTACAATTCTATCTATCTTTCGAATAATTGTTTATTATCCTAAAATAATTTGATAGACAAATGATTTATAGAACTATTTTATCATAGATAAATAAAATTAGATAGACTAATTTAGCCTATCTAATCATTTTTTTATTAAATCAAGATTCGCTGTTCTCTACCTTCACACCAGTTGTGTCAATATTTAAAGAGAAGACCTGACCATTTAAGCCCTTCGATTCTAAGTCTTTGGCAAAGGCTTCTGCATGTTCAACAGGGAGCAAGGTCATAATAGTTGGACCTGCACCAGAAAGGTAAGTGGCATAAGCATCGTGTTGATGTGCAACTTCTTTCACCTGAGGGAACTCTGCAACCAACTGTTGGCGGTAGCGTTCATGGAAGCGATCTGCTTCAATAGCTTTCCTGCGACTCTTAAGTCTCCCTTAGCAAGGGCAGCAATGGCCACGTTTGCGATCGAACTAGCTGCAACAGCCTCCTTATAAGTCCATTCACTTGGAAGGACATTTCGGCTATCACTGGTCTTGAGTTCGTAATTCGGAACAAAGGCTACCAAAGCACATTCAGGGAAGGGAAGGAGCAAATGATTGGTATGCTGATCCACATAGCTCGCTACGACCAGATTTCCAAAAATGGCTGGCGCTACGTTATCTGGATGGCCTTCGATTTTTGTCGCAATTTCTAGTTTATTTTCATCACTTAGGGATAATTTGCCCAGTTGATTGGCCAACTCAATCCCCGCTACAATGACAGAGCTAGAAGATCCCAAACCACGCGCCAAAGGAACTTCACTGGTCATCTTGAGACGATGAGGAGGCAAATCAGATGCAACTTGGAGAGCGGTTTGAAGCAAGAGATTCTCTTCATTGCTTGGGATTTCCTCTCCCAAGTCATGTTCAATCCACCAGTTTTCTTGCGCTTCTAGCACATCAATGGTCAAATACTTAGAAACAGCGATTCCAACAGAATCAAATCCTGGACCGACATTGGCACTGGTCGCTGGTACTGTAATTCTCATCTTATTCTCCCAATACTTTAAAGGTATTCAACAAGGTAAAGTCAGCTTCAGCATCAATTTTCTCAATGATGTGGTGCAATTGTGTTTGATTCAATTGGTGAGTGATAATCACAACACGAGCCACAGAATCTTTAGCACCTGCTTGGAGAACCTGCTTAAAGGAAACATCTTCTTGGTTGAAAATTTGTGCCAACTTGAGCAATTGTCCCTTCATATCTGGAGTTTGAATAGAGAAGTAATAATCACTCTTCACATCTTCTGGTTTAGCCAATTGCACAGGACGGCTGTATTCGTTAAAGGCTTTTCCAATTGTTCCCTCATTGAGGCGACGAACAATGCGAATAATGTCAGCGACTACACTAGTGGCCGTTGGTTTTTGACCTGCACCAGGGCCATAGTACATGGATTCCCCGATTCCGATAGACTCCACATAAACGGCATTCATGACACCATTCACGCCAGCTAGTGGATGTGCTTTTGGTAAGAAGGTTGGAGTTACTTCTGCTGAGAGACCAGAAGGAGTTTCTTCGATAGATCCCACCAATTTGATTACATATCCTAAACTTTGAGCCACAGCAACATCCTCAGGAGTAATGTTGCGGATTCCCTTATGACCTACTTGGTCAAACTGAACGTTCATCCCAAAAGCAAACTGGCTCAAAATCACCATCTTGTAGGCTGCATCAATCCCATCTACGTCATTGGTTGGATCACTTTCCGCATAGCCCAACTCTTGAGCCTTAGCTAAAGCATCTTCATAAGACCAGCCCTCTTCGACCATCTTGGTCATCATAAAGTTGGAGGTTCCATTGACCACACCAAGGACGCGAGTCACTTTATCAGCAGCGAGAGAGTTTACCAAGGTCCGAAGAATTGGAATGCCTCCAGCTACTGCTGCTTCATAATAGAGAGCAACGCCATGCTCTTTGGCAATCGCAATCAACTCAGCTCCATGAACCGCAAGCAAATCTTATTAGCTGTTACGACATGTTTTCCAGCTTGAAGAGCACGTGTAATAAAGGTCTTAGCTGGCTCAATTCGACCCATCAATTCAACAACGATTGAAACTTCTGCGTCTTCAATAATTTGGTCAATATTTGTTACAAAGTTAAATCCATTCCCTGCAGCTAATAAGCGGGCTTTCTCTTCTTCATCCTTGACAAGAACTTTAGCTACTTCAATTTCAGACTGAGCAGCTTGGAAGATCTTATCACCATTTTCTTTTAATAGAAACGGCACACCACTTGCTACCGTCCCAAATCCTAGTAAGGCAATTTTTACAGACATGTTGGTCTCCTTAAAAATCTAATATAGTCTATTATATCAAAAACTAGCCCCTTCTGACTAGTTCTATGGCCTTCTTCCTCTACAAGAACTCCACTTTCTCAGATTTATATCTTCTCACTAAACCTACTAGCAAGCCATTCCTTCAAAAGTCAAGGAGATTCCCCAAAATTTTAGTCCATTTGTAACTTTTTCCTGCCCCTATGATATAATGATAATGAATAAGAAAGGGGTCTCTATGAATCACCGAAAAAGACGTGTCCCAAAGAAAATACGCTTACTACTTATTTTAAATGCTTTTCTCCTATCTTGCATCTTCATTTTAGGCTTTCTCCTATTAAAACGAGCTGCTAGTACTCCCGTTACAGACAAGCAAGAAACAAATACAAGTCAGACTGTGAATCAGCAAGGCTCCACCACTAAATGGGTAAAACAAGATCAACCTGTAAAAATTCCAATTCTCATGTACCACGCTGTTCACACGATGGCTCCCTCTGAAGAAGCCAATGCCAATCTCATCGTGGCACCAGAAACTTTTGAAAGTCATCTCAAAGCCTTAAAAGAGGCCGGTTACTACACCTTGACGCCTGAAGAAGCCTATCGCGCACTCACTAAAAATGAACTGCCTGAAGGGGGAAAAGTCGTTTGGTTGACCTTTGATGATGGAATTGCAGACTTTTATACCATTGTCTATCCTCTCCTAAAAAAATACCAAATGACCGCAACCAACAATATCATTACTTCTTTTTCTGACGAAGAAAGACCCAGTGTTTTAACCTTCGATCAGATCAAAGAAATGAAAGCGCAAGGTATAACCTTTGAAAGTCATACGGTATCTCACCCAGACTTGGCACAATCAGATAGCTCTCGTCAGGAAACTGAACTATCAAATTCCAAACAAGTACTAGATAAGAAACTCCATCAAACCACTACCACCATTGTTTACCCTTCCGGCCGCTACTCTGATCTCACCATGGAACTAGCAGAAAACAATGGTTACAAAATGGGCTTAACGACCAATAATGGACTAGCCAGTCTAGATGATGGCCTTTACTCACTAAAACGCCTGCGGATCTTACCGACTACGACAGCAAAAAACCTACTTGCAGAAATGCAAACCAATCCATAAACATGTAAAAAGCACGAGTCCGAATGACTCGTGCTTTCTTTCTCCATAATGGAGGCTTTTATTTCGATTTGATGTAGTTCACACCATCTGCTTTCGGTGCAACCGACTTACCAAAGAAGGCTGCTAGTACGATGATGGTCAACACATACGGAGCAATACGGAGGTATACTCCAGGAATATGGGCAAGGAAAGGAATCTGCGTAGATACAACCGCCAAGGCTTGTGAAAGTCCAAAGAATAGACTGGATAGCATGGCTCCGATTGGGCTCCATTTACCAAAGATCATTGCCGCTAGGGCGATAAATCCAGGTCCCACAATGGTAGTGGCAGAGAAATTGACAGAAGCAGATTGTGCATACAAGGCACCCCCAACTCCTCCTAAAAATCCAGAGATGAGCACACCATAGTAACGCATGAGATAAACATTGATACCGAGGGTATCCGCAGCTTGTGGGTGTTCACCAACTGAGCGAAGGCGAAGACCGAATTTCGTTTTAAACATAATAAACCATGCTACAAATGAAAATGCAATCGCTACATATCCCATTAAGCTTGTATTCTTGAAGAAGATATCACCAATGACAGGAATATCAGACAAGAAAGGAAAATCAAATTTACCAAATGACAAATCGATATTGTTGGTTTGGCCTTTTCCGTAAATGGCTTTAACCAAAAAGACAGCTAGGGCAGGAGCCAACAAGTTCAATACCGTACCACTCACCACGTGGTCAGCACGGAAGTTAATAGTCGCTACCGCATGGATGGCAGAGAAAATAAGACCAACCAAACCACCTGCAAGGAGAGATAACCAGATTGTCATGCCTCCAAGAGAGCCAGCAAAAGTCAAGTTAAACACGACTCCTGTGAAAGCTCCCATAACCATGATCCCTTCCAAACCGACATTAACGACACCAGCATGTTCGGAGTAGGCACCTCCGATACTAGTGAAAATGAGGGGAGCAGCATAGACCAGCATATTCGATACAAGAATCGTTAGTATAGCAACAATATTCATCCTTACTCTACTCCTTTCATTTGTTTTTTAGGCTTGATGTATTTTTCGATAATATAGTGAGCACTTACAAAGAAGATGATTGAAGCTGTCACAATATTGACAAGTTCTGGTGGAATAGTCGCTGTGGTCATACCTGGCGCACCTGTTTGCAAGGTTCCAAGCAAGAAAGCAGCAAAGACAATCCCAATAGGGGAATTGCTAGCAAGGAGAGCCACTGCCATCCCATTAAATCCAACAGCCAAAGAACCAGCTTGAACATAAACGTTCTGGAAGGTACCAATCCCTTCTACAGCTCCTCCAATCCCACAAAGGGCACCTGAAATCACCATGGAAAGGATGATGGTACGTTTAGCTGACATCCCTGCATAGTCTGAAGCATTCGGGTTGAGACCAACGGAACGGATTTCAAAACCAAGTGTTGTTTTCTTAATAATGAACCAAATAACTGCAACAGCAATCAAGGCGATAAAGATACCGATATTCATCCGTGACTTAGTCAATTCCGTCAGAAAGCCTAAACGATAACTTGCATTTGCCCCAACTGTAATACTGGATTCAGAATCGACCATGAACTTTTTAGGGAAGTTCCGGATAATTTCATTTCCAGCAAACAGTACGATGTAGTTCATCATAATAGTAACGATGACTTCACTCGTCCCCAAAAATGCTCGCAGAAGTCCTGGAATTAAACCAATGAGACCACCGGCAATTGCAGCCACAAGGACCGTCAAAGGAATCATTAGGATACGCGGAATATCTGGGAAGGACAAAGCAAACCATACTGCCGCAATCCAACCAGCTAAGGCTTGTCCTGGTAAGCCGACATTGAAAAATCCAGCTCGACTGGCTACCGCAAATCCGAGAGCGATCAAAATCAGCGGCCCCATAGTACGGAAAATTTCACCCACATTTTTAATGGAACCAAAAGCTGTCTTGAAGAGTTCTTCATAACCCCAAAGAGCATCATAACCAAAGATCCACATGATAATGGCTCCGAGGATGATTCCTAGGATTACAGAAATAAAAGGAATAGCAATTTGTCTTGTATTTTTATTCATTTGAAGCCTCCTTGATTTCTCCACCAGCCATAAGAATACCAAGCTCTTGTTTGTTGGTCTCAGATGGCTTCACAATACCTTGGATTTTTCCATCATGAATAACAGCAATCCGGTCGGATAGATTTAGAATTTCATCTAATTCGAAGCTGACAACGAGGACGGCTTTCCCTTTATCACGTTCACCAATCAAACGTTTATGGATGTACTCAATCGCACCAACATCCAAACCACGTGTCGGTTGGCTAACGATTAACAAATCTGGATTCCGATCAACTTCACGAGCAATAATGGCCTTTTGTTGATTTCCACCTGATAGAGCACTTGCTGGCACAATCTCGTTGGCTGCACGAACATCAAATTCTTCCATCAACTTGCGGGCATAGGAATTAATTTGATTGTAATTTAAGACACCGTTTTTGCTAAGTGGTTCTTTGTAGTAAGTTTGAAGTGCGATGTTTTCAGAAAGCATCATTTCGAGCACAAGACCATCACGATGACGATCTTCAGGCACGTGGCTGACATTCATTTCAGTAATCTTACGTGGGGAAAGGCCAACAACTTCTTGTCCCTTAATTTTGATACTACCTGATTTGACTTTACGGAGTCCGGTAATAGCCTGAATCAATTCACTCTGACCGTTCCCATCAATCCCTGCAATCCCGACAATTTCGCCTGCGCGAACATCAAGAGATAGCTCTTTGACCGCAGGAATACCACGGTTTTCATTCACGACTAAGTCAGAAATTGCAAGAACCACTTCTTTAGGCTGCGCTTCTTCTTTTTCTGTTACGAAAGAAACTGAGCGCCCAACCATCATTTCCGCCAAATCTTTATTGGTAGCACCTTCGATGCCAACAGTTTGAATAGATTTACCACGACGAATAACGGTGACACGGTCTGCAACGGCACGAATTTCATCTAGTTTATGAGTGATAAGGATGATAGATTTCCCTTCTTTAACAAGGGTTTTCATGATTTCCATCAACTCCAAAATTTCAGCAGGAGTTAGCACTGCTGTAGGCTCGTCGAAAATCAGAATATCAGCTCCGCGATAGAGTGTCTTCAAGATTTCTACACGTTGTTGAGCCCCAACAGAAATATCTTCAACTTTTGCTGTAGGATCCACAGCCAAGCCGTAGCGTTCTGACAACTCTAGAATATCTGCATTAGCTTTTTTCAAATCTAATACACCCTTGTTCGTTACTTCGCTACCAAGAATGATATTTTCTGCAACAGTGAAAGCTTCTACTAGCATGAAGTGCTGGTGAACCATTCCGATTCCTAGAGAAGCAGCCTTAGAAGGAGAATCTAGTTTTTCAGACTTCCCATTGACCACAATTTCTCCGCTTGTTGGTTCCAAAAGACCAGCCAACATATTCATCAGGGTTGATTTCCCAGCTCCATTTTCACCAAGAAGTGCATGAATTTCACCTTTTACGCAATTCGAGGTTGATTTTGTCGTTTGCGACAAATTCACCAAAGATTTTTGGTAATTTCACGCATCTCAATGACGTTTTCGTGTGCCATTCGAATATTCCTTTCTAGAAAACTATATTTTATTTCAGTAGGACCTGCTAAACGAGTTAGTAAGTTCTATTGAGACAAAATGTCTCAACACCTCATAAAAAAGCGACCCAAGAAGGATGGATCGCTTCTGGAAGGTTTTATTTCTCAGGTGCTTTTTACACTACCATCGATAATTTGTTTTTTTAGCATCTTCTACTGCTTTTTTTAGCATCTTCAGAAAGATTAGAAGTTGTCAAATCAACACCACCATCTTTCAAACCAAATGTGATCACTTTTCCACCTGGGAATTTGCCATCAGCAGTTTGAGTTGCGATTTCTTGAACAGTTTTACCAACTTGTTTCAAAGTTGAAGCCAATACGAAGTTAGATTCTTTACCATCTTTTGAAGTGTATTTACCTTCGTCGACTTGGTCACGGTCTACACCAATAACCCAAACTTTTTTTCGTCTTCATTTTTTTCTTCTCGTTCAAGTCTTTAGCTTCCTTGAAGACACCAGCTCCTGTACCACCAGCAGCTTGGTAAATAACGTCAGCTCCTGCAGCGTATTGTGTCGCTGCAATGGTTCTACCTTTTTCAGGGTTGTTGAAGTCTTCAGCATATTGTACGTCTACTGAAATGTCTTTGTTTACAGACTTCACGCCTGCTTCAAATCCTTTTTCGAAACGAGTGATAACTTCACCACGTGCTCCACCAATGAAACCAACTTTGTTAGTCTTAGTTGTTTTGGCAGCAGCAACCCCTGCAAGGTAAGCAGCTTCATTATCCGCAAAAACAGCAGATGCTACGTTCTTTTTATCTCCTACAACAGAGTCAATGATAACGTAGTTGATATCAGCATTTTCATCTGCAGCAGCTGTAACAGCTGGAGCAAGTTTGTAACCAACACCGTAAACTAATTTGTAGCCGTTTGTAGCAGCTTGGCTAAAGTTATTCGCAAAATCTGCTTCACTTGTAGATTGGAAATAAGTGAATCCGTTATCTTTAGAAAGACCGTTTTCTTTACCCCAAGCTTGTAGACCTTCCCATGCAGATTGGTTAAATGATTTATCATCAACACCACCTGTGTCAGTAACGATAGCAGCTTTTAAATCAGTTTTTGCATCTGAAGAATCTTTGCGAGACGCACGATTTCCACATGCAGCAAGTCCGATTGCAGCGACAGTTACTAGACCTAGGCCTAACCATTGTTTCTTGTTCATTTCTGAACCTCCTAAATAAGATATGCAACTAAGTTGCGGATTAATGAAAGGGTCAATAGACCGCCTTTACAGATGTTACTAGGTAAGATCTGTAAAGGAATATGGAAGCAATTCCTTGACCGTCATCACGACCGTCGATTTATCTTTGGCTACCAGAGTAACCGGTAGGTCTGGCTCGAAAAATTCAGCCATCACCTGGCGACAAGCACCACAGGGTGAAACTGGTTTTTTCCGTCTGACCATAAATAATTAATTCCTTAAATGAACGCTCTCCTTCTGAAACAGCCTTAAAGATGGCTGTCCGCTCGCCACAATTGGTCAAGCCGAAGCTCGCATTTTCAATATTGACGCCTGTATAAATCTTCCCCTCATCTGTCACAAGAACAGCTCCAATTGGAAAATGAGAATAAGGTACATATGCATTCTCACTTGTTTTTACAGCTAGGTCAATCAACTCAGTAGTCGCCATGGGCTACTTCTCCCTTCATGATGGCTACTCCAGAGGAAGTGCCGATTCGGTTAGCACCCGCTTGGATCATGGCTTGTGCATCCTCATAGCTACGAGTACCTCCAGATGCTTTCACTCCCATATCCGGTCCAACAACCTGGCGCATGAGGGCAACATCCTCAACAGTTGCTCCTCCAGTAGAAAAACCAGTTGAAGTTTTTGACAAAGTCTGCTCCTGCCAATTTGGCAATCTGGCAAGCCACTACTTTTTTTCAGTTTCAGTTAACAAGCAGGTTTCGATTATCACTTTTACCAAGCGATCACCACTTGCATCTACAACAGCCTGAATGTCCTCTTCTACTAATGTCAGATTTTTTGATTTCAAGGCACCGATATTGATGACCATATCGATCTCATCGGCTCCATTTTGGATGGCATTTTGAGTTTCAAATGCTTTAACAGCTGGTGTATTTGCGCCAAGAGGGAAACCAATCACTGTACACACTTTTACATCTGAATCCCGAAGTCCTTCTGCAGCGAAGTTGACCCAGGTCGGTTGGACACAAACACTTGCAAAATCATATTCTTTCGCTTCTTCGATCAAAGCCTCGATTTGTTCTTGTTGTGCATCAGGTTTTAATAATGTGTGGTCAATGTATTTGTTTAATTTCATTAATAAATCTCCCCCAAACGAATTACGAAACAATTTCAATAATTTCTGAAACGCTTACAACCTTGTCTAGTATTTTAACATTTTTTTGGAATTCTGCAATGTTTTTTTGACAAATTTCTAAATTTGTATAAATAGTTGCAACAAGGTCTCCTTTTTGAACAGGATCCCCGACCTTCTTGGCGAAAACAATTCCTGTTTCATAGTCTAAATCATCTGATTTGACAGCTCTTCCAGCCCCCAGACGCATAGCAAAGAGTCCGTGTTCCATAGCAGGCAAGGCTGCAATATAGCCATCCTCTTCTGCATAGACAGGCACTTGTTCTTTTACCTGAACTGGACGGTAGAGATCTTCCAAATCTCCACCTTGAGCAAGGACCATTTCTTCAAACTTCTTCAAAGCTTTGCCGGCTGTTAGATGTTGCTTGATTTCTTCCAAGCTGGCCGTCACCCCACCGAGTTCCAGCATAATTTGAGCCAATTCACAAATGAAGTGAGTCACATCTTCTCTTCCTTTTCCTTGAAGAATATCTAAGGCTTCAAGAATTTCGAGACGGTTCCCGATGCTGGTTCCTAAAGGCTGGCTCATATCTGTCAAGACAGCAATGGTCTTACGACCAACAGCATTACCAAGATCTACCATGGTACGAGCCAGTTCACGCGCCTCTTCAATGGTCTTCATAAAGGCCCCTTCTCCAACGGTGACATCGAGAAGGATGGCATCCGCTCCAGCCGCAATCTTCTTACTCATGACGGAACTCGCAATCAAGGGAATCGTGTCAACTGTTGCCGTCACATCTCGAAGTGCATAGAGAAGCTTATCCGCCATGACCAATTGATCCGACTGGCCGATAACAGAAAGACCAATATCTTGTACTTGTTTGATGAACTCTTCTTGGGTCCGCTCAATTTGGAATCCTTAATCGATTCCAATTTATCAATAGTCCCTCCTGTATGTCCAAGACCACGACCACTCATCTTGGCTACTGGAACTCCAAAGCTGGCTACTAGAGGGGCCAGTACAATCGTTACTTTGTCCCCTACACCACCTGTTGAGTGTTTGTCCACCTTGATGCCTTTAATAACAGAGAGGTCGAATTGCTCCCCTGTTTCCACCATCTTCATGGTCAAATCTGATATTTCTCGAGTCGTCATTCCCTTGAAATAAACCGCCATGGCAAAGGCAGCCATTTGATAGTCTGGTACTGTTCCCGCTACATAGCCCTCAATCAGCCAGTGAATTTCTTCTTTACTCAACTCAATGCCATCACGTTTTTTCTGAATGATATCTACAGCTCTCATGTAACTTTCTCACTCCTTAAAATATAATAACCTTTGTCTTTTTTGAGGATTTCACAGTTTCCAAAGATTTCTTCCATTTTTGCTTTCGCACTGGGAGCACCTTGTTTTTTCTGAATGACAATGGTTAGGTCTCCACCAGGATTCAAATGGTCAAAGCTACCAGAAAGTACTTCATGAACTACCTTTTTCCCAGCCCGAATGGGAGGGTTACTGATAATATGGTCAAAGCACCCCTCAACCTCATCATAAACATTCGATTGGAAGATCTTTGCTTCAACTTGATTTAAATCTGCGTTTTTCTGAGCTAGATCTAAAGCCCGTGTATTAACGTCTACCATAGTCGCATGAATCCCTTGGGCCTTAACCAAAGAGAGACCAAGTGGACCATACCCGCAACCAACATCCAAAACCGTCTCTCCTTGCTGGAAGGACAAACAAGATAAAAGGACCTGGCTACCAAAGTCGATCATTTTCTTACTAAAAACACCGGCATCCGTCAGAAATTTCATCCGCTCCCCTAGAAGAACCACCTGTAACTCATGGATATCATGTTGGGCATCTGGATGTTCATCATAGTACATTTTACTCATATTAGCATTATAGCATAATTTAACCTATTTTTAAATCGTTTACAGAAGATCTCAAAACTGATATACTAAAGGTCACTATGGAGGAAAGGCTTGCAATGGATAAAGAATTTCTACACTTCGAAAAGATCAATCGACAAACTTGGCAAAATCTCCACCGGAAATCAACCCCTCCTCTATCTGAAGAGGAATTGAATTCGATCAAGAGTTTTAATGACCTCATCAGCTTGCAAGATGTAACAGATATCTACTTACCCTTGACACACCTGATTCAAATCTACAAAAAAGCGAAAGAGGATTTAGCTTTCTCAAAAGGTATCTTTCTCCAACAGGAAAGTAAAAAACAGCCTTTTATGATTGGAATTTCAGGGAGCGTGGCTGTCGGCAAATCAACGACTAGTCGTCTCCTTCAAATCCTTCTTTCTCGGACCTTTTCTGGTTCTACTGTTGAATTGGTCACCACCGATGGCTTCTTGTATCCCAACGCCACCTTGATTGAACAAAACATCCTCAATCGCAAGGGCTTCCCTGAAAGTTATGATATGGAGCTCCTTTTGGATTTCCTAAACCAACTCAAAAATGGTCAAAGCTATCAAATCCCCGTCTATTCACACGAGATTTATGATATCGTCCCTGACCAAAAGCAAACCATCCAAGCTGCGGACTTTATTATCGTTGAAGGGATCAATGTCTTTCAGAATCCTCAAAATGATCGGCTCTATATGACAGACTTCTTTGACTTTCCATCTATGTGGATGCTGAGGTTGCCAATATTGAGTCCTGGTATATCGATCGCTTTAAAAAGTTGTTAGACCGTGCGAAAGATGACCCAAGCAACTACTACCACCGCTTTACCAAGCAGCCTGAAGAAGAAGTCCTCGCCTTCGCTCATCAGGTATGGGAGTCGATCAATCTCTTAAATCTAAAAGACTATATCGAGCCCACCCGGAACCGAGCTGAACTGATCCTACACAAATCTGCCAACCATGAGATCGACGAAATCTATCTCAAGAGATAAGAGTTTTAAGACAAAATGATCTTTCAAAAATAGCGATTCGAAGAAAAATTAGTTTGGGCTTGTCAAAAGAAAAGTTTTCAGATATAATAAGAGAGTTAGATTATCATTGGAGGTGAAAAAATTGGCAAACATTAAATCAGCTATCAAACGCGCTGAATTGAACGTTAAACAAAACGAAAAAAACTCAGCTCAAAAATCAGCTATGCGTACTGCAATCAAAGCTTTTGAAGCAAACCCATCTGAAGAACTTTACCGCGCTGCTAGCTCAGCTATCGATAAAGCAGAAACTAAAGGTTTGATCCACAAAAACAAAGCTAGCCGTGATAAAGCACGTCTTGCAGCAAAACTTGGCTAATCAAGCATTGCATACAAAATGAGCTCTCCGGAGCTTTTTTTGTTGCTTCCAAATGAGGAGAAGACATGAAAATTATGATTATCGGCTATTCAGGATCTGGCAAGTCAACTTTGGCTGAAAACCTAGCCCGCTACTACTCCATTCCCAAGCTCCACATGGATACCCTTCAATTTCAACCGGGTTGGATAGACAGTGACCGGGATTGGATGGAAGGACAAATGAAGCAGTTTCTCAGCGATCATAGAGACTGGGTCATTGATGGCAACTACTCTTGGTGTTGCTATGAGGAGAGAATGGAGCAAGCCGACCAGATTATCTTTCTCAACTTCTCTCGTTGGAACTCCCTCTTTAGAGCCTGGAAACGATACCGCCGTTATAAAGGCCGCGTCCGTGAGAGTATGGCAGCAGGCTGCCCTGAACGCTTTGACTGGGAATTCATCCGTTGGATTCTCTGGGACGGTCGCCAAGCCAGACAGGTCACACGCTATCAGACTATCGGCCAAACCTATCCAGACAAATTTATCTCGCTCAAGAATCAAAAGGAACTGGACTGTTTTCTAGATAACGTAAAAAATGATCTACTGGAATCGAAGTAAACACTCGATCTAGTAGATCATTTTTCTTATTTTCTTTTCTTTTGAGGAAACAAGGGAAGACCTAAGGAAGCCATCTTCTCCGCCGGCACCTTCATGCCATCCTTGATCCATTTGGCCAGGACAGAGACAATGGCTGAGCTGAGGAAGGAATTCAAATAACTAGCTGGCCCTTGTGAGGATTTCTGACTTTTACTCCTCTTTTCAAGAAATTCATAAACAGCCTTGGTGAGCAGTTTCTCAAAATTATAATCGACGGCCAAGCTGATAATGCGGGCTTCCTTCTTGGCCTCTTTAAAGAGATAGACCCAAATCTGGTACAAATCGGTCTTAAAATTATAGCCTTCCAGAGACTTGGTAATCTTCGAAACAGTTGATTGGAAGATGGATTCGAGCAATTCTTCTTTTGACTCATAATTTCGGTAAAAAGCTGCACGAGAAACGCCTGCTCTCTCCACCAATTCTGAAATGGTAATCTTTTTCAAGTCCTTTTTATCCAACAACTGAAGCAAGGAAATCTCCAAGGATTCTCGTGTGATGGCATTGCTTTCTTGATTGGATCGCTTTAGATTTGCTAAGGATTTTTCTGATATCTTTCTTTCTGCCATAACACTTACTTTCTATCTGTATCATCTGAATGTATCTGCTTTCAGAGAATGCAACTTCATGATATAATTGTAAAAAAAGACTAACTACTTGTCAATGTACAATTTTTTACATTTTGAGGTAATAAAAATGAAATGGAAAATTATTGCAGATTCTGGCTGTGATTATCGTACTTATGAAAGTGCTGCACCAGATACTAGCTTTGTTTCAGTTCCCCTTACCATTCAGATTGGTGAGACCATCTACACAGACGACGCCAAGCTTGATACAGATAAAATGATGGAAGATATGTATGCTACTACTACTGCTTCCAAATCGGCTTGTCCTAGTCCCGATGACTATATGAAAGCCTTTGAGGGTGCTGATAATATCATCGTTGTTACCATCACTGGTACTTTGTCTGGTAGCCACAATAGTGCTCAGGTTGCAAAAAAACTTTATCTAGAAGAACATCCTGCAACCAATATCCATGTGATTGATAGTTTATCAGCTGGTGGTGAAGTGGATCTACTCGTCCGCAAACTCCATCAACTCATCGCTCAAGACCTTGACTTTGATCAAGTGGTCGAAGTCATCACCAAATACCAAGAAAAAACCAAACTGATCTTTGTCCTAGCTAAGGTCGATAATTTGGTAAAAAATGGTCGACTCAATAAAATTATCGGAACGGTTGTCGGCCTCTTAAACATCCGTATGGTCGGCCAAGCTAGCGAGACTGGAACCCTTGAGCTCCTCCATAAAGCCCGTGGCCAAAAGAAAGCTATTTCCACTACTTTTGAAGAAATGCTCAAAGCCGGCTATAAAGGTGGACACATCACCATCGCTCACCGTCGCAACGATAAATTCGTAGAACAACTCTCTGCCTTGGTCCATGAAAAATTCGCCAATGCGGATATTGAAGTTCTTCCGACCTCTGGCCTCTGCAGCTTCTATGCTGAAGAAGGTGGCCTCTTAATCGGCTATGAAATTTAACAACAAACTATAAAAGAGGCTGGGACAAAAGTCCTAGCCTCTCAATTATCTTTGGATTATCGAGCAAGACGCAGTGGTTGAGTGGGCTCTACTACGCTGATTTCATCAGCTTTTACAGGCCTACTCAACTGTGCGGAAGTGGGACGACGAAATCGAATTCTAACGAATTACCGATTTCTGTCCCACTCTCTTTTACCATACAGATTCCCTCCGGTCTGACCAGAGGGAATCTTTTTTATTCACCAATTTCTTGGTTAAATTTATAAAAAGTATGTTTATAGATAGAAACAGTTGCAAAAGTTCCTATAGCTGCAATGAGAAGATAAATCACACTAGCAATCAAGGTGGTGAAGGCCACAACGGATAGATAGAAAGCAAATCCTATCAAAATCAGCATGACGATAATAAAGACGAAGATCAATAAGCCTCTCAGGGCAGCATTTCCTCTATTACGGTTCATCAGATCCGTTACAGTCGACCAATTGGTCGTTAAAAGCTTGTAGTCACGTCTAAAAGCGATCACACTCAAACTCAAACTGGTCAAAAACCAAATCAAAAGCATGGCTAGAAGGGAAAGGGGATGGACCCCAAAGTAGCAAGATACCCCTACTAAGAGCACGATCGGTAAAGCAGACTGAACTGAAAAGAGAATCCAAAATTTCTTCAAACAATAGCGTTTAAAGTCAATCGGAAGGGCACGAAGATAAGCGAAATTTTCCCGTTCCAAGGAGATCCCAATACTGGTCAAGCTTTCCACAGAGTTGAAAACTCCAATCATAAAAGCAATCAACGATAAAGGAAGCAGGTATTGGGGCGTGAGGTAGTTTTCAATTTGGGAAGGAAGCTCGCGATGCTCCTAAAAACAAGCCAAATGTGAACAGATAAGGGAAAATCGCCATCATGAAGATAACCTGGGTCAGCAAGGTACCATCACTCAGAAGCCGTTTATGGTAGGAAACGGTAAAGCGATGAAAGGCCTTCTGATCTCCTAGCTTCATCTGACTGACCCGCTCCTTAACCGCATGACTAGAAGAAACCTCAAGGGCAGCATCATAGAAATGAGGCAAGACCTGACTTTTGACCAGCCAAAGGAGAACTGCTAGAACCAATACCCAAGCCAACATCCCCACTAGTGCAGCTGAATCCAAAGGATTCAAGATAAAGGTATGGAAGACCTCTATCGGAGGAAAAATGCTGGGTTGAGTGACCAAATCACCAGCTACCGAGTGCTCTGATTGGAGCATATTGATATAGAGATAGGCTCCAATGGAAATGAGACTACTCAATCCAATGATGAGGTTAGACACCAAACTGGTGTGCTTCTTAAAGACAGCTGATTTGGTAATCAGATGGGATAGGAACAAGGTGCCTAAAAAGAGGATGGAGAGGAGAATCATGGCACAAAGAAGGCCAAGAAGGAGCCCCACCAAAACATTTCCCCCTGCTTGAATAGGAAGAATGATGAAATAACTGATCATTGGAAGCAGGGCCATCAAGAGCACTAAAATGACCGAAATACTCTTTCCTGCAATCACTTCTGCATCCGAAAAGGCATAGGGACGATAAAATTGTAAATCCTTGCTTTCGTAAAAGACATTGTAAAAACTCATCAAGCCTTGGGATATGGCTAAGAGCGCAAAGAGCGTAATCATATTGACAAAGGGACCAGGGCTAGAGACAAAATCATTGGCACTAGAAAGTATCCCAAAAAGGAAGAGATAAAGGAGACCGATAAATATATAGGTCCGAATGGACTGGGCGGAAACATTGACCTTCCTAGTCGGATCCTTTTCCTGCTTCTTTCTAAATTTCGCTAATTGGGCAGGCTGAGTAGCGTAGATAATGTTGACATCGACTAGGCGACGAACCATTTTAAGACGCATCTGGACTCACCTCTTCTCTTCGACCAGCCAGTCCAAGATAAATGGACTCTAGGCTTTGTTCTGGGTGTTGCCCCTTTAATTCCTCGATAGTTCCATAAAAGATGAGGTTCCCCTTCTTCAGGATGGCAATCTTATCACAGAGCTGTTCTGCTACTTCGAGGACATGGGTAGAGAAGATGACAGTGTTGCCCTTGTCCGCATGCTCCCGCATCATCTGCTTCAGATCGTAAGAGGCTTGGGGATCCAAACCAGTCATGGGCTCATCTAGAACCCAGATGTCTGGATCAGATAAAAGAGCCCCAATAACAAAGACCTTCTGCCGCATCCCATGAGAGAAAGACTCGATGACCTCATAACGATGACTAGCAAAGTCAAACAGATGCAGCAACTGCTCCAAGCGGTCATCACATTCCTGCTGGCTCATATCATAAGAAGTAGCGACCAACTCCCAAAATTCATTGGCCGTCAAACGAAGGAAGAGATCTCGGCGAATCGGCTACATAGCCGATTTTCTTCTTTATTTCCAAGCGATTGCTATAGAGGTCCTTCCCATCTACTAGGATTCTACCAGTAGTTGGGGTGATGACACTGACCAGACTCTTAATGGTCGTTGATTTCCCGGCTCCATTATGGCCGATCAAGCCGACAATTTGCCCATCTTCAATGGTTAAGTTCAAATGGTTCAATGCCAGTTGACCATCATAATCCTTGGTGACTCCTTGAAATTCAATCATAGATTCTCCTTCTCCTATTCCACTTCCCTAATAAAAGAAAGTGGTTACTTATTTTGCCTATATTTTAGTCCTCTTTTCCTCATTTGTCAATGGAAAACTTAAGTATTAAAGCAATTCTTCAAAACGGTAGAGAAGGCCAAATAGATAGTTAGGGATGGTCTCCAGGAGATCCTCCCTAAAGACCCGCTCCCCTCTTTGATGGAGCTCCTTTCCCCAAGGCCCCAAATTGACTGCTGGCACTTGAATCTGGGCAATTTTTTCCAGATCCAACTCGTAGACTTGAGAAGGGGTCGCCAAACTATCCAAGACGACCTGATAGCTTGCTAGGTCTCTCTCCAAGGCACAATAACTGGTGTCACAAATGCCCATGAAGTATTCCTCCACCTTCAGGGTCAGGCCACGTCTTCCTAAATAATGGCGGTAATCATCCACCAAGGTGCCAATTTTGAGACTGGTGTTTGGTAAAGAGCGACAGTTCATGGATGGGTAATAGGGTGGTGCAAAGCCAATAACGACCAATGGAGTCTTCTCCGCTAGGAAGTCTAAGTAAGCTTGGATCTGCTGGATGGCAATGGCCTGATAGCTGACTCCAATTAAGAAAGCTTGGTAGGCCCTTTTCTCACATTGCTCTTGGAAGCTTGAGAAGCCTTCCTTCTTTTGGCAACGATCCAGCAATTCTTGATGGCTGATCACCCATGGCTGAGCTATCACATGTTCTTGTCCCGCTTGATCCTGGAGGGACAGGTATTTGACATAAAACTCATCAACCGCTTCCTGGCTCAACTCCTTGATGCGTTGCAGCAATTCCTGAGGGGTCTTTTTCAGATGCAGCACACTGAAATAGCCAGCAGCGTAGAGGACCGTCGATACATCATATTGCTCCTTCAAATCTCGCAGATAAGACCAAGAAGGGAGAGGAGACTGCTCTCCCAGCGCTTGGTCGGATAGGTCTGGATGGAGATCCAATTTCGATGCGACTGCGATTAGGAGAGAGAGGGCGTTGATTCCTTTTAGAGGCTCCTTCATATGGGATAAGACCCCCTGGGCCACGACGACTGGCATGAGCTTACCGACCGTTCCAATGTGCAGGACCTTCTCCTTGTCACTAGTAGCTTCAAAGGGTTCTGAATCGACCGCTAAGACATAGTCCAAGTCAAACTCATCTTTTAACTGACAGAGCAAACCTAATGCTCCTCTCATCCCACGTGAATAGGACTCCTCATCTCCCACAGATAGGTAAAGGAGGTTGACCTGACCCCCTTCTGGATCGGAGGCGTAGGCTCCTAAGACACCCAGTTGGAGTGCCAAGGCCGCCTTCATGTCACAAGAACCTCGTCCAAATTGCCATTGGCCAGAATCTAGGTCCTCCTGCATTTCTGATCGAAAATCAATGCCCTTCAAGGCTTGAACCAGTGCCTCGGAATCCAAAGCTATAGGGGCTAGGGGACCGTAATCTTCTAGATCTACCGTATCGTGGTGGTGAAAAAGGATCACTGTCTTTTTCTTGCCCTTATCGACCAAGGCCCAATTGACACTGCGATGAAGATGGTCATTGGGAAGAGGGTGGCGACCAAAGTGCTGGGGGTGACTCTTGAAATATGGAATAGACCCAATTCGTTGTTCTAGATAGTCTTCTATCTCCCTTTCTGTCTCGGTATTGGTAAAGCTCGGTATGGACATTGCCTCATGAAAAATGATGGCGATTTGTTCTTGGAAATGTTCTATGGATCTCAATGGAAGCCTCCTTTTAGTAATAATAGATATCTCTCCTAGAATGAGTCTATAAGACCTGAATTCTGGGACTTTCAACCAGCATTCAAACAGAATAACAACTAAACTGACAGCAGAGAACATCCTACAGACATTCCCTCCTGTCAATCAAATGACGGAGACACTTTTTCGACTGATAACCCCTTCTTAGACAGATTGAGCCAACTTGAACAAAATCGAAAAAATAGTTCCTATTCATGAGGGCAAATTCCCCATTTTTCTCATACGAGAGCTCGTTTCCAGCCCATTTATCCTTAATCCAATAAAGACAGCGTTTTCGAGAGTGCAAACCTTTGCCCTATCCTGTCATTTTTGGTAAAATAAGGCATTATTCACGAAAGATGAGAACAAGATGGAAAATCAAACCTTAATGCAATATTTTGAATGGTACTTACCCTCAGATGGCCAACACTGGACCCGCTTAGCTGCAGATGCCCCTCACCTGGCAGACTTGGGCATTCGTAAAATCTGGATGCCACCTGCTTTAAAGCAACATCTGCCAATGATGTCGGCTATGGCGTCTATGACCTCTTTGACCTTGGAGAATTTGACCAAAAAGGGACTGTCCGCACCAAGTATGGATTCAAAGAGGACTACTTGCAAGCCATCCAGGCCTTAAAAGAAGCTGGAATCCAGCCCATGGCTGATGTGGTGCTCAACCATAAGGCAGCAGCCGATGGCCTTGAAAAGTTTGAAGTGGTCGAAGTGGACCCTAACGATCGGACCATCGTCTTGACTGAGCCTTTTACTATCAAAGGATGGACAAAATTTACCTTTGATGGTCGAAATGGTGCCTACAATGACTTCCACTGGCACTGGTACCACTTCACCGGTACCGACTACGATGCTTCCCGCAATAAGAGTGGCATCTACCAAATCCAAGGGGAAAACAAAGGTTGGGCTCAGGATGATCTGGTCGACAGCGAAAACGGCAACTATGATTACCTCATGTACGCTGATATCGACTTCAAACACCCAGAAGTGGTCGAAAACCTCAACCAATGGGCTGAATGGTTTATTGAAACAACTGAGGTAGAAGGCTTCCGTCTCGATGCGGTTAAACACATCGACTCCTTCTTTATGAAGAACTTCATCCAGCAAATCACGGACAAATACGGAGACGATTTCTATGTATTTGGTGAGTTTTGGAACGGGGATGAACAAAGCAACAATGACTACCTAGCCAGCATTGACTACCAGTTCGACTTAGTCGACGTTGCCCTCCACCAAAATCTCTTTAGAGCTAGCCAAGAAGGGGAAAACTTTGATTTAACCACTATTTTCAATGGTACACTCGCAAGCAATCATCCAGAAAGTGCTGTAACCTTTGTCGATAATCACGATACCCAGAGAGGACAAGCTTTAGAGTCTACTGTTGGTGAATGGTTCAAACCTGCCGCTTATGCCCTCATTCTCCTCCGCGAGGCTGGACTTCCATGTGTCTTTTACGGAGACTATTACGGGATTTCAGGGGACTTTGCCCAGCAGGATTTCCAAGCCGAGCTTGATCAACTCCTTCGTATCCGCAAAGACTTATCCTACGGTGAACAAAAAGACTACTTTGACGATCCTAACTGCATTGGTTGGACTCGCTCTGGAACGGAAGAGTCTGCTCCTATCGCCTGCGTGATTTCAAATGCGGCTGCATCTGCCAAACGCATGGAAATCGGCCAAGCATATGCAGGGCAGACCTACTACGATGCCCTAGGAAATTACCAAGAACCCGTTCAAATCCAAGAAGACGGCTGGGCTGATTTCCCAGTCTCAGAACGCTCTGTCAGCGTATGGATTTTGGCAGACTAACTAGAAAATTTAATTGACTGAAGAGGCTGGGACAAAAGTTCTAGCCTTTCAATTGTCTTTGAATTGTCGAGCAAGACGCAGTGGTTGAGTGGGCTCTACTACGCTGATTTCATCAGCTTTTACAGCCCCTACTCAATCTGTGCGGAGTGGGACGACGAAATCGAATTCTAACGAATTACCGATTTCTGTCCCACTCTCTTCTTATATTTTATAGTAAACCACAGGTTCATTCTAACACCTTAGGAAAGCGCTGTCAATTCCTTATCTTATTCTGTTAACAAATTCATAAAAAGAAAAAACTCGCCCACTTCCATCATCGGAAATGAACGAGTTTGATACGCTAAGAAGCCAAGGGCTCCTTTTATCTTAGCTTAATTCCGCAACAATCGCTTTGAGTTGTTCTTTGGTGTGAACACCAGCGACTTGTTTCACCACTTGGCCATCTTTCTTGAACAAGAGTGTTGGGATGGACATGATGCCGAAGTTACGAGCAGTGTTTGGATTTTCATCCACATCCATCTTAAAGATCTTCAAGTCATCTTCATGGATCTCTTCTGCCAACTGTTCCAAGATTGGTGCCTGCATCCGGCAAGGACCACACCAAGTTGCCCAAAAGTCCACCAAGACCAAGCCTTGGCTAGTTTCTTGTTCAAATGTTGCATCTGTTAGTACATGTACCATAGTTCCTCCTTTGATCAGTGCTTTCCACTAATCTCTCATTGATAGTTCTATTCTACACCAAAATTCAAGTTTTTAGAAATATTTGCTACGTTCTCAGCCTTGGACATCTTCTTTCTTTTTCTTCCAGAAAAGAAGGCTAGACAAGAGGAGGGTACCTAACCCATAGAATCCTATCCATTCCTCTTCAGTGCCTGTTTGAGGAAGCTGATCTGCTTTTTCTTGCGCTGCAACAACTGCTTTACCCGTCTCATAGACAAATGTTTGTCCATAAGCAACAGATAGAGATTCTGGTTTTGCAGTTTCTTTCTCAGCCGTTTTGACGAGAGGACGAAGATTTGTACTAGCAGGAAGCTCTGATTTACCATATCTTTCAGGATCTGGAACGACTGACAGATGGTATTCTTCGATGTAATGAACCGCTGGTTCTACCAATTTGGCTCCTTGAATCTCTGGAAGGGCAGCATATGCTGTTTCAGCTGCGTTAGGAAGATAAGTAGCTATTTGCGAACGCGTCCCTTCTACAATCGGAATGGTCGCACGGATCGAATCTGTCTTGAAGGTGACTTCGTATGGATTTCCACTGTTAGATCTGATGGATCATAGGTATTGAAGACTAGGGCTAATTTGTGGCCCTTTTTAACCGTGTAGAGGTTTGGTTGGAGATGGACCGTATAGTCGTGGAATTCTCCAACTTTTGGCTCGATACTATTTCTTGAGCTGGCTGAATCATAGCCAGACTCAGGGTTGGCCAGGTTGATCCATCCTTTGGCAATGACCTTGTATTTGGTCTTAATGGTCTCAAACTCTGCTACAGAGAGATTAGAAAGGTTACTTCCCATCCAGAAGCCATCTGCTTTTTTATCCGCCTTGACGCCACCATTGCCGACCACATCAAATTCCTCATCAGAGACGTCGACTAAGAGGGCATTGATCTGGAAGTTTTTGCCTTTCCCCTTAGCCAGGGCTGCCTTGAAGTGCACAGGAATATGCCCTTTGATGGTAGTATCTTCTGTCACTTCTGACACAAAGGTCATGTTGGCTTTTGAAGAAGCTTGGCTCACAGTTTCGTTTCGTTTAGCAATCTCTATGCCAGCTCCTGCGTAGTCGCTTGAAATCGTCTCTTCCAAGCGTTTCGACTGGGCATTGAGGAAGAGGCGTTGTGAAGTCTTCCAGTTATCATAAGTGGTCCACTTGCTTGGGTCATAGTTGTTTTGAGCCAAGACAGCTGGTAATTTGTCAACTTGATTCTCTACCCCGTACAAGTAATGACTAAGCCAGGTATTCAAAAGATCATAGAAATCTTGGCCATTGGCCTGAATACCATAACCACGAGACATGGCTGCTGGATAGACGTGGTCTCCCTGGTGGAGATAGAGCTTGACATTTTGGCCTGCCTTCTTGAGGGCATCGTACATGAGTTCAAAATGCTTGGTTTTAACGTTGTCATCATTCAAGCCATGAACCAAGAGGGCACTGGTCTTGAATTTTTCAGGATGAAGGGTATAATCCCGCTCCTTCCAGACATCGCTGTAATTGCGTTCATGCGCATTTTGATCCTTGTTGAGCTGGTTGATATAATTGGCATAATTTTGCCAAATACCAGCCCAATCGTTTTGATCCAGCATCCGCGTGCTAACGTAGAGGGAGAGCCATGAAAGGTCACTATAAGGTGCATTGCCAAACTGGGTTCCTTGGCTATTGAAATAATCATACCAAGAGGCGATTCCTGCTGCCGGAATGATAGTCTTTAGGCCTTCTACGCCTGTCGCTGCCACACCAAAGGTCGTGGTTCCAGCCCAGGATAGACCGGTCATAGCAACATTTCCTGTAGCCCAGTCTGCCTTGATTTCGACATTGCTGGTCTTATCGGTGTAGGCCTTGCGTTTGCCATTGACCCACTCGATAATATTCTTAAAGGCATTGATTTCCAGATCAGAACCTGTTGTATTAAATCCTTCTGATCCCTTGGTTCCTAGACCAGCACTGGAGATAAAGGCATAGCCTCTGACCAAGAAATAGTCATACCAGTTCAAGTTTTCGTAGTCATAGATATACTCGTAGGGACTGTAGTAATACCAATCCGAAGCCTTGGCCTTCTTAGCCGCATCTACAGTTGACAAGTTTCCGACAGCCTGTCGTTTAGCAGGTTGCTCCCGTAACTTCTTCATATCATAAGAGCCATCTGTCGGCAAGCCCAAACTTTCAAGTGTCACATAGTTCTCATCCAAGGTTCCTGCTACATAGGGACGCGCTTCGAGAATGGTCGCCGCCTTAAAGTCTCCCCTAGCAACTGCCTTAGGCAACTGGACAATGGCCTTGACTAGGTCAGGCTTGCCATCCGCATCTGTATCGTAATCGGTCTCCACATAGACTGGGAAGCGGACGATTTCGCTATCCTCATAGTGATAGTCTTCATCTGATTTTTCCCCAGTTGTATAAGGGAAGATGGGTTGAGCCCGCCCATTTAAAAAGAGAGGAGCTTTCTTCTCAGAGCGATAGGCATCATAGAGTTTCTTAGCAATGCTATACATATTGGTCAGCTCTTCTTGACTGACCTTGCGGTTCAAGTCCTCTTGAGTACTGATCATTCCTAGACTCTTAGCAAAGCGTTCCCGATCCGCAGCCGATTGACCGACCTGTTTGGAATCCGTCGCAGCCCACTGAAGCAATTCATCAACAGCATTTTGAACCGTTAATTCCTTATCCTTGAGCTCACTATTTGCCAGGCTACCTGTATAAGAAGTTAAGGCTTGTCCTGTAGCTGGTGTTGATGTTCCCGTCGAAGCCGCTGGACTAGCTGGGACACCTGCCCCCTGAGGTGCCTGTGGGTGGTTTGTTTTCTCAGTTACCGTCACGGTCTTTTCTTGTTCGACTGGCTTGTCAGCCTTCTCCGTCTCTGCCGGAGCAATTGGACTCGGTCCTGCAGGTTCAGAAGTCTCTACTTCCTTCTTAGGATCCACACTTGGAGCGGATGCAGACTGGTCTGCTTGAGATTGGGAAGCCGCTCCTTCAGAAGCTACAGGCTCCGGAGCCACCTGAGTCACCACTTCTTTCGTTGGAGCAAGCTCTGCTAGGTTCTCATCTGCTGCTACCACTTGATTTAAGACAAATGGAGCTAGCAGAAGGCTTGAAGCCACCATGGACACCACTGTTTTCTTTTTCATAAAAGAGACCTCACTATTTTGTAATCAATACAACTATTATACTATGTAAGCGCTTTTATAGCAAATTCTAAACAAGAAAAAAATCGAGGCAAATTTGCCTCGATCAAAAGATGTTTATTTCACATGATCTTTTAATTCTTCTTGAGCTTTTTGGTTAGACTCTGCTTGCTCTTTCTTCCATTTTTCAAGAGCTTTGTTGTAGTCTTCGGTTGTTACAGCCTTGTCTTGAAGTTCCATACCTTTATAGACAACGTTGTCTTTTCCTTTACCACCAGTCCAGCCAAATGGTGCTGAGAATGGTACAACACGAGTCAAGAATGGACGACCAGTCTTAGAAGTGGTTGGGATGACCAAAGCACTATCTGTCAACCAAGCTTGAGCTGCCGCATATTTCTCATAACGTTTGTTAAGGTCTTGTGTTTCAGCTCCTGCTTCTGTTACCATCTTCTCAAAGTCGTACAAGCCAACTTTCTTAGCTGCCTCATTGTTTTCGCTTGGGTCAAATCCAAGGAAGGTACGAGTATTTTCACCAGAAGATGCTTTCAAGATATCAAGGTAAGTTGATGGGTCTTGATAGTCAGGGCTCCATCCAACGTTATCTGAGATATCCCAGTCTTCGTCTTCTGCTTTAGCAGCAAAGAGGGTTACGTTCAAGAGATCTTCTTTTGATACCATATGGATATCGACAACAACGTTTTCTTTTCCAAGCGTACTTTCAACTGATTGTTTGAAAGATTGAGCACGTTGAACCTTAGATTGAGTCGTTTGGTCTACTGGCATATCCAAGTGGATTGGGAATTTCACGCCATCTGCTTCAAGTGCAGATTTCGCTTTCGCAAACTCTTCTTTGGCTTGTTTCGTTGTAAAGACCATTCTGACCATCGTCAAGATTTGCATCTTTCCACTCGTCTCCATAAGTCACCAACTCAGATTTAACCATCTCACCGAAGGTCTTGCCATCTGCTTGAACGAATGTAGGTGGGATGTACAAGTTACGGATCAGTTTGCTTGCTCCATCTTTACCATTCGCTTGGGCAGCATAGGCTTCACGGTCAAAGGCAAAGCTGATTGATTGACGGAAGTCTTTGTTCAAAAGAGCTTTCTTAGTAGATGATTTTTCTTCATCTGTTGTTTTTGCAGTGTACTTGTAAGACTGACGGTCGATATTCACACCGATAACGAAGGTGCTGGCATCTTGAGGTGTGTAGATGATTTCATCTTTAAACTTCTTAGCTTGGTCTGTAAATCCAGGTCCAGTTGGGAACAATTTAGCAAGGCTAAGAGCATTGTCCTCAAATGAGTTTGCCAATTTACTTTGGTCTTGACCATCATAGTACTCGAGCTTAACATCTGTGATGTGAACATTGTCCTTATCCCAGTAGTTTTCATTCTTGCTCATCTCAATAGATGATTTAGAAGTGAAGCTCTTCAAGATGTATGGACCATTGTAAAGAAGTGAGCTAGTGTCACTTGCTTGGGCAAATTTATCCCCTTTTGATTCTACGAATTTCTCGTTGATTGGGAAAGTGATCCCAAGAGTCAACTTAGAATTCCAGAAAGGCTCTGCCTGGTTCAAAGTGATTTGAAGGGTATGATCATCAACTGCTTTAATGCCTACATTTTTGAAGTCTGAAGTCTTACCTTCAACATATTCATTCAAACCCTTGATAGAGTTTTGAATGATGTAGAGCATTTCAGACTTGTGGTCAGCGGCATACTTGATCCCTGCAACGAAGTCATCTGCTGTCACGTCCGCATACTCTTCCCCTTCTGAATCATACCATTTAGCATCATCACGAAGTTTGTAAGTATAAGTCAAGCCATCTTCTGAAACTGTCCAATCTTTAGCAAGTGAAGGAATCAAATTTCCATACTTGTCGTTTCAAACAAACCATCGATCAAGTTTCCTGTGATTTCGTGGGTTGCAGCTTTACCAGATGTGATGTAGTTCAAGTTTTCAGGTTCTGTCTCATAGACGTAAGAGAATTTTTGACCTGACTCACTTGATTTTGAGCTTGAGCTTGATGATTTAGAACCACCAGAACATGCTGCAAGAATACCTGCTGAAAGAAGAGCTACTCCTGCAAGAGCAATGACATTTCTTTTTTTCATAGTTTACTCCTAATAAATTTTTAAGGTTGTCTTAAGATTATACCACAAAGATTTTCAGAAGAGAAGTAATTTTCTGAAAATTTATTAAATTTTGTAATTTTTCTTATTCCTTAGCATTTATTAAAGTGTGAACCATAGTCTACAAAGTCCTTAACATCGCTGGTTTTGCCCTCATGAAGGTCCCGAACAATTTTTGACCCTACGATGACACCATCCGATACCTGATTAAAGCGTTGGATGTCTTCTTGGGTGGAGACCCCAAATCCTGTCAGAACTGGAATAGTGGCCAAGTCTCTCAAGGTTGCCAAGTGCTGATCCAAGTCATCCCGGTAGTTGCCCATCTTCCCAGTAACTCCATTGATGGCTACCGCATAGATAAAGCCTTCTGCTTCTTGGATCAAGGCCTTTTGGCGTTCGATACCAGTAGTCAAGCTGACCAGGGGTACAAGGGCAATATCACTTCCTTGCAAGTAAGGTGCTATCATATCCGCATGCTCATTTGGCAGATCTGGAATGATCAAGCCTTTGACGGAGGTAGAAGCCAATTCTTTATAAAGGCTTCAATCCCATATTGGTAGACTGGATTGATATAGGTCATGATGACCAGAGGAATCTTAGTCTCTTGTTCTTGGAGTTTTTTTACAATAGCGGTTAAGGTGACTCCCTTGGCCAAACTACGTTGCCCAGCCATCTCGATGACTGGCCCATCCGCTACAGGGTCCGACCAGGGAATTCCCACTTCAATAGCCGATGCTCCACTTTCTTCTAAGAGCTGGATAGTGTCAAAGAGCCCATCAAGTCCCTTCTCATGATCGCCTGCCATAATGTAAGGGACGAAAATTCCACGCTTGCTGTCTTTAATAGCTTGTAAATGCTGAGTTAGTGTTTTGGTCATCTCTACTTCCCTTCTGCTTCAAACCGTTCTTTCACCTGCATGACATCCTTGTCTCCACGACCAGATAGGCAGATGATGAGATTTTGGTCCGGAGTCATTTTTGCTGCGACTTTTTGCGCTAGAGCGATAGCATGACTGGACTCCAATGCTGGAATGATCCCCTCCAAACGAGAGAGTAACTTAAATCCTTCGAGGGCTTCTTCATCCGTGATGGAATCATAGCTTGCCCGGCCAATTTCATTGAAATAGCAATGCTCTGGCCCCACACCAGGATAATCCAATCCAGCAGAGATAGAGAAAGCCTCCATGATCTGTCCATGGGCATCTTGAAGCACTTCCATCAAGGCTCCGTGAAGGATACCTGGACGACCTTTGGCAAAGGTCGCTGCGTGTTTGTCCGTATCCAAACCAAGACCAGAGGCTTCTGCTCCGTACATGGCTACAGATTCGTCTTCTACGAAGGGGTAGAACATGCCAATAGCATTGGAGCCCCCACCGATACAGGCTAGGACCGCATCAGGAAGTTTTCCACCTGAGACTTCAGCAAACTGACGTTTGGCTTCCTTACCAATCACGGATTGAAAATCTCGGACAATCTCTGGGAAGGGAGCTGGTCCAAGGGCAGATCCCATGATGTAGTGAGTATCATCAATCCCAGCTACCCATGCACGAAGGGCTGCATTGACCGCATCTTTCAGCACGCGCGATCCGTCTGTCACACTATGGACTTTTGCTCCCAAGAGCTCCATTCGAAAGACATTGAGAGCTTGGCGTTTGACATCTTCTTCCCCCATGTAGATGGTACACTCCATCTCAAAGAGTGCCGCTGCCGTCGCTGTCGCAACCCCGTGTTGACCAGCCCCTGTCTCCGCGATGATCTTCTTCTTGCCCATCCGTTTAGCCAGCAAGACCTGACCAAGGGCATTGTTAATCTTGTGGGCCCCTGTATGGTTGAGGTCTTCCCGTTTCAGGTAGATTTGTGCCCCACCGATGTGCTTGGAGAGGCTTTTGGCGTGGTATAGTGGAGTCTCCCGTCCTACATAATTCTTGAGCAAGTCAACCAATTCCGCCTGAAAGCTTGGATCTGCTTTGGCTTCTCTGTACGCCTTATCCAGTTCGATCACGGCTGTCATCAGGGTTTCTGGGACAAACTGGCCCCCAAATTTTCCATAAAACCCTTTTTCATCCGGTAGTTGATAGTTCATGCTTTCGCTCCTTCTATAAATGCTTTTATCTTTTCTATATCTTTGCGTCCGTCTGTTTCGACTCCTGAAGAGACATCCAGGGCATAGGGCTGAAAGGTCTCTCGAGCTTGGCGGACATTGTCCACTGTCAAGCCCCCTGCAATAAAGAAGTCCTGCCGGATCTTCTGATCTTTCAGCAAGTCCCAATCAAAGGTTTGCCCACTCCCAGCTACTGGAGCATCAAAGAGCAGATAATCTGCCTGGCTTGACACTTGGGCTTCCTCATCTCTGATCTGGATCGCGCGAATGACGGGAACTGAAATCTTTGGTATCAGAGCTTCATCAAACATTCCATGAATCTGAACGATATCTAAGGGAACCTGAGCAATGGCTTGCTCCAAGTCCTCTAGACTTGGTGAGACAAAGACTCCGACAATTTTGGTCGGACCAGTCACCAGTCTCGCCAATTCATGGGCTTGCTCCAGACTGACTTGTCGCTTGCTCTTAGCGAATACAAAGCCGATATAGTCTGCTCCTGCTAGAACAGCCGTCTCCACGGCTTCCGCTGTAGACAGGCCGCATATTTAACCTTTGTCAATTTGTAACTCCTTGACCTTTTCTGCAACATCCCCTGCTGTCATGAGGGCAGTCCCCACCAAGATCCCATTAAAGTAGGGAGCGACTAGAGCCGCATCTGCCCCATTAAAAATAGCGGACTCCGATATATAAACTGGCTGGTCTTTGAAATGCGTGGACAATTCAAGACTGGTATTCAGATCCGTTTCAAAAGTGACCAGGTTCCGGTTGTTGACCCCGATGATGTCCGCTCCGATTCGATGGGCGATTTCGAGCTCAGCTAAGTTATGGGTCTCTACAAGCACTTCCAAACCAAGCCCCGTCGCAAAGTCATAGAGTTCCTTGAGCCGGGCTTCGGGCAGGGCTGCGACAATCAAGAGAATAACCGTCGCTCCGGCATTGCGAGAGCGGACAATTTGCTTCTCATCAATGATAAAATCCTTGGCAAAGGTTGGAATCGTCACCTGGGAAGAAATCTCACGAAGGTAGTCTAGATCCCCCTTGAAGAAGACTTGGTCCGTCAGGACTGAGATCATAGCTGCCCCATTTTCTTCATAGGTCTTGGCTTGGGCGACAATATCCACATCCAAGTTAATATCCCCCATACTAGGGCTGGCTTTCTTCACCTCAGCTATGATCTGCAAGTGCTCTTGATGGCTCTTGAGAAAATCGTAGAGACGGTAGGTCTGACGAAGAGGCTGGAGGTCTTCCATGGCCATTTGCGCCACTTCTTTTTCTTTTTGTTCTAGGATTGTCGGTAGAAAGGCTTTACTCATACTTGAACCTCTTGTAAGTGTTGCAATTTAGCAAGGGCAGAACCATCCGCAATCAATTGACGCGCAAGTTCCACACCTTCTTTGATGCTTGCCACTTTTCCATTGGCATAGAAACCAAGACCAGCATTGAGAACCGTTGTTTCCAGATAAGGGCTGGCTTCATTCTTCAAGACACTGAGGAGAATTTCTGCATTTTCCTTGGCATCGCCACCAGTTATTTCAGACAGCTCCACCTTGTCCATCCCCAGATCTTCATAGGTAAAGGTATGCTGGCTGATCTTGCCGTCTTCTAAGAGAGTATAGGTATTGGTTCCATAAAGAGCCGCTTCGTCCATATTGTCAGGACCTGTGATGACGACGGCACGTTTGCGTCCCAACTGCTGGATGGCAAGCGCGACTATCTCTTGCAATTCGACACGGTAGAGCCCCATGAGTTGGGTTTCAAGATCCAGTGGATTGGCAAGAGGACCGACCAGGTTCATAATGGTTGGAATCCCCATCGCTTGACGAGCAGGGCCAATGAAGCGCATAGCCGGATGCATGGTCTGCGCAAAGATAAAGGCCAAGCCAACCTCGTCCAAGGCTTTAGAGAGAGTCTCTGGCGTGGCAGCTACGTTGATACCAAGCGCTTCTAGGACATCTGCAGAGCCTGACTTAGAAGAAACAGAGCGATTGCCGGCCTTGGCCATGCGGATCCCTCCAGCAGCCAAAACGAAGCAAACAGTCGTCGAAATGTTAAAGCTATAGGATTGGTCTCCACCAGTCCCACAGTTACACATGGCATCTGAGAAGGTCTCTGGCAATACCGTCGCATGGGCCTTTAAGGCGCGTACAATTCCGGTAATTTCGTCTGCTGTTTCTCCCTTGGTTTTGAGTCCCATCAAAAAGGCAGAGATTTGACTTTCTGAAAGTTGGTTCTGCAAGATTTGATCAAAGACTTCTTGGACTTGCTCTTGCGTCAAGTCTTGGCGATTAGAGATTTGTAAGAATAGTTCTTTCATAAGGGTTTCCTCTTATCTTTTCTACACGTTTCAATAGAAATTTTAGCTGCTAGGAATTGCTGGTCTAGTCTAGGACGAGCTTCACAAAATTTTCGATCATTTTTAGACCATCTGGACTGCCGATACTCTCAGGATGATACTGAAGTCCATAGATGGGCAGGCTCTTGTGTTGGATGGCCATGATTTCTTGGTCGTCCATGGTAATGGCTGTTACCTCAAATTCTTCTGGCATTTGGTCAACGACGATAGAATGGTAACGCATGATGGGCACATCATTCTCAATGTCCTCGAAATAGGAGATGGTGTTTCAAAGGTAATCTGGCTTTGTTTGCCATGCATGACATTCTTAGCCAGGCGCAACTTACCACCAAAGGTCTCAGCCAGGGCTTGGTGACCTAAGCAAATCCCCAACATAGGTTTCTTACCTGCAAAGTCCTTGATCATGGCTTCCATTTTCCCAGCATCTGCTGGCCAGCCTGGACCGGGGGAGAAGACGAGGGCATCTGCCACTTCTGCATGCTCATACAAGCGCTCATCATCATTTCGCAAGACCTCAACCTCTGTAAAAGTTCCCAAGTATTGGGCCAAATTATAGGTAAAGGAATCATAATTATCCACTAATAAAATCATTGAACATCTCCTATTCTTGTCATCGATTTTGCCTTGTTAATCGTTTCGTAAAATTCATTCTCCGGAACACTGTCGTAGACAATCCCTGCTCCTGCTTGGACGTAGGCCTTTTGATTCTTGAGGATCATGGTCCGGATGGCAATGGCGAAGTCCATATCCCCTGTCGCAGAGAGGTAACCAATAGCTCCCGCATAGACGCCACGTTTTTCCTGTTCCAATTCATAGATCCGACGCATGGCCCGAATCTTAGGAGCCCCAGAGACTGTACCCGCTGGTAGTGTCGCTTTCAAGGCATCGAGAGCTGTTAGGTGTGGCAGGAGTTGCCCCTTGACCACACTGGTCAGGTGCATGACATAGCGGAAATATTCTACTTCCATATACTTGGTCACTTCGACCGTCCCGTTTTGAGCGATTTTCCCGATATCATTGCGGCCCAGATCCACCAGCATGCGGTGCTCGGCTGTTTCCTTGATATCGTGAAGGAGTTCATGAGCCAGGGCTTGGTCCTCTTCTTCCGTCGCTCCACGAGGTCGAGTTCCGGCGATCGGATTGGTGGTCACCTCTCCCTTTTTCACCGATACCAGACTTTCAGGACTGGCTCCAATGATCTGGTAGTCGCCAAAGTCATAGAAATAAAGATAGTTGGATGGATTGGTCACGCGCAAATTCCGGTAATAATCCAAGGGATCACCTTCAAAATCTGCTGAGAAGCGTTGACTGAGGACACATTGGAACATATCACCTTCACGGATCAGTTTCTTGGCCTTATCCACCATTTCCATAAAGACTTCCTTCTCGATATGGTTGGTGAAGTGGAGGGCCTGCAAGGCCTGAGGGGTGAACTCGTTGGGCGCTTGGGTTTGCAGATCGGTCACCACTTGCCCCAGTGATTGGCGGACCGCATCATTGCTTCGACCAGAGTAGATATTGTCTTCCACCACATAGACTTTTTCCTTCTTGTGATCAAAAATCAAATAGGACTCGTAGATGAAGAAATGCATATCTGGCGTTCCGATAGTATCCTGAGGAATGGATCCAATCTCTTCATAGACTCCGATCATATCGTAGCCTGCAAAACCGATGGCCCCACCAGCGAAAGGAAGATCAGACGTCAGCCCCTTGACCGTTACCTGGTGGAGGTAGTCAAAAGGATCTTGCTCCAGCACCTTGCCATTCTCATACAGAATGCCATCCTGATAGGTCACCTCAAATACTGGATTGTAGGCCACGATAGAAAAGCGGGCATTCTCCTTTTCACGCGGGATCGACTCAAGGATGACCTTATGGTCTCCTTGGACACGCATGTAGGCTAGAATGGGGGTTAAGGTATCAGCTGGTAAAATTTTTTTCATAGGAATTCCTTTCTTTTCCTAGGGACGAAGCGATGCAAGTCCTGATCCAATCACATCCAATACTCTTCAAAGTTAACAACTAGACCAACTTCAAAAGAATACAAAAAACCTCACAGAGTAAAACTCTGTGAGGGCATTAAATCGGATTTAACACGGTACCACCTCAGTTAATGGTCAAAAAGGGTAGAAAACGACCATTATCTCTATCTCCTCTAACAAGGAGCTGCACGATAAGGGGTGCCTACCGAGAAGAATATGTGTTATCTTCTCCTACTCTAAACAATCAGCCCAATGTTCACTAACTCCGACTACCTGCTCACAATACCCGCAGGCTCCCTGAAAATCTTAGACTAGTTACTTTCTGATTTACTTCATATTTTACTACAATTTTTTGGCTTGTCAAGAATTTTTTGACAGTTTATCCTAAAAAATCTGCCCAGTCAACTAGACTAGGCAGATACAAAACTATTTTTGTGATACCTAAAAATTGAGCTTATTTCACCAAGTCACTCTTGAGATAGGCATCGACCATGCGTTCTGTCGCTACCACAGAATCCACGTGGGTCCGCTCATAGGAGTGGCTAGACTCGATCCCTGCTCCGAGAAGACCATGCTTGACTTCTGCACCTGCGCTCATGGCTGCAGAGGCATCCGAGCCATAGAAAGGATAGATGTCCAGTTTGTAAGGGATGTTTTGCTCCTTGGCCAAGGCCACCAAGTGTTGGCGGAAACCATAGTGGTATGGACCAGAAGCATCTTTGACACAGATAGAAACTGTGTACTCGTCTGTCTGCTGGTCATCTCCCATCGCCCCATGTCCACTGCTAAGTATTCAACCGCTTGAGCTGGGATGCTAGAGTTAGCCCCATGTCCCACTTCTTCAAAGACAGAAAAGGCAAAGTGAGTCGTCACTGGTAGGGTCACGCCTTCTTCCTTGTAGACGCGAAGGAGATTAAGCAAGATGGCAGCGCTGACCTTGTCATCCAAGTGACGAGACTTGATAAAGCCTGTATCTGTGACGATGGTCCGAGCATCAAAGCTGATAAAGTCTCCGACTTCAATCCCCAAGTCACGGGTTTCTTTTTCAGAGGTCACTTTTTCATCCAAGCGCACTTCCATATTGTCCTGAGTCCGCTCCACAGTTCCCGCATCCTTGTAGACGTGGCAAGAGGTTTGGTGGACAAGAATAGTACCCGAATGTGTCTTTCCTGTATTGGCCACATGGACGGTACAGTTTTCCCCTTCGATCATGTTCCAAGGGAAGCCACCGATGCGATCCAGCTTGAGACGACCATCTGGTTTCACAGCACGGACAATCGCTCCCAAGGTATCCACATGGGCTGTGATGTAGCGGTGTTGCTCGTCATTCTCACCCTTGAGGACAACGGTTACGCCTCCCTTAGCTGTCCGAACAGGGCTGTAGCCCATGTCTGTCAAAGTCTTGACTAGATAGGTAGCCACTTCTTCTGTAAAGCCTGTCGGTGATGCGATGGCTGTGAGTTCTTTTAGATATTCAACTGTTTGATTCATGAATTTCTCCTTCAATAATCTGCTAGTACGATTATAGCACGACTGCCCCTAAAAGACTAGCTCAGATAGAAAGCAAAAAAAGGCTGGGATAAAAGTCCTAGCCTCTCAATTGTCTTTGGATAGTCGAGCAAGACGCAGTGGTTGAGTGGGCTCTACTACGCTGATTTCATCAGCTTTTACAGCCCTACTCAACTGTGCGGAGGTGGGACGACGAAATCGAACTCTAACGAATTACCGATTTCTGTCCCACTCTCTCTTTCTTTATTTCTTTTCAGATCCAATCTACAGCTGAGGAAACTGAGTCCCCACAGAGAAGACAGGGGCCTTAGCTACTCAAACCTCCAACAAACTTATAAGCAGTTACCAAAGCATTTGTCATGGTATCACGGGTTGCTTTGAAGGCCTCAATAAAGGCTGCACGGTGCTCTTCTGGGAAAAGCGTTGTATCATCTCCAAATTGAGTAAGAGTTTCATTCACAGAAGCCAACTCTTCATCCATCTTCTTGATACCAGGTTCCAAGGTCTTGAAGTAAGATTCTTGTTCAGATTTTGGCAACTTTTCACCCAATTCATTGGCATGCTTCTTGTAATTTTCAGCTAGTTTTGCATAAAGTCCCTTGATATCCCCGATTGTTTTCGCATTTTCAATTTCTTGATCCGTTACCAAAACAACTTCTGGAGCTGTTGCTTGAGCGCCAGAGCCTGAAGTAGACTGACTAGAAGAGCTGCTTGTATCATCTGTCAATTCAAATTTCTTTGATGAAGATGATTTCTTCTTAGATGAGGAAGACTTCTTAGAAGAAGATTTCTCCACCTTGCTTGAAGACTTCTCTGAAGAAGCCTTTGGTTTTGCAGTTTGATTTCCCGAACATGCGACCAAGGTCAAGACCGAGAGAAGGGTAATACCGCTTGCGACTAATTTTTTCATGGTTGACTCCTATTCATAATTCATTTATAGAATTATATCTAAAATTATTTCGATTGTCAAAGCATTATAATATCTTAGCTCCTTCTGCTGACGGTACATTTTTAAGATGAGATAGACCTTCTACCCATTATAGACCTTTCTTAAATTGTCGAACTTTTATCATTTAGGACAAAAGTCTTGCAATATTACTTAACTTTAATTATAATCATTCTAAATAAGGAATCAGGAGACAAGTATGACTGAAACAAAACATGGCCTTGATGCTTCTTTCAACGACCGCTTAAATATCTTACGGGCTGGAGTGCTCGGTGCCAATGATGGCATTATCTCAATCGCTGGAGTTGTTATCGGGGTTGCCAGTGCGACCAGTAACCTCTGGATCATCTTTCTCTCTGGTCTCTCTGCAATTCTAGCTGGTGCCTTCTCTATGGCGGGTGGTGAATACGTCTCTGTATCTACCCAAAAGGATACAGAAGAAGCTGCTGTGAGCAGAGAACAAACCCTTCTGGATCGCGATCCAAAGGCTGCACGCGACTCCCTCTATGTGGCCTATATTCAAAATGGGGAATGTGAAACGGCTGCTCAAATCATGACCGAGCGGGCCTTTCTCAAACACCCTCTCAAAGCCTTGGTGGAAGAAAAATATGGCCTGGAGTTTGAAGAGTTTACTAATCCTTGGCATGCGGCCATCTCGAGCTTTATTGCCTTTGTCCTCGGATCTCTTCCTCCTATGCTGTCGATCATCCTCTTGCCAAAAGAAATCCGGATCCCAGCAACGGTGATCATCGTCGCCCTTTCCCTTCTCTTTACTGGCTACACCAGTGCCAAGCTAGGAAAAGCTCCTACCAAGCAAGCCATGATCCGTAACTTGGTCATCGGACTACTGACTATGGGTGTTACCTATCTCTTCGGACAATTGTTTAGTATCTAAAAAAGCTGAGACAGAAGTCTCAGCTTTTTTTACGCTTCCAACAAGGCTTGGGCTTGTTTTTCCAATCCTGCGATTGCTTCGTCTGTCAAGACCAATTCACCTGTTGTCCAAGCTTCTGGGTTAACGGTTGTTCCTGTGAAGTCTCCCACTACTTGTGTACGAACGAATGGCAAGAGGGCTTGGTAAGCCGCAAACATTGGCTCGTGTCCTGCATTAGCGACTGAAGAGACTGTTACGATCTTGTCTTGGAGGGCAGATGGACCACGAGTTTCTGATAGGTCAAGGGCACGGCTGAACCAGTCGATCAAGTTTTTCACCACACCAGGAATAGCAAAGTTATAAACTGGTGAGAAGATCCAGATAGCATCTGCCGCAAGGACCGCATCACGCGCTGCTTGCACTGCTGGTAAGGTTGGAGTTTCCAAATCTTGGTTCATCATCGGGATGTCCTTGTAGTCCAAGTAAGTCACTGTTGCTTTTCCTTCAAGAAGGCTTTCTGCTTTCTTAGCCATTTGGTGGTTGAAAGATCCTTGACGAAGAGATCCGACGATAAATAAAATGTTTTTCATAGATATTTCTTCTTTCTGATGTAAGTTTATTTATTACAATAACAATTATACACGATTCAGATGTAATATCAAGTATTACATCTCGAAATATCACTAATTTTTTCTATTTGTATTTTTCCCTCAAAAAGACTAGTTTATCAAGCTTACTAATCTTTTCTAACTCGGGTTACAATCCCATCTGGATCTGTAAACTCGAACTCACTTGAGGTCAACCAGCTGACAGGTGCCCCCTGCTCTTTTGTTCTCTCTGCAATGGCAACCAAGTCGTCTTTCTTTTCTACGTGGACGACGTAATAGGCAAGGCCAGGCAGTTGGGCTTCCCGTTTGGCCAAGTGCTTGCCACCCCATTCATTAACTGCCAGGTGATGGTGGTAGTCCCCAGAAGCGATCCAGCTGGCTGATGGAATAGTAAACTTATCAGATAATTCTAGCACCTTTTGGTAAAAGGCGGATGCCGCCCGACTATCTCTCACGGAGAGATGGATATGTCCCATGCGGGTAGCTGACGCTATCTGGAAGGGCTCTACCTTGCGCCCCATTTCATAGATCTCTTGAGCAGAGAGGGCTTCTGTCACCCCGATGATGCGACCATCCTCACGGATATCCCACTCCGCCACTGGCTTATCCCGGTAGAGCTCGATGCCGTTGCCCTCTGGATCCTCGAGATAGAGGGCTTCACTGTAACCATGGTCCGCAGCCCCGACAAAGGGATAGTCCAGCTCAGCCATATGTTTGAAGACATCCGCCAAGTCCTCCCGACTAGGTAAGAGAATGGCCATGTGATAGAGACCATAGCTAGCCTTAACGGCCTCCGTCCGATCCGTTTGGATGAGATGGACCAAAGGCTGGCCTCCAGCCCCAAGAAGGACCTCCTCCTCCGACTGAGACAATATCTCCAAACCCAAAATTTGGGTGTAAAAAGCGGTCTGGCGTGCCAGATCTTTCACATTAAGTACTGCTTCTGCCAAGTAAATCTTGCTATTGTAGGCGTAGGTCATAAGTATCTCCTATTCGATTTTGTTTTGTTGTAATTTTTCTCATTACATCATTATACACTCTTTTTCTAAAGAAGCAAGAAAAACATCTAGACAGAAAACCCTCCTTAGAAAACTAAGGAGGGTGGTTTGTTACATGTGATGAAGAACTAGCCCTTAAACTCTTGGACAAATTTTTTGAGTTCGGCATCGGCTTCTGGTGTCGTTCCATGAAGCTGGCTGAGCATGTCTAAAAGAGATGCTGTCTGGGTCTCAATGGTCGCATTAGTTTGGTTGATCTTAGCCACGATATCTGTCAGTGGCTCTACTTCTTCTTCCTCAAAGGTATCCACATAGCGTGGGATATTGAGGTTGTAATCATTCTCGACGATCTCCTCAAAGCTAGCCAGATGGGCAAACTTATCCATGTCTTCTCTGCTCTTATAGGCCTGGAGGATCTTCTCGATATGGGCATCCGTCATGATATTCTGGTTCTTGCCCTTATCAAATTCCTTAGAAGCATCGATAAAGTAAACGTCCCGATTGGTCCGGTTCTTTTTGAGAATGATGACCGTCGTTGGGATGCTAGTATTGAAGAAGATATTGGCTGGAAGTCCGATAACGGTATCTATAGCCCCTTCTTCCAGCAAGGCCTTGCGAATGGTTCCTTCAGCATTGCCACGGAAAGGACCCCGTGAGGAAGGACGATGGCCATCACACCATTGTCTTGTTTCAAGTGATAGTAACCGTGCAAGAGAAAGGCGAAGTCTGCCTTGGACTGAGGCGCCAGCTTGCCAAATGGAGAGAAGCGAGGATCTTGGAGGAAGCCGGAGCCTGCAGACCACTTAGCTGAGTATGGTGGGTTCATAAGAACCCCATCAAAGTTGGTCGGCTCTTGGGTCGGCCAGTCTTCGTCCAAGGTATCGGCATTGTGCAAGAACTGGTTTTCCACCGGAACCCCGTGTAGGATCATGTTCATCCGAGCCAGGTTATAGGTTGAGGTATTGAGCTCCTGACCAAAGTACTGGACCGTTTGAGGCTGGTGAGAAAACTTCTTGGCATTGAGCAAGAGCGATCCTGATCCCATGGTGGCATCATAGATGGTAAAGCCTTGCTCGTCTTCACGCCCTAAAAAGGCAATCTGGGTCATGAGCTTGGCTACAGGCTGGGGCGTATAGAACTCTCCTGCTTTCTTTCCAGAGTCGGTCGCAAACTGACCAATCAAGTACTCATAAGCATCCCCAAGCATATCACCAGCATGACCAGCCACATCCAGCACTGCCAACTCTTTCATAACGGCAGCTACTAGCTGGTTTTGCTTTTGAGGTGTCGCCCCTAGCTTTTTGGAGTAGAGATCTATGTCCTCAAAGAGATTTTCATAGAGGTCATCACTCTGCTCGATGTCTCGGAAGCCCTGAGCCAGATCTTCCAGCTGGAAGGTCCCTTCATTGACCCGGTCCACCAAGGACGTAAAGGTCAAGTTTGGCTTGATGACATAGTTGAGCTCTTCGGTGATGACAGAGATCAAGTCCTCTTGAGAGTCAGAATCCTCATAGTAGGACCGGTAAAGCGCCAAGGCTTCATACAGACTCTCTGTCTCCTCTTCCATGGTCTCCGCCACAAAGAAGAGCAACTTATCTGAGAGGTACTTGTAAAAGATCATCCCCAATAGATAAGACTTATAGTCATTGGCATCCATCTTAGAGCGAAGCACGTCCGCTGAGTTCCACAGGGCTTGGTAGAGCGACTGGGAGGTTTGTGTTGTTTCCATAGTAATTCTTTCTGATTTCTTTAGACCTTTTCTTGTTCCAGTGGGACGACGGCGAGAGTCTTGCCTAGACTGGCTAAGACTTTCAAAACTGTGTCCAATTGAGGACTGGTCTTTCCTGTCTCCATCCGAGCGATGACCGGTTGGCTGACCCCACTGAGTTCTTCTAGTTTCTTTTGGCTAATGCCCTTTTCATGCCGAGCCTCGATCAGCTCTGTCATAATCGCGACCCGCAGATCACTTTCCAGGATTTCTTCCTTGGTGAAGAGCTCTGCTCTCACATCTTTCCAATCGCTGCCGATGGCACTATTCTTCATCTCTTAGCCCTCTTTCCTTCAAATCTTGCAACTCCCGCTTGGCTTTCTCGATCTCTCGTCTGGGTGTTTTTTGCGTCTTTTTGACAAAATGATGCAGTAAGACAAAGCTCCCATCCAGCCAAGCCACGAATAAAATCCGATCCCGCAAGGGTCTCAACTCCCAAATCTCCGCATCCAGATGCTTGATGTAGGGTTGACCAGCACGAGTTCCATGCTGGCTCAAAAGCTCAATATAGTCGTTGAGCTTGTTGAGTTTGACCCGGCTGTCCTTGCTATCGTGACGAGCTAGCTCTCTCATGTAGTCCAAGACCGGTTGATTCCCTTGTTTGTCCTTATAAAAATAAATAGCGTGCACAAAGCAACCTCTTTTCGAATTTATTATAACTCTAAAGTTATTGAAAGTAAATACTTTTAAGTTATTAAATACTAAGGAGCACCCTTTGAAAGGATCAAAGAGGCTCACTTATACTATTCGAAAAAGGATGCGCTTATAGATGCTGATAAGAATTTTTTGAAGGTTAGATAAACATATCTTGTAAGAGTTTCTTTTTCAGAGTCTCGAGCTGCGAAATTTTTTCTTGATGAAAGTTGATAAGACTATCGAGGTTAGAGAAATAGGCGCCGATGGCTTGTTGTTCTTTAAGTGTTGGAATTTGGATAATTGCTTCTTTTATATCATTCGAGCTAATTGAATCAAACGTAGAGCCTGTACTAAATCTATTCCAAAAACCAGTCATTTTCATTTTTTCTAAAGTATAAAAAATAAAGTCATTACCTTTTATTGCTGCAACTCCACGTCCAATAACTACATTGTAATCCGTTTTACCTATATCACCAACAGGAGCTCGAACAGTAAGAATTATATCTCCAATTTCCGCCATTTTAGTAACTTCCGTTGTCCATAATCTGGGAACCACCTGCTTATTCTTAATATCTGCGTTTCCCTGAACTAGAATATAATCATTAGGATTATCTGTATAGTTCTCTGACTTGGGAGATTGTCCCATTTTAATATTTGTAACTCTAGAGAGTATTTTAGCTTCCCACTCCCCCTCAAATCCATCCAAACGTATCTCAGGAACTGTCTGTCCAGCTTTGGGAAACATCTTGGAGAGCATGGTCTCCTTGAGAGATTGATAGTTGGCGAGATTGTTCTTGTAACTAGACAGGAGGTCATCGAGGGTTCGGAAGAGAGAGCCGATGGCGGATTGTTCTTGAACATCTGGTACATTAACCTTTATCATTGCTATATCACTAGCATTGTATGAAGGAAGGGCACCAATTTGTGCATACTTGGGCAAATTTATCGTTTGAAATAATGTTAAACCAAAATCTATATCCCATGATTCATCGAAGGAATAGCTCATAGTATTATTGTCAATCAGAAAAGGTCTAGTAACTAACCGTTTTCTATTTAACATCAATGCAGCACCAACTTTAGCAAATATGATAGCTGGAGTTTCATTAATAACTTTCCAACTATTTTTCATAATTTGCTCCTGTGTAACATAATTATTTGCGTTCCTCATCTCAGTTTCATTTCCAATATTGTTCATATCAGAAACCTTAAAAAATGGAATCCCTTCTGTACCACCTTGTTGACTATCTGAAAAACCTATACCTGATTTAAAAGTTCCAAGCTGACCTAATTTATAGTTATTACAATTATTGATAAATTCTTTAAATCTAATTTTTGGAATGTTTTTGTTGCTCATTTTCCTCACTCTTTTTCCTGTACTCAATGTATTCCTTCAAGGTCATTATTTCAAGATTTCCTACACTGTTTTCAACTATGAATAAGTTGTTTAAACCATCTTTTTTATTGGAATCTAAAAGTATTTTAGCTTCTTTTATCTTATTAATTGACTCGTAAAAATTTTTATCAGATATATCAGCCTGTAGATTTTTGATAGATTGTTCCATTTTTTTAGTTGAAGCTTTTTATCGTGATAGTAGCTGGTGAAATTTTATCAGCCGACTCAACTTTTTATATTCTTAATAGAAGATGTGGCCTTAAAAATTAACACTTTTTAAAAATCTCAACTGTTAATCCTGCTATTATAGCTCTCAACATTTCTTCATTTAAGAATATTTCAATAAATGAATCGAAAGATGCCTGTAAACTGTCTTCTCCAAAAAATAAGATCTCTATACCTTCTTTGGAATATCTATCTTGTAATTCGTTCTCTTCCTCCTTAGAAAAAAGTAAATATGCACCTCTAACTCCAACACTTTTTCCCATAAACACTCTCCTATTCTGTATAAAAAAATGAAACACGATATTTATTTCTATATCTAACTTAGTTCAAAGATCCCAATTTGATCAAAAACTAGTAATAATTTCATCAATAACTATTTCTCCAAGTTTATATTTTTTTCAAATAGCATTAAAAAAATTGCAATGTGTCGATAATTAACACATTATATATATTATTTTTTTGCAATATCTATAATACTATCATTGATTGATTCCCTATCTTTCGGATCTATATCCTTAAACCGATTCACAATGATAATTCTCTTAATAATTTTTATCCGAAATTTCTTTCTTTTTCGGCATATTTATATACATGAGTCATTAACTGAGAAATATTTGATTTTTTTAGATCTTTAGTTAACCCTTTAAATTCAAATAGATAATGAATTCCATTCTTTTTCAAAAAGAAAAAAATCTTCATCTTTAGTGTCTTTTAAAAATCAGTTTTTTTATTTCTAGCATTTCTACTAACATCTCTATTAGAACGAATTCTAATTCTTTCCCCGATTTATAAAGTATCGATTCATAATATTTATTTTTTTCAATTATTTGTTTAACGTTTTTCTATTTTTAAGTTTTGATTCTTTAATTTTTTTGTTTCTTCTATCTTTTGCTATCTCTGTTTGATAGGCATCGTCAAAAAAATTCTAGTTTAGAAAACCATTTAGGAATATTTTCAAGTGATTCTGCTAAAAAAATATTATCTAATATCAACTTTAAATTATCATTCTCAATCTGTAAAAGTTGTTATAGAATTTCTCCCCAATGTTAAAAAAATACTAACTTTTTCACTCCCATTCGAGTATATCTCATTTTTTTAGAAATTACAATTCCATCCTCATTTGTCCTCATATTTGAATCAAAAATAAAAAAATCAGCTGATAATTCAATTTCCGATAAATACGTCAAAGTTTTTCTCATAGTATAAGGTAAATTTAAAAGGAATGATTTTTTTGCAAATTGGTTGTTAGTTTATAAATATTATTTTTTTGATATCAACACTAGTTAGATGAATCTTACTAGAATGTCTATTTGGATTATCAAAATTTGTTTTTAAATTTAATATTCTTTTGGTAAAACATATAAATAATTTGTTTTTACTAGAACGAATAATACTAGTTTTTCAAAGTTTGAAAATCATCATCACAATTTAGAGTATCAAAATCTGCTCTCCAACTTCTATTTTGCCATATTAATTCATCTGTTAAATCAATTATATTTAAATCGTATGAGTCTAAAGACTCTGCATTTCCAAACGAATTACATAAATCCACTAATAGTCCTTTTGGTATTCTTACCAGTATAATTAATTAATTGTATTTTTCATTTTCTACCTCC